>Ga0209506_1002185_pt1 | contig 18046 bp, 17 predicted proteins | sample AD_JPNHG2_MetaG_FD_184409 | JGI IMG/M metagenome (GOLD analysis project Ga0209506, IMG submission 184409) | Active sludge microbial communities of municipal wastewater-treating anaerobic digesters from Japan - AD_JPNHG2_MetaG (SPAdes) (version 2) | ecosystem: Engineered > Bioreactor > Anaerobic...
AGAAAATTTGCAAAATGTGTATTATCACTAAAACCAAAAAATGGTTTTAGATTATTTATGAATGGCTCTGGAGGTAGATCCTTAATGTATGTTATTTGATCGTCTCCCCCAATTGAGGCAATTACTGCTTTTATGTCACTTCGATTAAAACTGTCAATCAAATCTTTTGATCTTTCTTCCGCGGAAGCCCCTATCTTTGATGTGGCAGAAAACTCTACAGGCTCTAATCTGAAAACGTCTCGGACCCTCTGAAGGGCTAGATTATATAAATGAGGCCATTTTCCTGGAGCGGCAAAAGAAGGTGAGACAATCGCCACCTTATCACCAATATGTAATTTAGTTAAATTTCGAAAGTTCATACACTTATTTTAACTTAGATACAATAATTTAAGTACGCCAGCTAACTCTAATCTTTACTATACCGCTGGCACACTTTATCATTGTATGGTTTTTGTCCATAAAAGTAATAAAAAACTTTTATATAATCTTAACAAAAATAACCATATTCTGCTAGGATTATTTTGACGGGTCTTGGAGCATAATTGGAATTTTTTTAGAAGAAAAAACCGCTGGGCGAACCATATAGCTAGGTTAAAAAATCGTTTTTAGTCTCACTAGTCCTCTTTTGAACAAGTGATTGCTCCTGCATTAGGGGCTAAATATCAAGGTTTAGAACCAACAAAAATGCCAATAAATAAAACACGAACAGAGGCTTCAACCCCTGTTCGTACATGTTGGCTCCCGCAATGGGACAATTTCAAGTTATTAAAAGGCGGGCTCAATTCAATGTCCCGAAATAATGATAAAGCAAATACAGGAACTATTGAAAATCGTTTGAGTTTTATTTGCCCCACCATTCAACTCACTATTTCTCAGATGGGGACGGAAAGCGAAAGTTAATTTTTCCGAAAAGTAGGATATCATTCATGTGCATCAAGATTAAATATGTTTTGAGTTAATTCTAACACTATTTACATCTAACAGTCTACAAGATAGAATATAAAAAACAATATGGAAAAAACAAAAATCATTCTTATTTCTCAAAGATGCTGTACTCAACCTTTTGTAGTTGTTGGCTCTATAATTGAAAGAAATAAAAAATTCCTTTTAGTTCAGGAGGGTGGAAAATGGAACCAACCAATAGGTTGGCTTGAACTTAGAGAAGACATTATTGATGGAGCAAAAAGAGAAACAGAAGAAGAAACTGGTCTCAAAGTAAAAATTACAGGTTTTCTTGGTGTGTATTCCTTAATTAAAGATAAAGAGGGCAAGGTTCTCCACGCAATAAAATTTATTTTTACTGCAAAACCGTGTGGGGAGAAAAAGAATTTTACAACAAAGCTAAAAACTAGGTGGTTCTCTTATAATGAGATTCAAGAAATGAAAAACAAAAATCAACTCTGGGATCCTGATTTGCCAGTTATTATTGATAATTATTTGAAGGATAAAATATATCCAATAGAAATTACTTCAAATTTTAAAATTGTCTCAGAGTAAGAACAATTGAAATATAAATTAGAGATATTTTCTTCTTTTTTGGTGGCTTCTCAGATTACATATTTACGGAATTAATTAATATATATCCGGCAATTAGAATTAGTAAAGAAAAATTAGAAAAATTATTAAAACCAGTTTATAAAGTTTTAAAGAATATTCAGTTATCAGATGACAAAATACAGGAAATAACAGAAGAGTTGAAAAAATCAAATGAAGCAAAAAATGCATTTCATAAAAAGTCTTTAGTAAATCTCAGAAATGAATATGACAAAATTGAAGCTAGAATAAACAATGCTTTTGACCTAGTGGCCGATGGCAGTATTACTAAGGATATGTTTAATAAAAAATTAAAAGAGTATAAGGAAAAACAAGCAGAATTGAATGAAGAAATGCAACGATACACCAATGCCGATGAAAACTATTACATAACAGCAAATACGGTGCTAAATCTGGCTAAAAAGCTTATGAAATCTTTCAAAGTTCTGAAGTAGAAGAAAAAAGGCAACTTCTCAATTTCTTATTTCAGAACCTGCAGTTAAAGGGTGAAAAGCTAATGTTTAAAATGAAAACACCGTTTGATACGGTGCTTCAATCCTCAAAGTGTTCTACAGTGCTCCCGGGGTGGGATTCGAACCCACGACCAATTGGTTAACAGCCAACTGCGCTACCGCTGCGCTACCCGGGAATAATGTTGCTATTATAGCAAAGACCAAAGGCTTGTCAAATAAATTAAAAGTCTTGTAATTTTTTAATTGTCCCCTGTTTTTTAATTTTTTCCAGAGCTTTAGCTTCAATTTGCCTAATACGTTCCCGCGTTACTTCAAACTCCTGCCCCACTTCTTCTAAGGTATGAGATACCCCATCGCCTAAGCCAAAACGCATTTCTAAGATTTTCTGTTCTCGAGGTGTTAAAGTGGCAATCACTTCCTGCACATAATCTTTTAAGAGTTCCAGGGCCGCTACCCGGTCAGGGGTCATATTTTTTACATCTTCAATAAAGTCCTCTAGCGTGGAATCATCATCTTCATCACCGACCGAAGTCTCTAAAGAAATAGTATCTTGCGATATTTTAATAATATGGCGAATTTTATCTATATCCTCTCCCATCTCGGCGGCAATATCTTCCGGCAATGGTTCACGCCCCAAATCCTGGGTTAATTGACGTTGCACTTGTTGAAACTTATTAATAGTCTCTACCATATGGACTGGGATGCGGATAGTCCGCGATTGGTCAGCCAGCGAGCGGGTAATAGCCTGACGAATCCACCAGGTGGCATAAGTGGAAAATTTATAGCCCTTGCGGTATTCAAATTTTTCTACTGCCCGAAACAATCCAATATTTCCCTCCTGAATTAAATCCAGTAAATTAAGACCTCGCGTGCCGCTGAACTTTTTAGCAATAGAGACTACCAACCTAAGATTAGCCTCAATAAGACGGCGCTCCGCTTCTCTATCTCCTTTATCTTTGCGTTTGGCTAATTCAATCTCCTCTTCCGTTGTTAAAAGAGGCACTCGGCCAATTTCTTTTAAATACATCTGCACTGAATCGGCTGACAGTTCAGAGATGTCAAATTTTTTTATATCTTTAATGTCTCCCAAAATGGAACGGTTTTTTTCTTCCTGCTTCGCCTTTTCCTGGCCAATCTGTAAATACCCTCCCCCCGTCTCTATAACTTTGATACTATGCTTCTGCAATTCTTCAAGCAACAACTCATAATCATAAACATAATCTTCCAGCTTAGGAAAAAGATACAGCAATTCAGTTTCTGTCACAAAACCACGCGGCTTTACCCGGTTAATTAAGGCTTGAATCTCTTTATCGGTAGGCGGCAAAGCTGGCTTGTCTTTTTTAAAATGTTGATCCGCCCGCTTAGAAACACGACTCTTACTATTTTTTTTAGAAGACAACTTTAAACTAGATGGACTAAAATCAGCCGTCTGATTTTTGATAATCTCCTCAATATTAGAAGAGGCTTGGACTACTTGTTTTTTAGCACTCATGTAATTAATTATCTAAAGCTCTTAATTTTTGACTTAAATCTTCGGCCTCGCCTAACAGCATATTAATTTCTAAATCTCTCTTTTGCTCGCTTAACTCTCGGCTCTTTTCTAACTCAGCTATCTTGTGGCTAATAATGGCTAACCGCTGCTGCCAAAAGGCCCGTTTTATAACTTTAGCTAGCCTAGATATTTCGCCGAGTGATTCCTCTAGAGTGGCTTCGGCTAAATCTTTATCTACTAAAAGAAAAAGACTATCAATATAGGCCATGAGCTGGTTGCTCAGCTCCCCGGCATTAGCCTTCAGCCAACTAATAAATTCTGGATAATCAATAGTCTGGCCGTCAATTTGTCGATTTTTATTATAATAAACAATTAGATTTTTGTAAAATTGACCAGCCCGAGGGTCGCTAAAAAAATCAGGCTCCAACTCTTCGCTTAAACTCTCAAGCAGATTAGGAAATTTAATCAGCCAGGCCAAAAGTAAATCCGCCGGTTTAATTTGTGACAGTGAATTCAGTGGGGCATCGCTGGCCAATGAACTCTGGGGTTTTTCCAGTTTAGCTAAATCATCATATAATAACTGCACTTCCAAGTGCAAAGTTTTAGCTAATTCTTTTAACCAATAATCACGCTCCACAACACTAGCTAATTGGCTAATCATCTTTAAAAAACGAGCCGTAGCTGTCTTGCGTTCTTCTATCTTCTCACTTAAAAGCCGAGGCTTTAAAAGCTCATAATAATAATCCATAATGGACCGAGCCTGGCTTACTACCTCTGGCCAGTCGGTAGCATGGTGCCGAATAAATTCATCTGGATCTTTACCATTTGGCAGATGAAGCACTCTAATATTAAGATTGGCCTGACCGCCAATGGCAATAGCCCTATCTGCCGCCAGCACGCCCGCCTGATCCATATCAAAAGCTAAAACTATATTACTAGTATAACGTTTTAATAATTTTAAATGCTCTTCGGTCAGGGCGGTGCCGGAAGTGGCGACTACATTTTTAAAACCATATTGATGCGCCGTAAGGCAGTCCATTTGGCCCTCAACAATAACCGCTTCTTGCGCTTCTTTAATAGCGCCCCTAGCTAACCATAAACCAAAAACATGGCGGCTTTTATCATAAAGCATAGTTTGTGGGCTATTAATATATTTACCGGCCTGACCATCATCTAGCTGAGGCAAAATACGAGCTGAAAATCCTATAATATTGCCACTGACATCATGCCAGGGAAACATAATCCGTCCCCGAAAACGGTCATAAAATCGCTGCCCTTCAGATGTTTGATTAATAAGACCAGCGAGCAACATTTCATTGTCGGTATAGCCTAAACGTTTCATGGATTGTTCTAGAGACTGCCACTCATTAGGCGACCAGCCTAATTGCCACTCATCAATTATGTCCGGTGACAAACCTCGCTCCGCCGTTAAATAATGATGGGCTGATTTAGCTAAAGGATTATCTTTTAATAACTGCTCATGATAAAAAGTCGCTGCCGCTCCTAGAAGATCTAATAAACGATTACGTCGCGAATTATCTTGCCCTTGATAATTTTTTAATTCTACTCCCGCCTTAGAAGCCAATAATCGCAAAGCTTCAGGAAAACCTAATCCTTCCATTTCCATGATAAAAGCAAAAATATCTCCGCCTCGGCCGCAACCAAAACAATGCCAAATTTGTTTATCCGGCGACACCATCAAAGATGGCGTCTTTTCTTGGTGAAATGGACACTTGGCCTTGAAATTACTGCCCGCTGGCTGGAGCTTTATATATTCCCCGATTACATCAACAATATTTAGCCGGGCTTTAATGTCATCACTGGGATTAGGCATGAGAAATTAATTGTATTAAACGCCGTGCTTCGGTCTCCACTACCGGCCCCTCATATTCCCCGTTATGGCGGGCCGATACGCCGTAGCCCGGCTGTTTTTGATCTAAATGTAAATTAATAATCAGCTGGTTGTCCCTCTCCTGAATATAAACATGAAATCTAGGATAAGGCGAACGTCCCATAACTCTAATATAACTGTCATCACCACCACGGCCAGGCAGATAAACATAACCTGCCTGACGCATTAATTGCGGAATAGTCATCGGTAAATTATTAGCCATGAGTCTAATTTTCATAAGCGCCCCTAGAGGGAATCGAACCCCCATCGCAAGCTCCGGAAGCTTATGTTTTATCCATTAAACTATAGGGGCGATATAAGGCAATATACAACAACTAAATCTATTTTTCAAGCCAAAAAACTAGTTGTACGGTTATGGCCATAAGGCCAACACATCTAGTTAATTACCAGTCGGCCGATGAGCATCACGCCACTTAATAAATTCATCTAACCCGCCATTCCACTCTTCGGGTATTGGTTGACTGTCGGGATGTTTTAATAATTCAATAGAATGATCAATAGAATCAGCATAATGTTGGTATGTTCTGCTAAGGAGGTCTTTAGTCCCAGAATCATTAACATGACTCACTAAATCAGGTTTAACCATCACCTCTTTAATTCCTTCCAGTATCTTTATTCTATCAGCCACCGACAAGTCTTCATTATGATAAATACGGTCAATATCGCTAAGCAAATCTTGGCCGGCATTAGTACTCCAAGCTCCGCCAGGCCGATTAAACATAACAAATTGGCGATAAAGATCACTATTGCCATGCACTAAATCATCATAATCAATTTTCCCCTTAGTGGTTAAATTAAAATATGGATGATCAGAATATTTACCAAGACTAGCGCTATCTGGCATATTATGAACGATGGTTGAATCAGATACGACTTCTTCGATCTTCGGTCCTTGAGGTGCCAGAGTACTCAACACAACTTGTTCGCCAATATTTTCTTGTTTTAAATTTATATCAATTTGTTTAGATAAATCATCAAAATAATGTTGCTCATAAAAATGAAGGTGGCTAGAATCATTATCGATCGCTACTAAACGGCCGCCATAATCAAGTACTCTAGCGTCCGGGGCAATAACATTAGGATTATAACCATCATAAATAATAGGCTCACCCTTGTTATTAAAAGTAATAAGCAGCATATCCTCCCGGCCGCTAACCGACCGTCCCAAGGCTTCTGACACTGATCCACCCTTAACAACCCGATGCCCCTGCTCAGCTAACTGGGCAATCTTTATAGTATCTAAATTTTCTAGATGTTTAAGGTCAATATCTTGAGTATCTGGTTTTTCCGGGGTTGTACCAACTGCCGTTGTTTTTTCAGTTACCATCTGTCCACCCCCGTGATCTCCCTTATCTTGCAGAATTTTTAATGATTTAGCTATTCGTTGATCAATGCGAAAGTTTTGATACCAATTATTGGCCATATTTCCAAGAGCATCACCCTTAAACGTGTCAGCTATATTTTCCAATGATCCTTGCAGACTCATCCCTTCAGTAACAATAGCCGCCATAGTCTGAGTGCCAATACCAAATAAACGAGTAATTTCACCTAAAGACTGAGCTCTTAGTGCTGTCGCTGGTAATCCTTTCATTTGAATTTTGTCGGAGCATCGTTTTAATTTGCCTTGTTTGTCAATAGTATATTTCTGAACAAATCTACGCCCGCTTAAACCGTAATAAGTCTCTTTCATGGAAGTGACAAATAAATCAAACAGCCGCTGGCTACTAGAAATTTTTTCACCTACCTGATTCCAAGAATATTCTTTTCTAAACTCACGATTTTTAGACTTAGAACGTTCCACCATCGCCATTGTCCAATAAGTAAAACCACGCAAGGCTCCAGCTCCAGTAAGAGTGAGGGCAGTATTAAGACTATCTTTAATTAAGGCCGAGGCCTCCACCTTGCCATGGACATAATCACGCAAAATATCTTGAGCCGACCTACGACGTTGATCAGCCAGGGCATCATTTTTTTCTAAATTATTAATTAGCACTTGCCCCAGTCGAATCTTCATGGTTCGTTTATCTGCTTCCGGCAGAGTATAAAGGCTGCGCTCAGCCTCTGACAGATGGTCCCAATTAGCGTCAATTTGCTGACGTTGCTGAACCGGTAAATCATAATAAGCAGTTGAACGGGCATTATCAATTAAATTATTATATTCAATAGCTAAATTCTTTAATTCCTGATCCTTTTCAGCCTGATTGGCCACCATCGCATATTCTTGAGCTATTTTCTTTTTTTCCTCCTGATTTTGCTTCATCTTGTCAGCCAAAATTGCCCTAGCTTCAACATCTTCAGTTTGTTTATAACCTTCTAGCAACTGATTAGTCTCGGCTACTAATTTTATATACCTTTCATCTCGATAAATAGCCTGTTTAAAATCATGCCGAGCAGCTGCAGCTTCAATCAATTTTTCTAGAGCATTATTAATGTCACCTCGATCTTGGGCTGTCTCTTTCTTTTGATCAAAATATTTATAAACATCGGTCCGCTGGCCAATTTTTAAACCCAAAGAACCTAAACCAGCCCCCAACCAATCAACAACTGATTTAAGACCAACAATAGAAGCAATGGTTTTATAAACAGCAGCGCCAATAATTTTAGCTTTTATTTTTTTATCCGGATATTTATTATTTGGCTCTTCGGGAATTTCTGAAATTATGGCATTGTTTAACTCAGCCGGTATTTCAGGAGAGTCAGGTTCTGTCGGTTGTTTTTCTAATACTTCTTCTTTTTCTTCATTCTGCTTCTGCACTTGTTGAGTTTCAAGTTTATTTTCTCTGTCTAATATTAAATAAGCGTCCTGAAAAGCTTCTGGGTCGAAATCATCGCCCTCTTCCTCCTGTAGCTCCCGACCTAGACGAGACATTTCTACCCTATTGTTTTTTAAGAGATTCTCTAAAATGGCTAAACGATAATAATCATATTTAGAGCTTGGTATGCCCAACTGATTATTACGTTGCATCATTGCCTGTTTTTGTGTACTAATTTTATCAAAAAGTTGACTAACCTGTTCAACATATTGAGCTGGATCATCAGATAATTCCATAGAATTTTTTATCTGATAGCCATCATGTAATTCCTGAGCATTATTAGAATAAAATCTAACCGTTTCAAAAGCACTATAACAAGAGCCCAGATCAAAAGTATCAGGATTATTTGGGCCTCGCAATTGACGAACCACCCTAGGAAAATCAACCGACTTATTTTTTAATAACTGATCAAAAATTGCTAATTTATATTTAGTATAATTTGATGGACTTTCCCCATTGTCTTGTCTGGCCTTAACCTCAATCTCTTTTTGTAAAAATATATCTTTTAAAGCATCCTCTTTCTGTTTGGCCATAAGCGCCTCATCAACATCAGCCCCACCTTCTCCGTTGATAATATTACTATCTAATTTAAGTGGCTCGGGCATACCTAGCTGCTGTGACGCTGACTGGCTATTTTCAAAGTTATTGCTCATAAAATTATTTTATAGTCTGACGAATATCACTTAACGCTTTTTCCTTTATTAATTCCCTGATTTCATTCAAGCTATTTTGATCAATTGCCTCCGCTTCAGCGGCGTATTTCATCGCCATAGCATCCAACTTATTCTGTAATTCTATTTCTAAGATAGCTGACTGTTCTGAGGCTAGTTTTTCTTCCAATACAGCCGCCAACTTAATCATTTCTTCCGGCTCCATCATGGAAACTATTTCTACTAGTAAATCTTTGGCTGATTGGGTAATGTTTAAAGCATCAATTAAAAATCCTAGCTTACGACCCCAGCCCGCTATAATTTCTTTCTCCAATGATACTTTAGATTGCATAGACATAAAAAATTATTAAAATCTATCTTAGATTATAGCCAGAAATTATAAAATTACAAGACCATAAACCTTTATCCAGCATCAAAACATAAAAAAACAGAATTCTAAGAAAATAGGAAAATTAATAACTACTAAAAACCAGCAGTGCTATTTATGGCAGATACCCCTTGATAATTAATAACATTGTCTTTATATAGAGAAACTTGGTACTCCATTTTCAGTTTAAGATCTGTATATTCATCTGTTTTAGCAACGATAATCCGCCAAAAACAACCTACTACAGATATGAATTTTGGCACTAATGAGTCTAAAATGGCTATAGATAAATAGCGGAAGGACGGGGATTCGAACCCCGGAGGCTTGTGGGCCTACTCGCTTTCCAAGCGAGCGCACTCGACCACTATGCGATCCTTCCATCCCCCTCCTTATAATCTACTAATCCGCTGCCTGATTAGCCTTTATGGCCTCTTGCACTAACACTACTAATCCGCTTTTTACTTGGCCATCACTGTCCGTAAAATCCTCTAGCGGATAAACCCCGCTTAACAGTTTTTTATTTAAAAAACTACTAGGCACTCCAATAGCGCCTAACGCCTCCGCCTCAGAAGACCACTGATCAATTGTAGCCTGAACCTCTGGCTTCGTCAAACAATTATTAAAATCATCAACCTTAAGACCAAGCTCGCTGGCCAACTCCGACCATTCTGGTAAAATTTGCTCTTGAGCCGACAGCAAAGCAATCTGTTCTGCATAGTCAAACAATTTATCTTGTTTGGCCGCGCATTCAATAGCTATCGCGGCGTCATTAGAAAAAAGATTATTGACTAATGGATGCTGACGCCAGACCACTACTAGGTCATCACCAAACTGACTTTTTAGTTCTTTAATAATAGGCACAAACTGAGCAGCTAACGGATCAGTAAAATCAGTATAAATAATTAACTGAGCCGGAGCTTCTAATGGACCCAATAAATGGTCAGCATCATTAATAGGCGGAACTTCAGATAACGTCAAAGTAATTTTTTCCAAAGCCTCCTGATTAGCTATTTTTAATTCTTCGGCTATTGCAGTTTGATCTTGAGTTGAGGTGGCCGGAGTAATGGCTTGTGGTTTATTCATAGTTTTTTGGTAGATCCATAAACCAATGAAGGCCAATAGAACCACCGCTATAATAGCCCACAAAAATTCATCAGTAAACCGTCGAGGTGATGTTTTTTTCTTCATAAGTATAATTTAAATTTTTATTTAATTATTTTATTCCCACGGCAATAATTGCGGGGTAATATTTATTACATCTTGTATCGCCTGAGCTACCATTAACATATTATAATCCTCACCTCTTTTTCCAATAAGCTGGCCGCCAATTGGCAAACCGGCTAAGTTCCAGCCAATAGGTATAGCCACTGCTGGCAAATGAGCCAAAGAGGCCGGGGTAAGGAGACTATCTTCTAAGTAAAGACTCAAGGGATCATTGACTTTGACGCCAAGGGGAAAAGCAACCGTAGGCGTAGCAGGAGTAAGAAGATAATCCACCTGGGTAAAAACTTCCTTGAATTCCCGGGCAATTATCGTCTTAACGGTTTGCGCTTGTTTATAGTACGACTCCCCTTCTCCAGCGCTTAAAAAATAAGTGCCTAGCATAAGGCGACGTTTAACTTCCGCGCCAAAGCCATCTTTTCGATTATTTAAATAAGTTTCCAATAAATTACTACCGCCCACCCAATGACCATAGCGCAATCCATCAAAACGCGCTAAATTAGAACTTACTTCAGCCATATTAATTACAGCATAGGCCGACACTCCATATGAAGTAAGGGGTAAATTAACAGGTACAATTGTCGCCCCCTTATCCGACAGAATATTTTTTATATTTATTAAATGCTCTGCTACCTCGCTATTAAGGCCAGAGCTAAAATATTCAGCCGGCCAGCCAATCTTAATCTTGGACCAATTAATTATTGGATTAACCTTGGCAGGTGCTTCTAACACTAATGAGGCTGTGGCATCATATTTATCTGGGCCGGCAATTATTGCCATAACAGTGGCAACATCAACGGCAGAACGGGCTAAAACACCAATAGCGTCAAGGGAGCTAGACATAGCCACTAGACCATGTCGCGATATGGCGCCATAACTTGGCCTATAGCCAACCACCCCACACAAAGAAGCTGGATGCCGTACTGAACCGCCAGTATCGCTACCTAAAGAAAAAGTACAAAAATCAGCAGCCAAGGCTGCGGCTGAACCACCAGAAGACCCCCCTGGCACCATAGACAAATTATAAGGATTATGGGTTGGTCCAAAGGCGCTATTTTCAGTGGACGACCCCAAAGCAAACTCATCTAAATTAGCCTTGGCTAATAAAACCGCCCCGGCTTGTTTCAAACGGCTAACTACCGTGGCATCATAAGGAGCAACATAGTTGGCCAACATTTTAGAACCAGCTGTGGTTTTTAAACCTTTAGTTAAAATGTTATCTTTGATTATATAAGGTATACCCAATACCCCTCCTCCCTCTCCATGAGCTAACCGATGATCAGCTAAATCTGCTGCTCGAGAAGCTCCCTCATAATCTATTAACAGGCTAGAATTAATATATGAATCATATTTTTCTAGACGTTGCAAATAATAATCAGTCAGCTGCCGACTGGTTAACCGCCGATTGTCTAACAAATCTCTAGCCTGAGTTAATGTTAAGCTCTGTAAATTCATAAGTGCCTATGATTTTATTGCTGGAACAATAATAAATCCATCATCATTCTGACGCGCCCTAATAAGACTCATAGCTATTTCTTCCTCCGGCCAATTTTCTACTTCATCATTGGCTAAAGAAGAATGAATAACCTTGTTGGTATTAGCCTCCCGGCCCTCATCATCTTTAATGCCATGCTTATTTATAAAGTCTATCGCTCCGGATAAACTATCTAAGTGGTGCAAAACATCTGACAACTGATGATCATAAATTTCTACTTCACTATCATCAACTTTCAGTTTAGCTAGCTGAGCTAATTTTTTTATAATCTCTTTATCCATAAAATTAAGACAATAGGGCTAATAATTCAGCTTCATTAATAATTTTAATCCCTAAATTCTTGGCTTTGACTAGTTTACTTCCCGGATCTGCACCGACCACCAAATAATCAGTCTGGCGGCTAACTTGACTACTTACTTGACCGCCAGCTTGTTTTATTCTAGCCTCGGCCTGAGCCCGTGTCAAACTGTTAAGCCGGCCCGTTAAAACAAAGGTCTTGCCGCTCAGAGTCTGAGAAGCTAATTTTTTCTCCCACACAGCAGTAACTCCCTGTCTACCCAAACGACGCAACAAATCATAATTATAATCATCGTGAAACCAGTTAAATAAAGCCTCAGCCACCTTAGGACCAATATCTGACAATGTCTGCCACTCTTCTGTGGTAATTGCCCGACCAACGGCAAATATCTCCTCAGGTGATGCCTTGCGAGATGTATTAGCCAGCCGATGAGCCAAAAAATTAGCTATGGTAGCTGCTGTTTCTTGCCCTACCTGGCGAATACCAAGTCCATAAATAAGTCTATCTAAAAATAAAGTCTTCTTGCGGTGAATCTCTGTTATCAAATTATTAGCCGACTTATTTCCCAGCCCCGGCAAAATTTTTAATTGGTCAACCGTCAAATCATAAAAATCAGCAATATCTTTTATTAAACCATTTTTAAACAACTGCTCAATAATTTTCGGCCCAAAACCGTTCCAGCCCGCAGCCTCCTGACTGGCCCAATGCCGTAAGCGCCGCAAGGCCACAGCATAACAATCTGGATTAGGACAACGATAAGCTACCTCACCCGCTACTTTTTGAATGATACTGCCGCAAAAAGGACAATACTTGGGCGGTACAATGGGTCGTTCATCACCGCTCCGTAGCTTAGGCAACACACCTACAATTTTAGGAATAACATCGCCGGCTCGCTCAATGATAACCGTATCCCCTATTTTTACTGATAAACGTCTAATTTCATCAAAATTATGTAAAGTAGCGCGAGAAATGGTAACCCCGCCAACCTTAACCGGCTTTAAAATAGCCGTCGGTGTCAATACTCCCGTCCGTCCTACCTGCCACTGAACATCTAATAACCTAGTAGTTGTCTGCTCGGCGCTAAATTTATAGGCCATCATATACCGTGGAGCCTTACCCACCACTCCTAACGCCTCCCATAATTTTAAATCGTCGTATTTCACCACAATACCATCTACCTCAAAAGATAAGGATTCTCTAATTTTTTCAATCTGACGGTAATAAACAAAAACCTCTGAAAGACCGTGACACAATTTATTTTGTTGGATTGTCTTAAAGCCTAATAATCTAGCTAGCTGATCGGCTTGATGCCGCCATCGCACTAACTCTCCCCGAGTAAGACCAGAGAATAGCAAATCATAAGTATAAAAATCTAATTTACGTTCCGCAGTCACCTGAGGATCAAGCTGACGAATAGAACCAGCCACAGCATTACGGGCATTAGCCAAAAGCGGACGTCCCTCCTGCGCATAGCGACGATTAATATCGGCTAAATTCTTTTTAGTAATAATAGCCTCTCCCCTGATTTCAATAACTTTATGATTAATAAAATTATAGAGATCTTTAATGTCAGACGCGCCAAAACCAATTGAAGCAAGAGCGTCTTCACTGGGGCAACGTAAACGTAAAGGAATACTGGTAATTGTTCGAACATTAGCGGTGACATCCTCGCCAACCTGCCCATCGCCTCGGGTGGCTCCTTGCACTAAAAGCCCTGCTTCAAACTTTAAGCTAATAGCCAGACCGTCTAATTTAAGTTCTACATAATAATCATCTGATAACGGCTTTTTAAAGAAACTGCGATTGCGCTCCTCCCAGGCCAGCATATCTTCTTCAGAAAAAGCATCATAAAGAGAAATCATGGGATAATCGTGGATCACTTTAACAAATTTATCTAAAGCCTTGCCCCCTACCCGCTGAGTTGGCGAGTCAGGGGTAATAAACTGCGGATAAGTTTGTTCCAATTGGAATAATTCATTTTTTAAACTGTCTAAAACCCCCTCATCCATTAGATTTTTATCTAAGACATGATAAGCATAGCGCGCCTCTTCAATTTCAGCGCGTAATTTTTCAATTCTCTCTTGAATTGGCAATAATTCTTTATTCATCATCGACACAATAATGATTATCACAATGTTGATTATCCCCACACTGTCCGCAAAAACCGTTACAACCATTATAGCCACACTGATACGGTTCGCCCTCTTCATTTTGACATTGAGGTACACAGCCAGAAGTACGAATAATGGTTAATCTAATGGCGCGCTTTACTCCGTGCGAACTTCCAATACTTTCTAAGTTTAATTGACTATTATCACTACTAACTCCTCGATAAATAATTTTATAAGTTTGCCCACCATCTTGAGTTACCTCTTCAGGTTCTACGTAGGCACAATCAAAACAACCCGAAACAGCACCGTCCTCTGCATGGCCCTCCTCGATAACTTGATCAAAAAACAAACATTCACCCAGCTCGTCACAGCAGAGATATTGTTTTTCACCTGGTCCACAATTCCGACGATCAATGGTGCCCGCCGGGGATTTATCAAAGGCTAGGGCTCGCTCTATTCCACTGTCAGCCGCAAAATAAGCCCTCACCGAATCACTCTGCGTTCGACTAATACTAATAGCTATCATAACTAAAGTAGCAATAGACAAAGCAATAATAAAAGCACCAGTGATAATCAAGAAACTAATAATCATAATAACCCCTGGCCGCCGAGATAACAATTTATGAGACAAAAATTGTTTAACCGCCAAATTCATAATTTTCATAAGATCTAGAAGAAATAGAGGTTTGAACCTGCATAGTTTGCTGTCCGGTTTCACTATTAAAATAACTTAAAATAAAACGAACCGTAATAATGGGCTGTCCAATTTGTATATCACTATGTTGAATATAAAAACTAAGGTTACTAATAGTAATATTGGCTGGCGTCATATAGGCCCAAGAACCATCACGAGTCACTTTTAAGCGGCCACTGGAGTTATCCAGTTCATAAACTACACACTTATCCTCATAATTACGAAATTTAATGGTGAGACCATCTCCGCTTTCAACCAGTTGGCCATTTTCATCAAAAACAGCATAAACTTTTTGAGCTGCTCCGCAATATCCATTATCTACTTTAGCCATCCGCAACTCCTTAGACATTATTTCAAGAGCATAATTAACTGCCTCCTGGGCATTTTTAGAAGATAAAGTGTTGCGCTGCGACCTCACAATAGACAAAAAAATATCAGTAGCACTAACCATTAAAATAGCAAAAATGGCTACTGACACCATTGCCTCTACTAAAGTAAAACCAGATAATTTTGTATACCTAATGCCAGGCATATAGATAACTATTTACCTCATAACTCCCCGACTGTCCCTCGGTCTGCCAAGCAACCACACAACTCAATAGACAATAATTATTGTGACATTGGCTAGTTACATATCTCTTAAAGGGTGTTGATGTCCCGACGGGGCTATAGCTATAAAAACCATCACTATCAATATTTAAGAAGGGTACACTCTGGGGGCCAGAGTAAGTGTTAATATTGCCTAAATAATCAATGATAAATAAATTATTATAAAGTCCCTCTAAAGATGAGCTAGAAGTAATAGGACTTGATGATTTCCAATCATTATCACGCAAATTTCGCGCTAATTCCAAACCTTCCTGAGCTAATTGAGCCGAAATTAGGCTGTTGCGGTTAAAATATTGTACCCGTATATTCTGAGCAGCTAAAGAGGAAATACCTAAAAGGCCAATACCTATAATGGCCATAGATACAAGCAATTCAATTAAAGAAAAAGCTGGCGCTGTAGAAAATTTTCGTTGCATCTTGTAGTTAATTAATTTCTACTAAACCAAAAAAGTTGACTGTTACCTCGCTAGTAGTAGCTAATACATCATCATAAAGAGTAATCGTTACATTACCACTTTGATTACCATTTAAAAAGGTTTTGGGGTCAGGCGGTTGAAAAAAAATATCTAAATCATTAATAGATGATGAATTATATAAAATATCATCTACAGTTATCTTCTCTGGCAAAGTGATTGTCTTAAATAATCCATCAGAATCACTATTCCAAACATGATTATCATTAAAATCAGCTACTATCTGATAAATAGTAGGGTTATCCTGTGACAAATGAACGCCCCATCCACCAGCTGGTATTTCTCCGTCATGACCAGGGTCAGAAGGGCTAATAAATTTTTGAGAACCCAAAGCATAACTTTGGGTTAATTTGATATTACTGGCTAAGGCCTGGGTAGCCATGGTCAATTGAGATTGCCGATTATTAGATTGATAATTCGCCACCGTAGCTAATGCTATAAAAACAAAAATACCAACAACCACTAATAACTCTACCAAAGTAAAGGCCGGAACAACATAATTTCTTTTTTTAATGATAAACATATTATATTTTAAGTAGACGTAGCTGGGTTTTGTTCTTCCCAGCGCCAACTTTTCTGCCGAGCACAAGGAAAAATTTGAATCAAAGCAGCGGGATTTGTCTCATCACCGCTCTGACCATTGTTATCCACCGCTATAATCTTATAAACATATTGTTTATCTACTACTCCCTCGCCAGTAAAAGTTTCCCAACAATGACAATCGCTATCTATACAATGGGCAGTAGATGATACACCAGCTGGCGGATTATCATAAACACCTGGTTTTACCTGAAAACAATCACTAGAACTGGCTACCTCAGCAAAGGGCGAATCCAAAACCCTCAAACAGTCCTCGCTCTCTGTTACTTGACAACGCTTAACTATATAATTGCCAACACTAACACCCGGAGCTAAGTGGGGCGCTTGCCAATTTAATTTAATAACTGAAGGATTACCGCTTAGACAACTACCCTGACCAGCAATAACTTCTACCCCACAAATTGCTCTAGTATGACCCAAAGTACTAGTTGATGTATATGCTCTGCCAAAAAAATTACTAGCTCCAATATGGTAATAATAATCAGTATTTAGATCGAGATCCGAATTAATAAAATTAGAATTAGTGGTAGTGCCTATTAAATTGGTGGTAGTCGGAGTAAAAGATGCCGTACCGGCTCGATAAATCCAATAATTCTTAGCATACAAGCTTGGCTGCCACTCAATATTTAAAGTGTCACAGCCAGATAAAGCATCAGGAGCAACTATTACATTACTAGGCGGGAAAGGCGCTTGACCGGTAACATAATAAGCAATGTTGCTCGACCAATCCTCTGAATTGAAAGATATCCAGCCGAGCATATTATTCCAAGCCCAGCCATACAATTTGCCGTTTGACCCCAAATAAACTTGATAACCTTCCCCTCCTAGGTCATAAGCATCTTTGGCTAATTTGATCCAACCATCACTGCCTAAAGATAAAATCTGCGCCCAACCGCTAAACGTCCCACGATCAGGATCAATCTGCGCACCATGTTCGGGCGACCCTCCTTCTGGATAGCTATAGCCTACTACACCAGAGTTATCAAACTTAATCCAGCCGACATTATCACTCCAAGCATAACCAGATAAAGTATAATCATTTTCATCCAACCTCACACCGTAATTATAGCCGCTGCAAGTGCCACCATAAACACAATTATTAAAACTAATCCACCCGACTTGTGAATTCCAGGCCCAGCCAAATAAATTATCTTCCTCACCAGCTAAAGCTGTTAATTTATAACCAAACAAAAATTCAGCCCCCACAATAATTAAAAAAATTGTAATACTCCTAAAAACTTTCATTTATTTACCAACCAATTAAATGAAGGTAGGCTTCCCATA
>Ga0209506_1002188_pt1 | contig 18029 bp, 28 predicted proteins | sample AD_JPNHG2_MetaG_FD_184409 | JGI IMG/M metagenome (GOLD analysis project Ga0209506, IMG submission 184409) | Active sludge microbial communities of municipal wastewater-treating anaerobic digesters from Japan - AD_JPNHG2_MetaG (SPAdes) (version 2) | ecosystem: Engineered > Bioreactor > Anaerobic...
GTGAATTTCCGCCATGGATGCGCACGCCTCGATAGCCGGGAACATCCACGATGAGGGGCAGTTCTCGGCCGAATCGCTGCGAGTACGTGAGGAGCAGTCTGTACCGCCCACGAGGGATAGCTGTGCGGCCATAAACTTTCCTTTCCGGGTGGGTTTCAAGCTGACGGTCCTCGTCCTCGCAAGTATATCCGGCGAACTGGCTTTTGTAGTACAGACGACCCAAGGTCGCGCCCTCTGCGGATGGAGTTGGCGGGACAAAAATCTCGCGTTCGAGCAGAAAAATCAGGTTAGCCATCAGGTCGTAACCTCCCGCTCGATGCTGACCGGGCCATAAGCCAGGAGGGTGACCTCGCCCGTTCCGCTTACCGCCTCTATGTCATAGGTCCCCGTTCGTTTAGCCATCGCGGCTGTCGCCGTGGCGCTGATCGTGCGGGTGATCGTTTTCAGTACGTTGTCGACGGTGATCGTGATGGTGTTCAGTGGAGAGTCCGCAGCCTCGGTCGAGGCGATGATGTTCCCACCGACGCGATCCTTGATCTTCATCCGGAACGTGTAGTCGGTCAGGTCCTTCGGCGTATTCCACTGCACAAAGCCGCCGCTGGTGTAGGGTTTCCACCCAACCGCACTGATCTTGTTCAGCTCGAGCGTGTTCGCGTCGATCACCGTAGCCGGGGTGTAATCGGAATCCCGCGGAGGGTTGTTCTTCGCGTTGATCTCCTTCGGCTGAGCGACGTTGTAAGCCGCTACGCGCCATCCTGTCGGAATTCCGTGCCCGGCGACGGTCGGGCGCGGGCACCCCGTGCTCAGGTCGATCGCGGTGATCGGCTTACGCACGATGGGGTCGATTTCCCAGCGCAGGATGTCCTTGAACGTCTTGCCCTGGATGATGGTGAGATCAAGTTCCTTGGCCATTAGAGTCCTCCGTAGGCCACAGTGCGCACCTTCGTCTTGTACCGTTCAACTTCCGCCCTGGCGAGTGCGCAGTATGCTTCGAACCCCGTTTTACTCGCCTCGGAGCGCTTCGGGTCGTATGTGTCGGGATCCGGCTTCTGGTATGCCAAGTGTTGCATCCACAGACTGAAGAACGGCACGTGCTCCTCACCCACCTCGTCAAAATCGAACGACGGGTCGGTGTCACTGGTGATCTTGGTAAGTGGGAGCCGATCCACATACAACTGAGCCTGATCATCGACCTCCGGCACCTGAATCCAACGCACCACTCCGCGCTGAGCCCCGACAACCATGTACCGTACCGGCCCGGGAGTAGTGTCGAGGTAGATCGGGCGGATCATGCCGTAATCGTTATCCCGGGCGAACGAAAGATCGGTCTGGTTGACTATCTCGATCTTGCTCCCGTCAGAGACACGGTACGCATGCTTGAATTTGAGGATCCGCTTGTCGACAGCGGCGGTGGCTTCACCGCTCACGATGTCGACGAAGCAGAGGTCCGAAGTGAAGTCGGCGATGCCGCCAGTGAGCCGTACGAACGTCTTGTACGCCGCGTCCATGTACTGGAAAACGAGCGTGTCGGACCACAGGAAAGGCTGCCCCTCATCCTGTACATCAGCCCGAAAACGGTCGTACAGCTCTTCGACGTTCACTCCGCCGACCCCTCGATGTACTCACGCCAGAGAGTCTCGATCTCCTTCTTCGAAGTCTCGAACGTGATGAACTCCTGAACCGCCTTGATGGAAGGGATGCCCTGCCCGGTGAAGTCACCGCGGTGGTTGCGCTCCTGCAGCTTACCGAATGCGGGGATCAACTGAGCGACATGTTCTTCGTGCGTCAGCTCGGGGGCGGGTTGCTTCTCATCCTCAAGGATGCTTCCGACGTCCTCGGTGGAAACCGCGCCGATCTCCTGCACTTCTCGGTGACACACCGGCGGAACCCACGTCACCTCGCCTTTGACGAAGTTGATGACGTGCCCGGTGAGCGAGCGGTGGCAGTAGTTACGGTGCAGCGCGAAATAAGCCATGGCATTCTCCAGCTGGTAGATAAAGAGACGGGCCTTTCGGCCCGCCTCGTAGCCCGATTAGGCCGGGTTGACCTCGGTGGCCCTGTGGTCGATCGTGTACATCACGCGAACGCGGACCTTACCCGCGGTGGCCGTAGGAGTCAGACCGGCCGTGGTGAGGCGGACGTTCTGGCCGCTGTTGCACAGCAGCGGAGCAGTCAAGTTCAGCGCGGTGCGCGAGCCGGCGGCCGCAGCATCGAGGTCCAGGGCGGACACCAGAGCCGAGGTGCTGCCGGCGATACCCAGGTTCAGGGTCGCGCCGGCACCGATACCGGCGAAGGCGGTTTCGACGATCACTTCACCACCGACGATCACTGCGCCGATGGGCATCGGCACGGCGTCGAAGACCAGACCGGTCGCAGCAGTCAGACCGTGCTCGTTGGGATCGGTGGAGTTGGCGACGGTGGAGCCGAAGGTCTTCTTGACACCATCAACGGAGTCAACGACCCAGTTGTTGTGGCTGAAGACGAACTCGGCGACGAGGGGCCATTGAGCGCCACGGGTAGCTTGCAGTTTCATAGTTGTGGCTCCTTACTGAGCAACGTAGAGGGAGATCACACCGAAGTCCTCGGTGGTACCGCCGCTGTACTGGCTGTAGAACTGGGGCTTCTTGAAGCCCAAGATCTTGCCGGTGGAGATGCCCTGCTGGTTCTCGTAGTCGAAACCCTTCTCGACCCACTCGGGGTTGCCGATGTCGGCCATACCCAGAGCTTGAGCACCGCAGAACAGGACTTGGCAGCCGTCGACCGCGCCGCCGGCACCCCACTTACTGCCGGAAGCAGCGAGACGGGTGTTCACCACGTGCCGGAACTCGTGGAAGTAGATGCCGTCGATCTTGACGCTGGACCCGCTGAACAGAGCGTTGTCGTCGCCGCGGTTCTGGGCGTAGCGCAAGTTCTGCATGTAGGTGGAGTCGAGCTTCAGGCGAGCCATGGCTTGAGGGCCCAGGAAGCAGTGGTAGGTTTCCTCACCGCCCTTGCCGAGGATGCCGCGGATGTAGTGGTCCTTCGCGTAGGCCTTGGCCTGAACGAAGAGCTCCCACATCGGGGTGTCAGCAGCGGCGATGGAGCCGTTACCGGTACCCCACTCGATCAGCTTGGAGGTGCCGTTCCAGCGGCCGAAGCGCTTGCTGGAGGGGGCGGTGACGTCGGCGGCGAACTCGAGGTACGGGAGGTCGGAGCCGACACGGGTACCGCCGGAGTTCTTGACGGTGTAACCAACGCCGGACATGGTCAGGAAAGCCAGCTGGTCAACGCGGTCGCCGAGCCAGTAGGCCAGTTTGTCACGGGATTCTTCGCGGAAGTTGACCACGGACTTCTGGTCGGCCATGCGGCCTTCGTGGCGGTTGGCGTGGCGGAGCTGGTCGATCCGGATGACCTGATCGAACGACTTCATAGCCTCTTCGTTGCCTTCCAGGGTGCGGTCCCCGGCGATACCGTCGCCTTCGAGGTCGGTCAGCAAGGTGATGACCGCGCGGGCGCCCTTTTCCGACTTCTTCAGCTCGGTGACGTGCTGGATCATGGAGTTGGAGTCCTTACCCAGGAACTGGTTAACGAAGGACATGTTCCTTGCTTGCTTCCAAAGGTCCATACTCCACACCGTTTTTTGCTCGTTGGTGAGGAGAGCGAAATTTGTGTAAGACATAATTTTTGCTCCGTATCAGAGAAATCACATATCAGGCCAGACTCTATTAGATTTCGTCAGATTAGCGGATGCGACTAGGAGCTGAAGATTGTGCTCACAGTGCAGGCCACAAACCCGAGAATTCTTGAGCGGAACGATGTGGTCGACATGGACTTCAACACCGAGGCGCTCACTTTCGAGCCTTACCATCTCGTAAAACAACGCGATGTATCGGTGATTTGCCCAGCTCGGAGTTGCTTGTAGCTTTTGTGCCCTACGGGCCACCGTCACTACCTGCTTCTTATGTGGATTACGCTTCGCATACTCGCGGTAGTAGGTGTTCAACTTGTCTCGGTTCTTGTCCGCCCAGCGGGCGACTCGTTCCTTGGCCAGCTCAGGGTTATCGGCCCTGAAAGCGCGTTTCTGCGCTCTGATCCGTTCCGCGTGCGCTGCGTGGTACGCCTTGTTATTAGCGCTCACGCAGTCTTTGCACCAACTCAGCTTGCCGTCGGCCCTATTCTTCCTGTTCGGGAAGTCGTCGCGCGACTTTGTCTGCTGGCACTTAGAACACGTCTTCACACAATACTCCGGTTGTTCCAACCACTTCTACGACCGGTCAGGTATCGCTCTGACATGCGAAGTACGACTATCACGGGTCGAACCGGCCACTGTATCGCTGTGACGAGCGGTGGCAGACTACAATCCGTCTGCCAGGGATTTCATGCGCGTGACTCTAGCAGATCCGCGCAGGCTATTCAACAAAATCGCCGCGCATCTTCGCTTTCGTACTCTCCGGCAAAGCCGAGAACTCCGCGTAGGTCATATCCGTCGCCGACGGTACCGGAGCAGTCTGCCCGTGCTTGTCGCTGTCGGCTCCGATCTGCTTCGTGCTGGCCGGCTGGCGCTTCGCCGCGTCGACGTTCTTCGCCACGGCAGCGGCCTTGCGATCCATCTGCTTACCGCGGTCCAGGCCCTTGCTTTCCGCGGCAGGCTCAGCGGGAGCCCGCTTGTGCATGATCTCGCGGACAGCTCTGAGCAGCGCCTCGGAGCGAGGGAGGCGCTCGCGGGCGATGAGGCCATTCATCTTGTCGACCACGTCGTCCGTCAGATCCTGGTCGAACTCGTCGGACTTGTCGTTCAGCGCGGGGTACTGCTCCTCGATCCGCTCGATGGTCAAGTCCCAGCGGATCTCCTCACGAGCCTGCTCCCGAGCGGCTGCCGACATGTCCTTCGCCTGTTCGACGGCGATCTGCCGATTCAGTGTGTCGATCTGTGCGGCGATTTCCGCAGCTGTTTTCTTGTCGCCGTCGATCAGCGCGTCGTGCTCCTTGGCACGCAGGGCGGTTACCTGGGCGACGGTCGCGTCCAGGTCGATCCCGCGCTGAATCTGCTGCTGAGCTTTCCGGATGTCGGCCAGCTCGCGCTCGGCGGCCTCCGCCCGGGCGCGCTCGCGCGCCACGGCGTCGTCGAAGCGGCTCTTGGGGATCGTCGGTGCCGCCCCTTCCTTCTTGGCGAACTTCCCGGCGGCGTCACGGGGCTGCCCCTCTTCTTCGCCGGCCTCCTCCCCCGCGGTCTCACCGAGGGCTACCTTGACGTCCTCTTCGCCGGTTTCTGCAGCGGCCGGCGGGGTGTCGTCGGTCGGGGTGTGGGAATCTCCCCGGTCGAGTGCCCCACCGCCACCGTCACTTTCACCAGCGGGGGCCATCAAACACAAACCGAACAACTTCCGATAGAGGTTCATTCACTTTCTCCTTGGTTAAAAGCGGCCGAGAGCGCAGCCTGCCGTGTGGCCTGGGCCTGCGCGTCGGCCTGCTTGGAACTGATTACTTTCTGGTGCTCGTGCATGTCGTCCGCCCGGGCCTGCTCGCGAGCATGTCCCTCTTCCTTGAGGGCCATCTCGCGCTCAGCGAGACTCTGCTTGTGCTGGAATTGACGCTCTTCGAGGTCCATCTTGTGCCCAGCCTTCTGCCCCTCGACCTGCATCTTCGCTGCCTCGGCGGCTCCACCGCCCTCGGCGTCGACGAACTTCGCTTCCAGGGTGATCCTGGCGTTCTCCTGCTCGATACTGGCGATCTCGGACTTCGTCTTGGCGAGTTTCAACTGCGCGTCGGCGGCTTTCTGCTGTGCCTCGGCCTCGGCTACGGCCACGGCGGCTTCCATGTTGCGCATCTCGAGCTGCGCTTTCTGCTGCGCCTCGGGGCTGTTCTGCGCGGCCTGCAGCCGCTTGACGATCTCGCTCTTGCGCTGGAGCCGACTGTTCTCGATGAGGATGTCGTCGGGGAGCTGAATCCCGGCCTCACGCATGGCCATACCCTGCTCGAACTGACTGTCCTCCAGCGTCGCCCGGAACGGCTGACTGGTGATGATGATGCTGTACTCGCCGATGGTCAGGTCGTTCGTGATCTCGTTGAGCGCCTCGTCGTACGTGTTGACCTCGAGGGTCTCAGGCTGCTGCAACAAGTCGTCGTGCGTGATGTGGAGCAGCCGCGGCTCGGTGTAATACTCCTGCACGATGTCCAGGACGTTCCGGGCGACCAGGAAGTCGCTGCGTTCGAGGTTGTCCATGACCTTCGTCATGTTGATACTACCCCGACTCTGCTTCGCCTGAATGGCCTTCGCAGCGACGTCCTCGCGGTCGAAACCCTGCATCGAGTCGCTGATGTTGCTGATCGTCTTGATGTGCTCCTCGGCCTTGTAGCTGAGGCGATCCAACCCCTGCGGCGTCGCGTTCGGCTGGATCTTCTCGGCCGCGGCGACGTCGTCCAGCTCGAGGACGAGGCCAGTGGTGGCCCCTTTCTGCTCGAGCTCCTCGATCGACATGTTCTTGAGGGCACCGGCTTTCAACTTCCAGCCGCTGTTCGCCGTCGTGTTGACGACGTGCAGCTCCTGGCTGGAGGTCTTGTTCAGTAGTTCCTGCGGGCCCAGCAAGTTCTCGACCAGCCCAATGGTACGGCCATACCGGAAGTACGGGAAGTACGGGACAGGAGTGAAGTGCTTGTACGGGGACCAGTCATCGTGGAGTACGACGTTGTCGGCAGTGACTGTCCAGCGTATGCGCTTGACCAGCTTTTTTGTGACGGAGACCCGACCGCGAGCCTTCTCGACGACTTGAGCGATGCGGTTACGGTCCCAGTCCTGCGGGATCGCGCGCATGTCTCCGGAAGTGACGTCCACGAAGTGAAGCTGCTTGTCGAGCCGGCGGTACTGTCGCTCCAGTAAGCGTACGTTTCGTCGAATCCCGTGGGGTTCGTGCACGCCGTAGTAACCCGCAAGCGGCAATACACCGCCGAACCGGTCGCGTACACGTTCAATTGAGTCGTAGCCATAGGGGAAGCTGCTCCCGTCCTTGATCTTGAGGTACTCCGCGTCGTCCTCACTATAGAGTACCGCAATATCCTGTGGTGTGACCCACTTCGTGATGAAGCAATCCATCCAGCGATCCGGGTCGTACTCCTCGGCGTCCGGGTCAATCACCACGTTCTTGCTGTTCAGATTCTCGATCCGCACCTCGCCCTGCATGCTGTCGGTGAAATCCAGGCGGATGTCGAGGAATCCCCGGCTGCGGATCACGCCGTCGGCGAACAGCTCGCTCCGGGCCCACGGGAGCTGGTTGTTCTGGCTGATCTGCTTGAAGACCTTCGTCAGAGCCTCTGCTGTCTCCGCCGTCGCCCCGCTCGCAGGGCGGAAAATCGTCTCGCTGCGGTTGTAAATCTGCTCACCGAAGAGCGTACCGAGGGTGCTGATGATCTTGTTGATCGTGAGCGCAGGGCGCCTCTGCAGCTGCAGAGCGTTCAAGTCTGCCTGCAACCACTGATCCCCAGCGAAGAACTTCTCGCACTTGTCGGCCTTGTTGATGAACTCGAGGTGGCCGCGATCTCTGCAATACTGGAAGCGAGTCCACTGCTCGCTGGCTAGGGCGTCATTCACTGGCATGCAGAATCCTCACTTCAAGTAACTCAGCTTGTAGAGCGTCCCCGAAGCGAGGGCGCGAATCTCGTCCGCGATGTTCTCGAGGTATGTGTCCTGCGGCGACCAACACTTCGTCGCGTACTTGTTCAGCGCCGCCATCACGTCCTCCATCAACTCCTCGGCGCTCGACGGGGCGCGGTAAGGAGTCTCGGGGAACTCGATCAGCCCGTACGCGCCTGAGTACGCCTCGGCAAGGCGGTCTGTCAGCGAGATGATCCCCTCGTAAAACTCGTTGAGCGCCACGTGAGCCGCGTACGACCTCGTCGTCAGGTGCAGCACGTGGGCGGCGGTGCGGGCGTGAAACAGAGTGAGGATCAATCTGCCGATCATGGGGTGTCCAGGCGAAGAGTTGCGCGTGCAACTCTAGCAGCCTGTTCCGCAGTGCGCAAGTCGCGCCGTCATGCGGCCATGTGCGACGCACCGTCGCTGCCCGCGATGGCGTTGAGCTTGTCCTTCCAGCTCTTGACCTGCGCCGGCGGCGGCGGTTTCGGCGCACCCCGGGTCAGCGTGAGGCGCACGCACCACGCCGTGGCGTCGACCTGATCGTCGTGCTTCCCGGCGGGGAACACCATCAGCTCGCGCACGTACGCCTCGGTCCAGGACTGACCCTTCTGGATGTAGATCTTCCCCAGCTGCATGCGGCCCTTGAGAGGGTTCGCCCGGACCAGCTTGTCCGTCAGAGGCTGCAGTATCTCGAACGTCGTGTAGTGCTGGCGCTCGATGCAGCGCTTCTCGTACTGGCTCTTCATGGTCTTCCAGATCTGCCCATCCTCGAACCCGAGGAGGTCTGCCTTCCAGGCGATGCTCTGGTCGATGATGTGCTCCACGATGGCGTTCCCGTCGTCGCTCTTGAAGCGCATGATGTGGAGCACGTACAGGTTGTCGTGCTCGTCCTGTCCGATAGTGCAACACACGTTGTAGTCGCTCTGGGCGTTCTCGGTGATGGCGAAGTCCCACGCCTGATACACGTACATGTGCCGGCGCTGAGGCGGGTGCACGTAGTAGCGCACCATCTCCTTCGTGAAATACACCCCATCATCCGGCGTGGGGTTCTGCTGATACAGCGCGTTCCATATCCGCTTCTGTCCGCTGGCCACGAGGTTCCGCTTGATCCGCAGCATGGCCTCGGTGCTGTACCGGGCAGGGTGGATCGCCGTGCCGTGGGGGCGCGTCAGCACTGCGCCCTCGGGGACCGGGCTGCTGGGCCCGAACTGCTGGATAGTGTCGTCGAGGAGCAGGTACTCGTCCCCTTCCTCGTTGATCGCGGGGTAGCACACGATCTCGAACTTGTCGCCCTCGCCGCTCGCCATAACCTGCTGAATCTTCCCAGCCCAGTCGTCCTCGTTCCAGTGGGTCATGATCCCCAGCACACCGCCGCCCGGGGCGAGCCGGGTGTAGGCCGTCGACGTGTACCACTCCCACGTGTTCTCCCTGATCGTCGGGCTGTCCGCCGCCTCGATGTCTTTCACAAGGTCGTCCAAAAGGAGGATGTGCGCACCACGCCCCGTGATGCCGGTGCCGACGCCGGCAGCGAGATACCCACCCCCGACAGTGGTATTCCAGTTCTCGACGCTCTGCGATGAGGGGTCCAGGCGCATGCCGGGGAACAGCACCTGATACGCCGGGTCGCGGATCAAGTCCCGGATGTAGCGGCTGAACGAGAGTGTCAGACTCGAGGTGTGGCTCGCCGCGATAATCTCCCACTCCGGGTGCTGTCCCAGCACCCACGCAGGGAAGTGCCGGCTGCCCAGCTCGCTCTTCCCGCTCCGCGGGGGCATCATGAGCAGCATCCGGGGCTCTTCCCCGTTCTCCACGGCCCGCACGAAGCGCTCGAGCCGCCTGCAGATGTCCTCATGAACCCACCCGGCGGTGTATTTCGCCCGGAAGCGCTTCACGAACGGCAAAAACCGCCTGCGACACAGGGTACGCGCTGCCATCTCACGTTCCGGATCCGCCGAAGCAGCCTGCGTGTCGAAAACCGGCGCCTCGTACGGCAGCTCGTACGCCTCATCGACGATTTTCTGCTTCTCGGGTGACGACGCGCGTGGTGTGGGCGGTGGAGGTGGTGGAGGCGGCTTCGGAAGGTCCGTTTTCCGTGGTCTAACCTCTATTCTCGGGTATTTCGGGGGAGGCTCTGGCGGATTGACCCCTTCAGCGATGCAAAACGGGCACTGTCCATGCGTATTCAGCGTGCTGGAGAGGCGTTCGACACCGCACGACGAGCACGCTGCGAAGTCAGTTGACACGTGTGCTCTCTCCATTCAGCACCGTCACACGCCCTTCAGCGATTTCGAGCAGCTCTTCGTCCGTCATCGCCTCATATTTACTCTGCAGCCGCTGTTGACCGACGGACAACTCCACTTTCTTCACCTCCGGCGCGTAGTGGCCCAAGATTTTACCGACTTCGGACCAGCCCTTGATCATGGCCGTCGGGTCCGCGTTCATTCTGGCGATCTGAATCGCGTCCATGATGCCGTCGATCACGTCGGCACGCGAAATCTGAGCCGCACTCGACAGCTCGCTACGGGCAGCACGCAGTGCCTCCTGCACGGCGACAGCTTTTACACGGCCTTCCCCGTTACGTGCAGGGGACGCGTAATCGGCCTCGGACGCGGCGGTAATTGGGTCTTTCCCTTCCAGGGTTGCGTCGACCAATTTGGCCTGCTTGCCCGTCAGGATGATGGACGACTTCCGTTTTTTGGCCACACAAGCCTCGCTATAGCGAAAATTTTAAAAAATTTTAGACGGGGGTAGGGGCGTTTGCAAGGAATTCCATTTAGGTATGACACTTCTATACTGATTTTTGAAAAAAATTTTGAGGTTGATGGACTTTAAAAACTGGTAGGCGAACTTTAAAAATCGGTGGATTTAGATGCGGGGCACCCCATCCCTATCAATCCCTTTGATAGGGTGACTTCGGATTCGTGTTCTGGGTCACGAATAAGGAGTCTCTTCCAATACCCAGTTTGAAAGGAAACATCATGGCACGTTTGACCGTTGCACAGATGGAGGCTGCCCTCAAGGCAGCCGGTCATGAAGTCAGCACTGAGCGTGAGCTCGGTGCTGCACTTGGCCTTGGCGTTGCCAAGGTCGAGCAGTGGCTCTCGGCTAAGGCCGAGGCCACGAAGGTGGAAGCCATGGGCTTTGCCCACGGCTTCCAAGTTGGTTACGCCTACCAGCGTAAGCTGGGGGCGTAACCCGGAGTACCCCGCGCAAGCGGGGTACTTCATTGAACCGTCCCGAAGGGACGGCTCAATGAAGTACCTCGTCTCTTAGTGAGACGCGCCATCCCGGCGCGTCGTTACTAGGAGAACCATCATGGAAGTCATGATCATCGAGGACCGGGGTGGCTACGACGAAGTTTCTTTCGTCGAAGTCTGTGGGCCGGAGCGCTTGTATGAAGCCGTACAGGCGCAAGTCATTGCGGCTGAACGGGCGTATCGCATCGCGGAGCGCTCCCGCATCGAAGCGGAACGCTATCACCGCGAGCGGTCGTTCCAGTATTGGAACGACGGCAAGAGCGACGACGATGGCGACTACGGTCGCCATATGGCGGACGCGAACGCGGCCGTTGCCCGTGCGGCACGGATGGAAAAGGAGGCGAAAGCCGCCTACGACGAACTCCAGGAAGAGTTCGCCGAACTTATTCCGCCCTCACCATGGCTGGCAGCGGAGCTGCCACTGTTTTGACCTCGGTTCATTTGAGTTCTAAGTGATGACGGCCCTCGTCGAACGAGGGCGTCTCACTAAGGGACGAGATACCGACGACACACATGTCAAACGCTTACGCGGTATGACATGTGTTGCATGCTCACGTTTTTTTGAAAGGAAACATCATGGCACGTTTGACCGTTGCACAGATGGAAGCTGCCCTTAAGGCAGCTGGTCACGAGATCAGCACCGAGCTTGAGCTCGGTGCTGAGCTGGGCTTGGCTACTGCCAAGCTCGAGCAGTGGCTCTCGGCTAAGGCCGAAGCCACTAAGGTAAAAGCCGAGGGCTTTGTCCACGTTGTGATCTTTACGGCGGGGGTCGCGCGGTTGGCGATTTCCGTTATGGCCCTGTTTGCTGGGGCTTTGTCCAAGAGCTTCAAGGTCGGTTACGCCTACCAGCGTATCACCGAGGCTGCCCTCAAGGCAGCTCGGTGGGAGTGGTAGGCGTAACCCGGAGTGCCCCGCGCAAGCGGGGTACTTCATTGAGCCGCCCTTCGGGACGGCTCAATGAAGTACCTCGTCTCTTAGTGAGGCGCGCCATCCCGGCGCGTCGTGACGGCCCTCGTCGAACGAGGGCGTCTCACTAAGGGACGAGATACCGACGACATACATGTCAAACGCTTACGCGGTATGACATGTGTTGCATGCTCACGTTCTTTTTGAATTATGCACTTGACGCATGACAGGTGCAAAAGTCGAGTTGTGCAACTTTTTTTATTTTCAGTTGGGAATTTGCGTTTTCGAATACGTCTTTTCGACATCGTCTCTTTTCTCTAATTGAAAATATTTTTCTTTAAATGTTGCACAAAAGAAATAAGAAAAACAAGCACTTAGCGTGCAACTTTGACGGCTCTCGGCGCTCTCGCGCCTCGAGCCGTATGCTCATTTTTTAGGCAATTTCAAACGCTCGTTTGAATTCTCAAAAATGAGAAAGTTGCACACTTTTTTGCATTACGAGAGCATATTATGCTTGCCTCATACGGTCTGGCACAGCCGTGTGAGGTGTTTTCTGTGTGCCTTTTGGAGGTTGTATGAAAGCTGTTTGTAGTGTTGTGATCTTTACGGCGGGGGTCGCGCTGTTGGCGATTTCCGTTATGGCCCTGTTTGCTGGGGCTTTGTCCAAGAGCGAGTTTGTGCTTGCTCTTGGTTTTTCTGGCGCTGCCGTCGGTGGCACCTTTTCGGCCGTTATGGCCCTTTTTAAGGAGTGAATCATGGAAGCTAACACCAAGTACGAAACTGCGCCCGGAAAGGGCGCTCTCTTCGCCAAGGCCGATCGTGAAAGCGGCGAGATCACCCGTATCACGGGTAATTTCGTCACGCCGGAAGGCGTGATGGTCATTCTTGACGAGTGTGCTCTCAAGGACGATGGATCCATCGTCCTTATGGGTTATGTCGCTGTCGGCAACCGCCGACACGTCGTGTCGGGCTTGTTGTCTCCACAGCAGTACGACTCCGATTACAAGCGGGGGACGCTTGTGTGCGGTAAGCGCACTTACATGCTCAACTCGAAGACCACTGCGGATCGGAACGGCTTGCCGTATCGGTTCTTGTGGTTTACCCGGAATGAGGTTCGGGTGGCCTGCTAAGCAGTAGTAGGCCTCGTCACTGTCAGCCCGTCGAGTAGGCGGGCTGACGGGGGCGGCTTGCCCTGTCTTTTGTGAAAGGAGAAGGAAGCATGAGTGGGGTAATCGATGGTAATGGCGTGCAGTGGGAACACTGCTCGCTGTGTGGCAAGAGCGTCCGGTTGGACGATCTTGGATATGTCCCGCCTCATCGGGGTCACCCGTATGGGCAGGATATTTGTTTGGAGTGCACGAATGTGCACCCTGACATCGAGATGATTCAGCCTGCTGCGAAGTGGGTTGCGGTCGTTTCTTCTACTAAGTAACAGGCCTCGTCACTGTCAGCTCACTTATTCAGTGGGCTGACGGGGACAGCTTGTTCTTGTTTTTTGTCCCTTGGTGCCCTGAACCCACCTGCACGTGTGTCTCTCAACCCGGCCGAGATACCGTGTGTTGAATGTGTGGGTGGGTTGGGCGTGATGTAGTTCTTGTATCACTTGAATAGGAGACGGACATGAACGTTGAACAGCTGTTAACCAGCGACGATCTCGGCGACGAGATCAAGAAGGTCCTGCGTGGGCAGGATCTCACCTTCAACCCCGGGCGTGGCAAGACCGCGCTCGAAGCACACATCCAGCAGCAGGAAGAGTTGCTGGAGCAGTTTTACGGGGACCTCACCGATGAAGACGAGGACCCGTTTGAAGCGCTCGTCCGCAAGGAAGAGCGTGATTTGGCCGCATACGGCCGCAATCTCAACCAGATGTAAAGGAGCAATCATGGCAAAAAGCAAGTTGCAGCAGCAGCTCGAGGCTCTCCGTCAGGAGGTTATCGAGCAGCAGGAGGAGCGCGAGGAGATCGCGTTCCAGAACGAACGGGCCCTCAAGGCTCAGGCCCCGGGGGTTGATACCCCGGATACTGAGATGAGGCCGCACAACCTCGACCTCTTCAAGGATGTCATGGACGGTGTCTACGGCATCAACCTCAAGGGCAGGCTGTGTTACAACCTGAATTTCCTGGCACAGCGCACCTTGCGCGACGCCTTGCGGCAGTACATGGGCAAGGATGCTCAAGACGACGCCTTGAGCGACATCCTGAGTGACGACGACCTCGCGGGGCTGTTCGGATTCGAGGTGCCCGTCACCTACCCGCTGGATCAGGCGATCCACTGGGTGATGGTCACGTACATCGCGGCGCACGACGTCGCGATGTACACCGAGGCGGACAGATACGGTCGCAAGACGCGGCCGTACGCTTGGATCGAGGCCATGGCGCGCACGCCCATCGGGATGGTAGCGCACGACGCTCTCTACGGCATTCGCAGTGCCGTGGATCAGCAGGCCGTGCAGATGGCCAAGCTCGGTGTTACGAACGCGGAAGCCATGACTCTCTTCGAGTCGCGGCAGAAGGCGCACGCGAAGGAGCAGACGGCGGCGAAGGTCGTGATTCTGAAGCAGTATCAGAACGTGAGCGATCACTCGTATCGGTACGAGTACGGTACCGACGAGGTTTTCCACGCACTGGAAGAGATGATCTCGGTCCTCGGGCTCGACATCCCGGCCATGATCGAGGACATCGCCGACCGGTACGTCACCAGCGCCAAGGAACGCCTCGGCGAGGGCAAGTACGTCGGTGAGGTTGATGAGCGCATCGTCGACTTCGTGCCCGCGATCACGGGTGGTGTCGGGACCAGCGCAGCTCGCCGGACGGACCGTGTGGCTGCCGAGACCGGAGCCTACATCGAGCACATGACCAAGATCAACCTCAACAGCACCCCGACGAACCCGGGCGTCAACGAAGCCGGGGTCGAGAAGGCTCTGCGCCACCGCCTCAGCAGGGAAGAGGCGGACAAGCTGTACCAGCAGCAGTAACAAGCAGCACGGGCTAGGTCAGTCGGCCTAGCCCGCACACCACCACCACCACTCACTTCAAGGAGTACATCATGACTACACTTACCGTCGCCCAGATGAAAGCTCGTCTGGCTGAGATCAACCCGCATGCCCAGCAGCCCGGCCAGGACGACTCGCTCGTCGCCGGCCTGATCGCTAAGGGCGCAGCTGCCGCGGTCAATGCCGTGGCCAGCGCCAAGCAGAACACCATCGACTTCGTCGACGCGGTGGCCACGGGCTACCAGTACCAGCGTGCGCTCGACACCGGCGCGCTGGTCGAGCACACGCCTGCACCCAAGGCTGCACCCAAGACCGCGCCTAAGGGCAAGTGATGTTCGGTTTAGGGCATGTGGACCTGACGCCCCTGGTCTACGGCCTCGTCATCTTTTGTGGCATCTTCTCCATGTGGTGGAAGCTCACCCATGGGTGGTGGCTCACTTTCGCTGTCGAGGCCAGCGTCTTCGCCTTGGTCTTCAAGTTGCATGGCGGCACCATGGCTGGCGGCTTTGCTGCCACCGTGGCCGCTTTGTTAGCGGGGCTCATCATCCCGTGGACTCTTAGGAGAATGAAATGAAGATCAACCTTGTTGCTTCGGACCTCACCCTCTCCATCACCGATGGTAAGGGTGGGTTACTGTTCAGCCTCGCGGCGGATCACTACACCGTGTCGATTGACCTCGATAAGCTGGTAACGGAGGTCGGCTCGCTGGCCGAACTCGTGCAGCGCGTCGAGAACGAGCTCTACAAGGCGGCATCATGAGCGGAAAATCTTACGCCTCGCTCGAGCAGCACCAGTGCGTGGTATGCGGCTGCACTTACGACACCGGTGCTGTGCTCCTGCACAATCGTCTGGCCAAGACGCTCGAGCAGTACACGCTGACTGGTCGCGGCTTGTGCCCGGAACATCAGAAGCTGTTCGACAAGGGCTACGTCGCCCTCGTCGAGGTGGATCCGGAGCTCAGCTGCTTCGGTCCTGACGGCAACCTCACGGCGAAGACGGCGCACTGCACAGGAACGATCGTCCACATACTCCGCGAGGTCTTCAATCGGATTTTCACCCCCCCTCTCGACGACGAACCGCTCGCTTACACCGAGCCGGCTGTCATCGCTTTACTGAAGGAGCACTGCGGTCATGATCACAAGCACTAACCCTGGTGTCCGCGTACGCACGGAAGCGTTCGCCCGCAACAAGGAACTTTACGGCGAGAACGCCGCCAAGTTCATCGGCGAGGTGGCGCGGGCTCACATGTTAATGGAGCTTGTGCTCAGGTGTATGCCCCAAGAGCCGCGCGCTACGGAATCTGGCATCGCGCTTATCACGCTTTGCGCCATGCTCACGGAATTCGCCATGCGTATTTACGGAATCCATGGGGACGACATGGCGACGTACGTCATGTTGGCTCAGGATTTGAGCAAGGAGATTATGGCTGAGATCGAGTAAGATAAGCAGTGGCGGCGGTAGAGGCGCTGTTCACGGCCCGCTGGTGAGATGGCTGAATTCAGTCATCTCACCAGTGAGTCGTGGCGATAGAAACGGTTACTTCGCCTTGTAAGCCGTAGGTTGCAGGTTCGAATCCTGCCGGTCGAAAGACCGTAGCTCAATTGGAAAGAGCAACGTACCGTACCGTGCCGTTTCGCCACCGACTGGCTGGTTCATTGTTGATTTTCTTGATTGATTTGGGGAAATGGTATGGCTAAGGAAAAATTCGAGCGTACGAAGCCGCACGTGAATGTGGGCACGATTGGACACGTTGACCACGGCAAGACGACGCTGACGGCGGCGATCACCACGGTTCTGGCGGCGAAGTTCGGTGGTGCTGCCAAGAAGTACGATGAAATTGATGCGGCTCCGGAAGAGAAGGCCCGCGGCATCACCATCAACACCGCCCACGTCGAATACGAAACGGCCAACCGTCACTACGACATAGCTCAGGGGCGCGAGCATAGCGAGCGTCCCACTGGAGCGGAGGGTTAGGCATGACCTACGAAGAATGCAAAGGCGAGTGCAAACACTGCGATTGCGAGTGGGCAACGATTGGTGCGCACGATTTTGACGACGACGGATGCTGCACCAAATGCGGTTTTGATGGAGCGGAATGGCACTGGTGGAAGCACAGCACTTACGAAGGCAGGGCGCAACCGGGAGCAAAAATGCCACGGTGCAAAGTGCCTAACGTCTAAACGCCCACGTTGACTGCCCGGGCCACGCCGACTACGTCAAGAACATGATCACCGGTGCTGCCCAGATGGACGGGCTGCGGATCAACGGCTTCAGCGAGGCGATCGTGAGCTACATCCAGGCCTGGGAAGCTCAGAAGTAGGGCTGGATAAAAAGCTAGTTTGCTGAGTCTGGCGAATCCTGTCAGACTCAGCACTTCCCCCTCGTCAGGGCGTGCGGGCTTATCAACGCAGATGAGATGCAGGACGGACACGCCGACGCAGCCCATAGCCTGGCCACCCTCAATCTGGACGGCCAGGCCTACGAGCTGCGCATCTGCGGTGTCGGCAAGGACGCCTTTTTCGAGTGGATCAACGAAGGCGGCGATCCCGTCGGTGATCCGTTCTTCGAGTTCGACGGGGTGGAACGCGAGAAGGCCCGCTTTGTGGCCTTCATGTCCCATTCCAAGGCGGGAGAGAGCCATGCCTGAGTGCCGGAAGATTGTCATCGTCGCCCGTGGCGACACCGAGGAAGCAATGGAACAGGCCATTGCGGAGGCCTATAAACGGATTCGAGGAGGAAACTTGTCCGGAGCGGACAAGACTGACGATGGCGGGTTTTACTTCGACGTCGACACTGACGTTGCCCTCGAGAACTGGCCACGGTAGGTGAAAGGGGCTGACGCCGGCCCCTACCCTGCGACTACCAGAACGCATTTTTGTCTTCTAGCGTGGACGCCGACTCAGCACTTCCCCCTAAAAATTCGAAAACTTCGTCAGGAGTAGCCCATGGCCTTTGATCTGTATTTTTTGAGCGCGGCTCTCCCGCTCACAAAAACCATCGAACTTGTTAATGGGCAGATCACAAAAAAGGCATATCCGCTAGTTTTAAATTTTACCAGTGAAGTTGTCAGTATTAACACTATTGACGATTTTTTTCAGGCGTTGATGAAGCGCGCTACTTCTGCCCAGAAGCCCTGCCTCATCAAGGGCCTCCTCTCGAGGCCCTTAGTCAACGAAAGCCGGAAGGCTACTACGAGCACCAACTCCCCCACCCGTTGGGTCTGCCTCGATATCGACGACGCCCCTTTTTCTTCCCCTGAAGAGGT
>Ga0209506_1002202_pt1 | contig 17938 bp, 31 predicted proteins | sample AD_JPNHG2_MetaG_FD_184409 | JGI IMG/M metagenome (GOLD analysis project Ga0209506, IMG submission 184409) | Active sludge microbial communities of municipal wastewater-treating anaerobic digesters from Japan - AD_JPNHG2_MetaG (SPAdes) (version 2) | ecosystem: Engineered > Bioreactor > Anaerobic...
TACAAACACGCTGACAGCCACAATCAACGCATACCTGAAGGCGAAATACGGATTTGGAGCGTAAGATGTTTGGTCTATTTGAAAACATGAAAGCCTACAATGCAGCAAATCAGTTTGCTAAAGACTTTTTTGGATTAGATGTGCTTTACGCAAGCGAAACACCCATGCATGATAAGCATGGCAAATATGTAATGTATCTGCGACCTGAATTAGTTAACGTTATGGATTGCGAAATCGTAGAATCCGTAGAATATGAGGAGACAGAATGACTAACACATGGAAACACTTCGGCGTTATGCTGGCAGTGGGTCTGCTGGCATGGGCGTTTGCATTTCTCGGCAAGGCTCAAGGACTTGGATGGTTCCCCAATATCGCGGCATTTATGATTACGGTATGGGTAGAATACCGCCAATGGTCACGAAGCGGAAAGCCGTTTATGACGTTACTGAAACAGCGATGGCTGGATAGCTTTGTTGACATCTTGGCGGGCAATGCTGGATTCTTTCTTGGCTACAATGTGTTGCTGAGACTGTTTTCGGGTACTTGGGTAGTATAATGGCAGTTTACAACCAAAAATTATAATATAGTTCTTGGGAGTTAAAAATGGATATAATCAATTATAGCAGATACGCACTCATCATTCAGAATAATCACTACGAGATTGTCGCTGGAGTTGGTGCAATTTATATTCCAGATGACCAAGGAATAGAAGTGCAAACCTTTGCCACCGAAGAAGAAATGCAAAGCTATATACAAGAGAACGAACTCATTCCGAAGGAGGAACAATGAAGACGCAATATACGAAAATAATCAATGTCCATCCGCCATACCGACCGTCATATGAGCTGGCGATAACTTTTGAGAAACCATTTGACGAAGTCGCACTATGTTGTGCACTCTGCGAAGACCTTTTCGTGGATATTGAAAAAGTAGGCGAAGAAGTCTTGGCAAAGCACTTCTTCCGACTTATTAAAAAATCAATGCCCAAGTATGCAGATGCGCTGTATAGCGTAGAAATTAACAATTACAATGGCTATATCGTCACTGTCTTAAAAGAAGATGAAACAGAAGACGAAACCTGGGAATCAAACTGCGTTGGAGGATTTGAATCATGATTGCTCCAACTTACGATGCACTCAAGAGAGTGATTGAAGAGAAAGGATACGTATGGTTCTCTGGAAGTAAACCATTTGACTTGAACATCGTTGGCATTCGCAATCTTAATGCCGTGAATGCTTTCGATGATACCATCTGCGTTGCTTATCTGGACATCGAAAAAAGAAAAAGAATAATTCACTTTCCCGCAACTACCGACCCAGGTCTGTTCTATCTGAAGAATCCTATGAATGCTTCCGGAACTGCGATTCTGAAAGAAGGTCAGTATCGTGGTGCGTATCGGTTGGGAAAGCACAAAGGATATACTGCTCTTGTGCAGATCAAGCCGGTATCGGTTTACCGAGATGTGAACAAAGATGGGAAATACGACTTCAACGGAAAGATAGATACAGGCTTATTCGGTATTGATATTCACCGTGCCTTGGAATTCGATATCGCAAAGACAGTAGATAAGTTCTCGGCTGGCTGCCAAGTTATCCAATCACCAGATGATTTTGCTTATCTTATCGCTTTGGTGAAGAGACAGAAGCAATTCCTCGGAACGGATATAGTAACCTATACACTTGTCTTGGAGAATAGTTTTGCAATCAATAGTAATTCATGAGAACATACGTGAAATAAGCCAGCCATACGTAATCTACTATCTTGGAGATGTTCATCTTGGTGCTGCCAACTGCAATGAACATGCTCTGAAAAATGCAGTGAAAATGATTCAAGAAGATGCCAACGCTTGGATTGGAGTTGGAGACTATATCGATGCGATTTCTTACAATGACCCCCGATTTAATCCTTTGGAGATTGCAGAAAGATATGAGATTCGAGACCTAAATGACCTTCCCAGAAAGCAGGCAGACGAATTCCTAAATATGATTGAACCGATTCAGAACAAGTGTATTGGACTGATTTCTGGAAACCATGAAAACAAATATCGGAAGTATAATGGTTTTGATGTGAATAGCTATCTCACTAGCTCTCTTGGAGTTCCAGACCTTCATCAGAAAGCTTGGATAAGTATCAACTTCCGAGATGAGAAACGAGGAAGAAGCACTCCCATCAAGATTGTAGTCTGCCATGGAACCGGTGGTGGAGGTTTCCGAGAAGGATATCCTATCAATAAAGTGTATGACATATTCCGCTGGGATATTGCAGATGTTCATGTAATGGGACATCTTCATCAGATGCAGACTGACCGCTGTGAATACAACGACTTCTCGTATGGAACAATCCGTCGGCTAATTTCTTGGTTTGCCATCAATGGATGTTTTCTTTCCAAGACCGAAGAGGGAGTCGATAGCTATTTTGAAGAGCGTCCTGGAAAAGAATCTGCAATCGGAATGCTGAGACAAACAATCTATACCCACGATAAGAGAAAAGACTTATTCGATATTCAACTGCAGAAGATTTATCTGCGTTGAAGCGTTTGTTACCTGAGGTAATCGAACCAACAAAGGTTGCCGTCGAACCTGCCTGGTCAAATCGACGGTTTCTTTTTTTGGCGAAAGAATAGGGGTGCTACGTGAACAATCCGGATTGAGCTGGAGTGTTTATACTATTTTGCACCTATTTGCTCCACAGATACCTTAAATTGCGTCAGAATTGAAAACAACCATTTGCTGCTTATTCCCATCTCAAAAATAAAAAATATAGAGCCATCGCTTCGCAAAGCGAAGACAATGGCTCGGTTATCTATCTGTTCCGTTCGGTTTGTTTCTCGACTTCGAGTTTGAAAAGATAGTTTCTCATATTCTCTACCACGAAATCGTATTCGCCACATGCTTCGGAGCTTTGCCGATAAAGATACTCGCAAAGCTCTTCTACATTTGTTATGTCATCTTCATCTTCATCTTGACTATACTGCTGAGTAAGTGCTTCTTCCAATGCATATTCAATCCACGAGAAAGTGTATCCACAACAGATTCTTCTTTCGAAGGCATCACTCAGAGCAGCTTTTGCAAATAGTATTAGCTGTTTATTTACTTCTGACATTGTTCCTCCTTTGGAAGTAATTTATAATACGAATGCGTTTCTAATATCAATTCTATTACACTTTGGACAATAAGGAACATAGCATTCTTTTATAGTGTATTCATCTTTATCTTTATCGTATTTCGTTTCTTGGCTATAGTAGGGAAAGTTTATGGCGTCGTCACTATAGCCACAATCTCTACAATATAATATTTTCATCTTTTTTCTAATTCCTTTCTTATCTCTTCCAATATCTTTTCATAATCGCTACAAGATTCTGGAGCGAAGCAGCGAAGATACTGAATCATATCATCTACTGTATCTAACTTCAGGTCTTCTTCTTCTACATCTTCTAAGATACAATCGAAGAAGTCATACATAAACCACGAATGAATGAAACTGCAGCACAGTTCCATATTGTACATCTTGTCGACGATTCTCTGCGTATCGCCGATGATTGAAAGGTATTTGTCAATGTTCTTCATTAGTTTCTCCTTTTCTTCTAGAGATATAAGTATATAGCCGCAGTAAGGACAGTGGTCATTCTCCTGTCCGAACTCGTCAATCTGCGGTACGAGATGTCCGCAGTTCTCACACAGCAAAGACTTACTCGTTTTCATTTGTTTCTCGAATATATTCCAATAGCGTTGTTATCGCTGCGAAATCTTCAGAACTGAGAAAGGAAAGTGAGCTCTCAATCTCAGAATTCTTTAACCAAGTGACTATATCGAACTTTCCAGAATTGAAGACGAGAAAGCCTTTGTTATAACCATCGATGCAATCATCCATCTTCAATTTCTTTCTATTGCGATGACTTTTGAACACTGCAATAACGATTCCAATCGTAGTATAGCAAACTATTTTATCTCCATACTGCAATCGTTCCCAGCGTTCAATATAGCCCACTTCCCCCTTTCTCTTTCTTATCCCAACGAAATAGCAGTTTCCGTTTTGATAAACGTATTCAAATTCCTTTTTCATCTTCCGTTCCAGTATGCCATAACTTTATATAGCAGTCTGCAATCAGTATTGCTTCCGCTTCTCCATCAGTAAGCTGACCCTGAGCATTTCTTAATTCCGGATGCTTCTCATAAGCAAAGACAATAGAATTTCCTTTCGCTCTCTTTTTCAGTTTGGCATTTTCTCGGAGACGGGCTTTCTTTTGCTCCGGCGTTTCGTTCTTGGAACCTCTCTTAGTTCCAATTACCGGAAGACCAATCTTGGCTTTCCAGAAACTTGGAGCCATGACCGAGACATTAAACCCAATCGCATAAGCCATGCCATAGAGTATTCCAGCGTGATAGCAAAGTGTTGCAATTGAAGATGCAGTATCTTTTCCCATATATCCAACTTTCTCAATGCAAACACATGCCACATCATTTTTATACTTTTCGAAGAACCTTCGAATCCATTCGTAATCAAAGCTGTCTCCAACTATCGGCATTCGGATTACGGTATGAACCTTCATCGTCTCCAGAGAAAGGAGGGCAATGCCCCCCTTCATCCCCGGATCGATTCCGATTATGAACTTCTCTTTCTTCATGAGTCTTTCCTTTTTCTATAACACTTTCCGCAATATGGCTTCTCTTCCAGCCAATGCGTATTCTTCTTAGAGACTATCTTCTTACAGTCCGCACAAGAGAAGAGAGCGTACTTATACTTTTTTATTATCTTGTCATACATATCGCCTTTCTTCTTCTCTTTTAAGAAATGTTCCCGGTACTGACTGACTTTAATACAGAGATCGTCATTGAAGTTCTTAAGACGTCTCTTCGCTTCTTCAAGCTTCAGAAGTTTTCTTCCACAGAAGTAGATTACTATCAGAAGCAGAATGATTATTATAACACCAACGATGCTACTCATTTTCCTATCTTTCCATACAAAACAGCCATCGTTATAATGAATACTTCGAAGGCGGTGTTACCTTTCTTTTCGATCTCTTCATACACACGGTAACAAAATTCTTCAATTGGAAGTTTTTGTCCGTTTAATTCTTTCCTAAGGTCTTTATCGAATTGATCCAGTGTACTTATAATTGTTTCTCCATCATTAAGTAGATCACTGAATTCCTTCAATGTAAGAACCTTTCTTCTGTTTTCGGAGTTGAAATCAATTACTGTCATTTTTATTTTCTCCTTTATGTGGTCTGCTAGACATGAATATCGTTACTGCAGCTACCACAGCTATAAGAGTATTGTTATTCTTCTCAATCTCTTCATATATCTTGTAGACAAGCTCGTTTTGTGTGATTATTTCCTTCTCATCAAGTTCATCTGCGAGCTTGTTAAACATATCATCCACTGCTTGCATGAGCAATGGAGCGTTGTTTATGGTGTCCACAAACTTTTCGAAGGATAGCACCTTTCTTTTTGGGACACTCGGTTTCTTATTTGTCTTCGTTGCCATCTTTTTCTCCTTTTCCTCTGCTCCATTCCAGAGCTAGAACAAAAACGGTTGATATAAGTAATTCTTGGGATTCATCACTCTGAATTGCATAGTAAAGACTTTTCATGAAGTCGTTTATTCCGAGAGACTCATGTGTCATTACCCAATTCTCAAAAGTATATACATTGACTTTGTCTCGGAGTGATAGTAACTCTTCTTGAGGAATTACTCTGCGAAAGTTTCTTTCCAAGAACTCGATCTCTTCGTCTGAGAATACATCTTTTCTTGTATTCAGAATATTCTGAAAGCGCTTCTCACGCTTTGACATATTTGTATCACTCATTTTCTCCATCCTATTGTGAAGATTGGCGTAATCGGGGTAAGTCCGATTCCGAAACTATATGATTTGTATGCTCCTTCTACGTCTATTATGATATAGACAATGTTAAATATTCCCAGGAACATTATTTGATACACGAAGCATTCTTTGTTTTCGTCGTCAACATACTCTTTAATCAGCTTCGGAACAATAATTGAGCAAGAGACTCCTATTCCAAAGAATATCGATTCGAACAGCATTATTGCATACGTCATGGTGTGTGACATCAGGGACTCAGTCTTCAGCATCATTTGTCGAAGTATTCTCACCTGCGTCTCACCTTCATCTTTACCGGAAGAACTGCGCCCGGAATTTCTTTTCCTGCCATGAGATCATTTCGTAAAGCTGCAGTATCAATATATTGCTCAATCTTTGTCTTGATGTAGTCACTTGGAAGTAGCTCTTCATCTACTATTTCTACACCACCATAAGTTTTGGTAAGCGAATAAGTGTGATACTGAGTACGCAGGGGCTTATTCACATCGACCAGCTTTGCGTCTGCCAACATCTGAAGAAGGCGGTCTTTGCTCTTCTCAATACTTTCCATCTTGCTATTGATTTTCTTGAGCTCATCTTGATACAGTTCCTTATAGATTTTCAGCTGTTCAATTTCAGCATCAAGTTTAATATACACGAAATCCAAACTATTTATCTTCTTTATTAGCTTGGCTTGGATTTCTGCCAATTGTTGCTCAACGTCTTCTGCGTTGAGATCTAGTTCTGCAAGCGACCGAGCAAGCTCTTCGGCTTCTCTCTTCTGCGCTGCAATGTCGAATAAGGTTTCTTTTTCTTTCGGCATTTTGTTCCTCCCTTTTTTTGTTTGTACTTGTCAAAAAATACATCTATACCGATTATTTCATCGTTATAGTATTCGTATAGAATGACAATGTATAATCTACCTTTATCTTTTTTATTTCTACAATAAAAATCAACTACTTTTGTTGACTTGATAACATCGGCTTCGTTTCTTATCAATTCTCTTATGACCGGTATAGGATCAATTCCTTTGTCTTCTTTTTCGTAACATAAATCTATCAAAGAAGAGTGAGTTATCTTGAAGTTGTCATAAAAGTATTGAGCAATTGGGTCAAAGCACTCAAGCCGATTCCAATTGTAATTGCCTTTATAGCCAGCTTTCTTCAAAATATTGTTAGCTTCTTCTGTTGTAAGTGGCACATAATCAGATTTCAATCCAGCACGGTAACCAAGTATTCCTTCAACCGGAATTATACCTATATAGTCATCTGTTATAATGTTTCCCTTACCTGATAAGGAATTAAGGAATAGCTCAAATATTTTCACTTTGTTTCTCCGCTTTCTTTCAGAACACTTATTACATTCTCTACTAGTTCATCTAAGTCGTAGTCAATTTTCACTTTGTTTCTCCTTTTCGTAAAGGTTTAATATTTCGATAAAGAACTTGAACGCTTTTTCTAATCGAGTAAAATCATTTACCGGTATTCCACCAAGAGTATACTCGAAGAATTTACCTTCTCTTGCACTCTTGCGCTTATTGTTCTCATCACTATAGTAGAAACATACACTGAACCTTTCCTGCTTCTCGAAGATTCCAATAACTATTACTATACCATTGTAGAAATAGTTCAGGACTGCATTATGAATTGCCTTTGTTATTACGTTTTTATCAATGAGAGTAAGACCTTCCTTCTCGAAATAGTTTTCCAGCTCATTGATCAACCAGTAGAAGCTTTTCGGTTTTGATTTCATTTTCTCTTCCTTTCATATAAATCCATTATCTCGATAAAGAATTTGTATTCTTCCTCGAAACGAGAAAAGTCTTCAAATGGTATTCCATACGCTGAATAATAGATATTGTTCTTGCGATCGTTATTCTTTTCGTTAAAGCAAAAAGACACGTGAATATTGCTCTCGTTGTCCTGTATTACAATGCTTATGTGTATGTTGTGATAAGAATACAGCAACCCTGTATAATGAATGATTTCATGCTCTGTTACTTCTTCTTCAAGAATTAGACCTTCTTTCTCGAGGTAGCTTTTTACATCTTGTAGAAATCTGTTGTAATCATTTTCTGACTTCATTTCTTTTCCTCTCATTTTATTCTCTTGAAGCGCCAGTTGTCTTGACGCTCCAATACGACGTTCTTCCAAAGAACATCTGAATTTGCTTTGACATGATTTATTATTCGATAAGGACTATTCTGGTCTCCAGATATAGTGAACAATCTTCTTGCAGTCTTTTCTACTGCACCACTTCCGAAACCAGAATGAATTCCATTGTTATTCGCAGAAGCTCTATTGATTTGTGATATGGCAATCAAGATGATATTGTACTTCTGCGCCATTACTGAAAGTGATTTGGCAATATCTGCTACTGCAATTGATGGACTTCTTCCCCAAGCTGGATGTTCTACTTGTTCATAATAATCTATTACCAGAACCTGTGGCTGATAATCAAGAATCAGTTGTTCTATTCCAGAAGTTGTGAGTATTCCAGTCTGAACTGCAATATGCTCCAGAGCGGTATGATACTTGTAGAGTTCGTCTCTGTGCTTAATGACTTCATTTTCAGTATAACCAGTTACAATACAATAATTTCTCATCTGAATAATTCCAGCTGAGAGTTCTGTTCCATAGTAGATTGTCTGAAGCCCTTTGGGACGAACTACATCGTCAACCATATTCACGCCCAACATTATGTTCTGGATGATACTTGTTTTATTAAGACCGGTATCTCCTTGGAAGACAACAAGTTCTCCTGGATACAATACGCAATCTACTTCCAGTCCGAAGATGTCTTTCAGGTTGATATAGCGGTCTTTATTCTCGATAATTTGCAGACGCTCTTCAAATGCTTTATCCAGGTCTGTAAGATTCATCAGATTATTGGCATCCAGATTCTTGTGCTTGTAGAATAGACACATTGGTGAACAGAATTCTTTAAGAATTGCATCATTGCAACCATACCGATACGGTTTGCGATAGACTTGCCGTACTCTTTCAATCACCTGCTGGTCATCCAAAGACTGATTCGTCTTATGATTCCAATGCAACATTCCAGCAATAGCGAAATCTTCTGGCATTCCTTGTCTCTTACAATGTGAAGCAATTCGCATTACTACATTGTTTCTATTTCCTTCTACTGCTCCACGCTCATAGAGCTTCTGAATACACACTGCATATCTATTCACTTCGAAGTTATCGTCTTCTTTCTTCCATCCATTGGGAACAACTTTGCTTCCTTCTTCAAACATATATGAAGGGATAACATACTTCTCCAATAGGTTTCTTCCATCCATCTCCGGATACTGAAAATCCAGACGCTGTGTCTTCGCCAGCTCTCGAATCTTTTCCAGAGAAAGAGTCTTTGCTTCTTCCAAAGTAAGAGGAATTTTGAAAAGACCACTCTTTTCGTTCAAGCTATTTTCTATGCGAATAAGTTGGTTCCCACGGATGATTGCTGGATCATCTATCAATCCAGCGTTCACTAACGTCTGTGCGATCTGCTCCGGAAGAAACACTGACGGTTGGAAGTCGAAGAGAGAACTATCTAAGAAGATATGGAAGCCAGTTCCACTGAAGAATATCTGGAACATATTCTCATTCAGTCCAAGAGATTCAAGTTTCTCTATAAACCTCAGAAGCTTCTCCTGCGTGAATTCATCGCTGTTGTAACCCTTATCGATATCGATAGGAATCATATCAATCCCTCGGATACCCCGATACATAGACACAGACTTATTCGTCTTGAGATATTCTACGATTCCTTCATCGTACCAAAATACCGAGCGGAAAAGGGGACACTGCGTCCCCTTCTCAAGGATGACATGAGCAACATCCTCCGCTCGGATAAGTTTATTGCGATTACTTGCCCGATATTGTGCCAGTTCATAATACTTCATTTTAATCACCTCTTGGAACATATATCAGGTCGTCATTGCTACTTTCTGATTTTCCTCCTTTTTCGGTATGCGTATCAGAAGCTTCCGCTTTCAAACTTCTTTCAATCCAATATGCATAATTCTCTTGCATCATGACAGCGAAAGCATCGTTACTTTTGTTAAGCTCTTCATCGATTACACCAATTACTCGGTCATATCCGTCGGAACCCTTGGCGATATAGACAAGATACGACTTATCTCTTCCAAGTGTCTTGAGCAATCCAGCTATGTCCTTTATTGGTCTATCGTTCTCATCTACGAATTTTCCCTTCTCATTGACTCCGATTCCAGAGAGTTTCCCGCCTTCAATTCGGGTAAAACCCATTTGCTGGAGAATACGGTAGAGCCTCTTCAAATCCTTACTCTCTGGTTCTATCTCGTTCTTCATATTCCGGTCGAACTTCGCAAATACTCTCATCTTTCTTGTCCAGTTTTCTGGAACATTCTCGAAACCGAAGATGAAGTCGAGTATTACATCATACACTGTTCCTGCAGTGTGATCGATCACGTCAATGAGAAACCCTTTGTTCTCTCCTGGCGACTGAATATGTCCACCATATCCGGTTTGTGATGGGATTATTGGCATTTTTCCTCCTTTTTCTTGTATTCATTAACAAGTGCCTGATAAGAGAATGGAAGCGTCTTGTTTACTAAACGATTAAGTCTTGTGCCTCCAGTCATTATCTCTTCGCTTACTACAAACGAAATCGTATGCAACTTCCCTTGGAATACTGCACCGAACTCGGCTCCGTCTGGGAGATTAGTATCTTCTACATTCACGTAGCCAATCAAGTCCATCTCACCAAATAATGCATTGGTCACTCCAGCTCTCAAAGCTGGGTCACGCTGATAGATGTTCTTTACTTGACTTGTAGTCTTAGCATGAATTGAGATACCGAAATCTACTCCAACTTGGTTTACTTCTTCTTTCATTCGCAGAAGCGGTCTTACCAGTTCATCTCGAGCATCGCTCCAACCAGAGCCATAAGGAATCTCTCCTATGGAATCAACTACTTCTCCTTTCTCTTTCAAGGAGCGTTGTTTCTGATTATATTTTTCGAGATGATATGCTTCTGCCCAATTTTGTAGATTATCTACAGTGTCAATGGCGACAAGTTCAAATTGCTGATGAAGCATTCCAGATGCTTTCAGAGAATGAACTATTGCACATATCTCCTGAAAAGACCAAGCTTTGAAGTTCTTCCCATTGATGATATAGTTGCGATCTTCCGGTGGAATTATCTTGCCGTCTCCGTCTCTTGGTGGTGCAAAGGAAATACATGGTAGAACCGTCATACCATTATACTCTTCATACTTCAGGACACATCTCTCCGTGTCAATGAAAAGAGTTTTCCGCACATCTCCGGATGGATTAAAACGAGAAAGTCCATAAGTCTTTCCTCGTTTAAAGAGACCGGTTACAGCAATTGCTATCCCACGTGGCATTTGTTCGTTCGATGCTTCGACTACAGTTGCGAAGTCATCGAGATTGATTGATGTTTTTGGCATCGTTCCTCCTTATTGCTTCTTGAGAACCATATTTATTTTTCTTCAAAAATTGTCAAGACATTCGAAGTCGAAATCACAACTTTCTGTTCCAGGATGATAAAACTCACAGTCCAGGCATAATCGGTCAATGAGTTCTCCATATATTTCTCGATCTACTTTCTTTTCTTCAATTACTCTCGGAAGAGGATAGTCGTAATCAAGTCGGAAACTATTACCATAAGCAAAGCCATAGCCATAGTCTCTATATGAGACCTGAAGATCGTTGAAATATCTCCCGGTAAGTGTCGGTATTATACGACTTATTCGTTCCAAAGAAAGATAACATTCTTCGAACTGAACATATTCTTTCTCAGTATGTTCATTGTGGAAACCGACCGAAACGTTAACAGTTGCCTTTGGATATTCTCCAGCAATGTGAGAAACGTCTGTGAAGCTCCCACTGACTTCTCTGTATCCTTCAGAGATGAAGATACCATTTAGTTCTTCGCTTGCATAGTCATAGAGAGCTATTTCGTTTCCATTTCTTCGGTCTAGTCCAATATAGCAGTTTACTGTCTTGATTATATTTTGTTCTTGAATAAGAAACTCTGATGAACCAAAGCCACCTGTCTCTTCTTTGTCGCAGAATAGATATATTGCAGGAACTTTATTGTAAATCATAGCCAAAGCAATAGCTACTCCAGCTCGATCATCTCCACCCAGAACAGCTTTCTTTTTATTACGAATAAGTCCACCCTCTATCACTACTTCAATCTCTTCTACATGTCGTACTGTATCGTAATGACTACAGACTAGCGGAAGAAAACAGCTTTCTGTTCTTCGTATTGGAACGATTAGAATATAATTTTCATAATTCTTCACAGTGAAGTAAGGAACACTTGTTTTCTTCACTGATTGACAAATCAGATAACGAATGCCAGTCGTAGAGGCACGCAAGCATTTAATCAGAAGTTTCTGAAACGCTTTCTTATTCATCTTCGTTTCTCCTTTCTGCAAGTGTCGGTGCATTGGCAATTATCTCATCCATTTCTTCTTCGAATGTAACTCCGGTAAATTTTGAAAGACCTACGAAGTGAATAGCTGCTTGAACATTGAATTTCACAATGTAATCGTCGTTTTCTTTTCTTACCAGTCCTTCGAATTTCTTCAGAAATGGTTCAACTTGTGCGTTTCTTATATACATCTTCGTCTCGTAAATGACTTTGCTCTCATCGTTGGGATCAACGAAGTAGAGATTCGGATAGTTAATTGTATTTTCAGTTGTATATTCCAAACTAACAATATCTCGAATTTCTTGATGACCTCTGTAATGCGAATAGACCATATAGAAAGGCTTCTTATGTTCCTTGAACCACTCTCTTTCAAAATAACAATCAAGCATAGGATCGAATATTGCAAGCTCATTGATACAGTCTTCGCAAAATGTGTCATAATCAGTTCCATCGTGACTGAAAAACATTTCGTAGCTTGTGTCGTGATCGATTCTTTCTCCGCAGTTTGCGCACTCCCAATGTTCATCATCATCGTAATCTTCTTCTTCATTACTATCTTCTAAATCATGATAACATACTTCTTCTTCTTCGTCTTCATCAAGTCCATAGAATGTTACTCTTCCTTCTGGGACTTCCGATGGAGCAAGACTTTTCGGAATAAGTATATAAGAAGAATTGTCCATGTATATCTTTACCTTGAGCCGATCTGGTTTTGAAGAAAGATAGCTGTAATATCCGCCACCGTCGTGACTTTCTACAAGAATCTTCGTCTCCAACGCCATGTGAGTATCATAATCTTTGGAATATTCATAAACCTTCCAATTATCTTTTTCATCTTCGAATATGTTTTCGATTATCCAGCGACTTACTGCTTGTTGATATGTTACAGGAAAAGTTCCATAAGATTTCAGGCAAAGAATCTCAGGTACCTTTACTATCTTCTCTTTTTCTCCGCTTCTATCTTTTCTATACGGAATCACGACCCACTTTCTACCAATTATTCTTGTCATATCAGAGTTCGTGATCATTGCCATCATTATACTAATACTAGTACTGAATTCGTAAGGCACTAAATGGTAACATCCATCTGGACTAAAACATGAATTCCAGCTTACAAAGTTTTTATCCGAGCAAAGTCTGAACCATTCTGGATCAATAGTAAGAAACAATCTTCCGGACGTATCTCCAATACTTTGAACATGCTTCTTATAAGAATCTGGCATCATTAGTTCTTGGAGAATTGCTCTTTTCTTTATCCGAGTCTTATCATTGAAGATGAAATAATTCGGATCGGAGTTATCAACTTTATTGTGTTCTGTGATATGCCTTCCCAGTGCATCCAAAAGAACCTCGTCGTTTCTATCTTTCAGATTTACATAATCAGTTATTTCAATTGTGTATAACGATTCTGAAAAGACATTATTAAGGTAAGCTATCTTCTCTTTTTTAATAACTTGGAAACTTCTTTCGTAGCTCATTATATACCTCCATACAGCTTTCATAACGGTCTATTGAGATAATGTAATTTGGATTCTCTATGATATAGAATAACCACGATAACGATTCTCTCATTTTATGTCTTCCTAGGTTATTGATAAACACCTCTATTTCATCGTCTTCTGGTACATCATTTCGATACAATAGATCTTGAAATCTTGTAAGTCTTTCGTGAATTATTCTAATCGAAGCGCTTTCCATTATCTTTACGCTATCGTTTTTGTCTTCATCTTCTTTGCTCTCGTTATAGTAAGGAATCCAGTTATAGTTGATATAGGAAAAGAAAGAGACATTTTCCTTATCCTTTACTATGAAATCATCCAACTCATATTGTCCTTCATCATCAATAACATGAAAGACATATTCCGATGGAAAGAGATCTATTTTGCTATAGTGCTCCAGAAATGGTCGCAGAGCAATAAATGTATTCACGAAGTTTCTTATATCCACAAGCGTATCAAACACATGAATATCAATGTATTCTATGTTGATGCCGTTGTAGTTAAGAGTTCTTTTATCGAAGTTGATGATATCGACTAAATTTTCTCTGTTGCTTAACTTATATAGCAAAACTTTATACTTATTATTATCTGAATATTTCGCGCCATTCGGAACAAATATTACCTGCCGATTTCTATCCAGATTCACAGCGTCTTTCGCCGTTGGTAACTTAAACATTGTTCTCTCCTTATCTTTGTTCTTGCAAACTTATTTTTTTAATTGAAAATTCTGGCTCTATGCTTATTACGATTGACTTTTTTAATTCTTCATCGAACCAGATTGATGAGAATTCGTATTCGAAACTGGGAAGTCCATATTCTCGTATAAGATTCCAGTAGGAATTCAAGAACATCGCTTCCTTCTCTCTATTGTCTCTATACTTCGGCAGTATCTCTACAACACTTACTCGCTTTTGAAAGTAATATACTTTCACGGTTTCTTTTGGAGACGAGTAAGTTTCTTCTTCCTTTCTTCTCTTGGCAACGAGAGTCATTCCGTTCTTCTTCATATACTTATGCACCGAAGAGATACTACTTCCAAGCTCGCAACTTGGAAGCGTATCTTCTCGGAAATAGAAATATATTGACGGAATAAGAAGCGTAACGCCGATAATAGTGGCAATTACATAATTCTTCTTCACTATTTCTCCTTCGGGGGGAACACTTTTACTTTTGCATACTTTTCTTCGACATTGTAAAAAATTACTAGACAATCTTCGTCTTCCCTATCTCTTCCTTGGAAAGAACGAAAGTCTTCTTCTTTTCCTTCGACTAACCATTTAGTTATATTGGGAAACTCGGTAGTTATCCATGGTACCACGGAAATACCGAGACGTTCATATAATTCGACAGTTTCTTCAATCTCTTCTGGTGATCTTCCTGTGAGATCGAAAACCTTTTGTTTCTCTTGGTCAAATCCAATGAGAACACTCCAATCAATACTTACCGGAATGTAACCAGCGTCTTTTATTATCTCTTCTGCTTCTTTCGTAGTTACTTTCTTTGGAGCAGCGGATTCGTTTTCTCTATAGACAAGCGTTCCATTTCCACTTGCATAGAAAAACGGCTGAGAATCATTCTGTGGTTCTGAAGTAAGTGGCTTCAGATAGATCGCTGAATACCTTTTCATTCTTTCTCCTTTATTTCAATTGTTATTTTTCCTGTGTCCATATCTCTATTTATCAAGAGATAGGGCTTTTTCTCGGATTCTAATTCAATAACTGTCATATCATTACCCTCTTCTTTATCTTTGTAATGATAAGCTACTCTTATGGGAAGCTTTCCATTTAGTCTTATTGCAAGACTAATGAAATAATTTATGCCTAATTCGTAGCATATTTCACAATATTCTTCGAGTAAGTCTGTGTCCATCTCCGTGAAATCGTATACCTTCTGCTTTCTTTCATCGATATCTAGCGTCTTTATAATCGATGGACAAATATCACTAACAGCTAAGATAATTTGTGCTTGCTCCGTTGTAAGATATTGTGTAATTCCATCACTTCTTTGTATCATAAGCAATCCGTTCTCATCTGTAGTGATATAAGATTCTTTTTCTTTAAGTATTATTCTTCTTTTTTCCATCATTTCTCCTTTGCTTATTTAATTCAGATTAAAAAAAATAAATTGGGCACTTTGGTAAGCCCTCGATGAGCCTTTACTGCTCTCATCTAGCAGCCTGGCATACAGCTGAAGAGACGCTGCCCAGGAAGCGAATACTTTGCTTTGAAACGGTTCTATCAATGAAACAAAGCAATACGTATTCGCAAAAATCGCCAATCGGAGGATAAACAAAAGGAAGCGAATGCGGCGCATATTCCGGTGACTTCGAGTGAAACCCAAGGGGAACTTCTTACTTCTCCGAACTACTATGATGCAGAACAGCCCGAAAACAAGAAGAAAGGACACCAAGCAATTGTTTTCGTGGAATAGTCTTTCCGGACATCAGGCTTCTTCGCTTCCAAAACAATCAAGCAAACGGAACTTCTACAGCTGGAACCGGTTTGCTTGGGAACGGTTCCAACGGCTGTGAAGCGGGAAACTCCCATTTCACTGTGCCAAGGACGGATTCACTGACGAAAGTTCCGTCAGCTTTCTTGGCACGACTCCAACCAAATGGAGTCATGTCAATATCTTTGGCAACCCAAATCTCGGCTCTTGCGAATTTGCCGAGCTGCGGATCGTTAAGCAATTCCTCGCTGATTGGAACGCTCAACGGATCGAACGCACGAATAACCGGTTCTTCTCTCCGGCTGGTCGTGCGGTACAATCTAATCGTTGCACACATTTTCGTTACCTCCACGTAACTATTTCGCAAGCGGAAACAAAACTGCTTACGATACAAATTTTAGAATTCGGGGAGAAATTGGCAAAACAACTGCTTTGCTTTTCTCTTCCGAAAACAGAGCGGAGCGAAACAAAACGTCTCACTCCGCTCAAAACAAATCAAAGACAAACGTCAATTGTATCATAGCCTCTTACAAGACTACGAATCTGAGCTTTTCTCTTATTAACATCTGTAGAATCCCAGATGTAACTATGTGCATTATCATCTGGGTCTACCTCCATAAGATCACCAGTTTCAGTGCTGAAACCAAGCATTACTGAATCCTGGTCATCTTCTGAAACTAAAAGACAATACCAATTTCCATCTGGATAAGTCGCACAACTTAATTCAAGCGAATAAGCTTCCGGATCATAAACGAAACCTATACAGCTTTCGTTTTCTCTGAACGGAAAGAACTTAAACTCACCATCATAATCGACTTGTCCATTAAAAAGACCATATCTTCCAATTGCTCGACAAAGTATTGCTACTTTATCGAACAAAACTTCCAGCCTCATCAGCTGATCAATAACTTTTTGCTGCTGAGTCGTCATCTTTTTCCTCCAACTCTTTCAAAATACTGGGAGAAATTGACAAAGCCTTTGCTTTATCGATTTCAAAATAAAAAGCGAAGCAAAGCGATAAACACCGCTTGCTCCGCTCCAATAACGTTACATATCAAACCAAGCGATGTAAACGCCTGGGTTGTCTGTGTTCATCACTTCTGCTGGAACTACTTCTCCTCTAAATGTTCCAGCATCTTTAATTAGAAGCGTTCCAAAGTGAGTCGGAAACATAAAATATCTGCCGCCGGTAGCAGATAATATATGTGCCAAATTCTTTGCGTCATCCATATTGATATTCAATACGGACACCAAAAACCTTGATCTAAATAGAACAGGGCATGTCCAATGATTTACTGTCCCATTTATGCTGATCACGCCATCATAGGCGATCACAGCAAAATTCTCTAAAAAGCACTCTCCGAAATCGGGAAGTTCTTGCATCATTCCTTGAACATCTTCGATCCGAATCGGATCGAATTCGGATGTTCCTCCATGCAGTAATCCAAGACGGAATCCGGTCATTCCGTCATCCGAGTGAAACTTATAAAAACAGAGCATTTTTGCTTACCTCCAGCAATTCAATATTAAGAATTCGGGGAGAAATTGGCAAAACAAGAACATTTTTGCTTTGCTTGTCAATTTCAATTAAAACAGAAACTGCTTTGCTTTGTCGATATTAAAAACAAAATAGAGCAAAGCTTTCGGGCGCTTCGCTCTAATAACCGATCAAAAACGTAAATAATCTACGTCTTCGATCATTCTATGTATTTCTTTTACTCTGCCT
>Ga0209506_1002205_pt1 | contig 17923 bp, 25 predicted proteins | sample AD_JPNHG2_MetaG_FD_184409 | JGI IMG/M metagenome (GOLD analysis project Ga0209506, IMG submission 184409) | Active sludge microbial communities of municipal wastewater-treating anaerobic digesters from Japan - AD_JPNHG2_MetaG (SPAdes) (version 2) | ecosystem: Engineered > Bioreactor > Anaerobic...
TTTAAATGTCTTGCCTACTTCATACTGAAAGCCTCGGCAAGTCCAGTCGGGATTAAAAACTTTATAACCTTTGATACCCATAATTTATTCCTCCTTGAATTTGTTTATTCTTCAGTATCATAATTGATACAATTTTCCATATCCTCGTTCATATTCCACCAATTACGGGCGGGAACGATTTTATCACATCTTTCCGCTATTGCATCCAGTCCGCAATTATTACAAGGTCCATCACAAACTTTATGAATATATGGACAAATACCGTTGTTATTTTCCTTGCAATAGTCAACTTTTTTCTAATCGTTTGGTGCCAACATAATATTACCTCCTTGTTGTTGGTATTCCGAATTTGTCAATATTCCATGAATCAAACGACTGTTTAACTTTTTCAATGTCAATTTTCCGTGAAGTGTTATATACTTTTCCGGTGTTTAAATCGACAACAATAAAACCATTTGACTTGTTATTTTTAACAAATTCCATAAAACCTTTAATATTTCCAGTACCATAATTAAAAGTCCTTGCTATTTTTCCATCATTCCATAGCCAAAAATAGCCTTCTTCAGTTGCTTTTTCAATTGATCCGAATTTCTGAATATCCATCAATTCATAGCTTAAAAAATTATTCATAGTTTGACCTCCTTAATTTTCCGTTGTGGTTTGTGGTTTATCGTCTATTGAAGGCGTATAAACCGCATACGCATTTCCCATAGCTCTATCATGTGTTAGTGTTATATTATACATAGTTTTTCCTCCTTTAGAATATGTGTTTTATTGTTTATAAACTCTTGTTACATAGTATCAACATTTTTCCGCTGATACTATGTTGCAAAAGTTTATACCTCCTTTGTTTCCGCAGGTCCAATATAAAGCACTGATATTTCCGACTCCATATTTTTTACAGCTTGAATATAATTATTCCAGTTTTCCGACTCACCGCCCTTTATAACAAATGGTACACGTTTACAAATATAGTATAATTTCCCGTCACTGATATAAAAGTCTGATCTTGTTATTCTCTTGTGAATTTCTTCAAATTTCCGAATAGTTTTGAAATAATCAGTCGCTTTATTAGGCTGCAATTCCATAAAATTCCAAACATTTCTCACAATTCCGAATGTTTTTCCGTCACGCTTTACTGTAATACTACATGGAGACAATCTAACGTCAATTTCTCCATTAATTTCCTTGATATTCATACAATAACCTCCTTAAATATAGTTGTTTGGATTTTGTACCCATACTAACACATTATTATAGTAAATTTCCGCGTTATGGGTATTCACTGTATAATTGATTAACTTTTCCAGTGAATAGCTAAAATGCAACTTTTTGCCGTTCTCAAAAAGATAATATGTGTTTGCCTTCATAATTTTTCCTCCTTGAATTTGTTGTGAATAAGCGTATATTCACGGGATCGAATTTCCGTCAATCCCGTTGTATATGCGTTCATTCAATAACCTAAAATTCTATTTTCCAGTGCGTTCATATCATCCATTGAATTATATATTTCCGCCTGTTTATTAGTGTATGTGTGAACGTCAATTTTTCCGCCTTCTGATATTATACGCTGCACATGATTATTGAATTTTTCCGCGTTCATATCAGTGCGCACACATTCTCCTAACTCTTTATTGTAGCAATGTAATACACTGTTTTCAATCCAAAAGACAGTTGACAAACATTTTTCCATACTGATAACAATTTTAGCTCCTAATTCTAACAGATTATACATAATATAGCCTCCTTTATATTTATTTGTATAATGCTACTTTTCTAATTTCTCTGAATATTAAAGCGGTCAACAATATTTCCGCTTTTTCCTCGGGATATTTTGCCTTTTCTTCTTCAGTCTCTTCTAAAATAGCTCCGAGATCGTCAACTGCCTCCCTATTGTACCAATAGCAAGTATCAATGATTGACGGTAAACCTTGGGTCCAGTCTGTAAAGGCTGCATTTTCCCCAAGTCTTTTGATTTCATAGCCCTTTTCAGCCTTGAAAGTGTTATAGATGTGTTTTGCCGCCTCTTCAAAGTTTGTCGCGGTCAAATCGTAGTTTGTACCGTTAAAATATTTGAAGATGTAGGCGCGGATATTTTCAACCGCTTTTTTACTATTTGTTCTTAACATAAAATCAGCCTCCTAAAGTGATAAATAGGTTTATGGTTCTTATGTGTTTTAGCACATAGACAGCTATTCAAATTTCCGTATTCAAATAGCCGCCTAAATGTTAAAACTTTGATTTTATCGTTTTTCCGTATATTCTCTTACATACATATGCTGCCGAATTTCCTGTTTGTTGTCCTCTGTTATGCTGTAAATATCCGATAAGCAAATACCGACAACATAAAAGCCGTCAAAATCATTGAATGCCTTGAAATTTACCCATACATCATAGTATGCACTATTTTCCGTGTAGTAATTATATGGCACTCTTGCATTTCCGCATATTTCCATTGTTACGTCATAATAGCTCCATGTTGAATTTTTAATACATCCCATAGCAACGGGAATAAGATTGAAAATATCTGTTTCAAGCTCCTGATTCTGCAATTCCTGAATCATAGCTTTTACATCGTCAATTTCCAGCATAGAAATTAACTTTTTGCTGTTGTCCGTCAATCTGATTTTACACTTTTTCATAGTATGATCTCCTTTAAAATTATTGTTTAATGATTGGCCAACTTTTCAAGCTCCTGCGCTTGATTTGTTGATAGTGGATGCGGTACGCTTCCGCATCCGTGTGCATTTATTCCCCGTGCACGGGCTTTTGTTGTATTGTAGTAGTGACACATAGCCTTCGGTCGCCGTCTCCACTCTGTATAGCTATTGCATATATCTAACGGCTATTAGCGTTTACGGGCTTTATATTTGCTTCTCGTCTCGTCAAAGTGCTTCTACCATCAACTTTTATTGTTGCTTCCTTGCTATGTACGTTTCACAACGTTCACGCTCCACAACTCATAGTATTCTTTGTTATTCTCAGCACGCTCCGCATCATCCCGCTTCACGTGAGACATAGCAAGTAAAATCAACTTGCTTTATAGTTAGTTTTTTCTAAACTAACAAACACACGCCTCCTAATTGTTATACACGTTTCAGCGCCTACCGTGTCGCCTCGGTTTTGAGTTACCTAATAACGGCAATTTTTTATATCAACTTGACAAATAATGCCAAGTGTGATAAACTTGCTGTTCTTGAGTGCCCTTGCTGTGTTTTTCAATTTTCAAGTTGCTTTGTGCTTTGGCTGGTTAAATATCCGTGGATTCGCTCCGCCCCTCTTAACCGTCTGTCGTATAGAGGTTTAAGCACTTTTCAAGGGCTTTCGGCTTTTCGCTTTCGCTTCTGCCTTTCGTCCTTCTGTGATTATAGTATAACACATTATTTTTGATTTGTCAATACCTTTTCAGATATTTTTTTATTTTAACTTTGTGCTATACCTTCAAGAGGTTTTTTGCTTTTGCCGTTCCTCTTGCTGTGATTATATAATACCATACATTCAGGCAATTGTCAATGAATATTTTATGAATGTTTTGTATTTGTTTTGTGAATAAATAATAAATATTAATTATATATCGCCTATACTATTATAATATAAAAAGCAAGTGTTAGTCTATTCTAACATATATTCAGATCCGGAGCTTACTTTTTATCGCAACCAGTACCGATATTTTGTTAAATATGTTAGATGTAATATGTATTGAGTAAAATTCAATTTGATACAATTTAATTTAATATAATAGATTTTGTTGGCTTTACTATTGCACTTCTATTTTTGCGAACCGTAAACAAAAACTGCTTTACATACCTGCAAAGCAAAAACAGTTTACACTTTAGGCGGATGACCTCGGGACCCTTTAGGCGGATGACCTCGGAGCTGCAACCATTAAAGAGATATTAATAAAATAAGAATTTAAACAATTGCATTTGGACAAAACGATTGTTTAATATTTTAGCTATTTATAGCCGGTTACGGGCTGTATATCCCCGGGGATATTTTACATTTTGGATACCTGGTTCAGCGCAGCGATAGGGGTAAGGTGTTCAATTTCACTCACCACCATTTTCTACGACCTGTCGATTAAAAAAACGCTACTTTTTCATCGTCTCCAATTTCGGACAAATCCCTATAAATAGCCTTTAAGAGAATATGCAAATCCCGACATTTCCAGACCAAATCCCAACAAAACTGCCACTTCTTTGCGAAATATGGGGCTTTGGGACGAATGGGGAGTTTCTCTCGTCTTTTGGACTTTTTTCTTTAGTGAGGGCTACTCCGAATCTCGCCACTACAATAAGGGTGGGGCTGCTATATAAATATTTTTTAAGAAGCTGTGGCTACTCTTTGTCTTGTAACGCAATGCCGTTGCGTAAACAACGGCATTGCGCCAATCATGGGGCTTTGCTTTTAAAGGCTTGACAAATAGAAATTAATATGATATAATAAGATTGAGAGATGATTTTATGCTCTCACAGAATAAGGAATTATCGTTTTCAACTACTTGATGAGCTATCTCAACTTTTTGTAATAGTTAGAGGAACGTAAAACACCAGTTTGGCGATTTATAGGCGTTTGACTGGAAAAACGGTGTAAAGTTACTGACTATTTTTAGGGGCGATTTTGAAAGTTAGTGAGACGGTTTTTCGGCAAAAACGGGTTCTTTAGTAGGCTAAAGTGTACCTGTGAAACATTTTTGTGAAACAATTTGAAAGGTGGTAATGTTTATTGAAAGCTGAAAAGAAATTTGCTATCTATGACGAGGAAACAGGTGAGCGACTTGGTGAGATCCCCGCTGGCTCTACAGTGGAGACGCCAGAACAAAAGAGACTCAAGCGAGAAATAGCGGAGAGCAAAGTTAATCAAAAGTTCTTTGCGCGTAGCGAGTGCGGTAAGTTCTTTTGGAGTTTGTATTATCCGGAAGAAGGTTATTTTATGGATGTGTCGGATGCTGTTTTATCGAGAATCATTTATCTGATGACGTATCTCCCTTACGATAAAAATTATTTAGTAATAAGGGAAGATGTTGCTATGCCATATAGACCAATGAGAAAAGATGATGTCAAAAGAGTACTTGGACTGACTCGGCAATGGTTTGATAATTTCTGGAATAGTCTTATGCAAACAGGCGTTATTACGGAGCAAGAGAATGGCAAGCTTGTAGTTTGTGATAGGTTTAGACGTGGCAAGCTTGGAACAAGGGATAAGAAGGATATGTCTGCGATGAAAATATTCGACAACTGTGTGCGTTACCTTTATGAGAATACTACAACAAAGTCGCATAGATACCTTACTTATCTTTACAGGCTCATTCCTTATATTAATGCAAGCTACAACGTGTTTTGCTCTAACCCAGAGGAAACAGATAGAAGTAAAATCAAATGGTTGACAGCGAGAGAGATGTGTACGATTCTCGGTTTAGATGAGAGCAATGAGACAAGAGTAGTGAATACTTTGTTTAAGCTGTCATTTATTGATAAGAATGGTGATAGTAGAAGTGTGATAAAGATGCTTCAAGATGTAAAGAATGGTGAAACTCGTAGGTTTATTGCTATCAACCCTCAGTTTTATCAAGGATATTGTATCACACCTGCAGAAGCAACTACGCTTATGCAAAATTTCTTATTAGAGGATAGAGAGGTGTTTGATAATGAAACTTCGTGATTATCAGCAGGAGTGTATTGATGTTATTGAGAAGAAAGGTTCAGGACGTTGGCTTGTGCAGATGAGCACAGGTTTAGGTAAAACCATCGTGTTCACTCATATGAAGCGTCAGGGGCGTATGTTGATATTGTCTCACCGTGAGGAACTTGTTCATCAGCCTTTGAAATACTTTGATTGTCCTACCGGCGTAGAAATGGCTGACGAGAAATCGAATGGAGAAGAAGTTGTGTCTGCTTCGGTACAGTCTCTTATTCGCAGACTTGGCAAGTTTAAAGGCGATGAATTTGATACTATTGTTGTTGATGAAGCACATCATGCCGCAGCTAAATCATATCGGACAATACTTAATCATTTTAAGGCAAGACAGGTGGTTGGTTTTACCGCTACTCCTAATCGTGGGGATAAGGTCAGACTCAATGATGTGTTTGATGAGATTATTTTTGAGCGTAATTTACGTTGGGGTATTGAAAATAAGTATTTGAGCGATATTGATTGCAAACGTGTGGATATAGGCTACGATCTTACCAATGTTCATACGAGACAAGGTGATTTTGCCCAAGATGAATTGGCGAAGGAAATGGAAGGAACTGAAAATGTCATAGCTGAAGTGTATAAGAATTATGCCAAAGGAGCTACATTAATTTTCGCATCATCTGTCAAACACGCTGAAGCTATTGCAAAGAAAATAAAAGGCGCAGTTGTTGTAACGGCTCAAACCAATAATCGTGCAGAGATAGTTAAGGATTTTACAGAAAGAAAAATACCTTGCATTGTCAACTGTATGATATTTACCGAGGGGACTGATTTGCCTTTGGTGGAAACAGTGATTATTGCAAGACCTACTCAGTCAGATGCCTTGTATGCTCAAATGGTCGGCAGAGGGCTTCGACTTTGTGAGGGTAAGGAGAAATTGAGGCTGATTGATTGCGTTGGTGTTACTGGCAAGAGAGATTTGTGTACAGCTCCTTCCTTGCTTGGACTTGACATAAGTGTACTTGATAAGAACAAGCGCAATAAGGTTGAGGGCGACTTGCTTAAACTTGGTGATGTAATTGACAGACTCACTGATACTCCAAAGATTTGGATTAAAAGTATCGAGAATGTGCGACTTTGGGGAGAAGAACAAGGTTATAACTTACATGATGTCGATTATTGCCGTATGCCAGATGGCTCATTTATTTGCAACCTTCCGCAAGGCAGAAGAATTACAATTCCATGTCCCGATGTGATGGGTAATGTAGTTTCGCAAGCGACAGGCAGATCGATACCGATTCAAGAGGCTTTTAGCAAAACACGCAAGTTTCTTGAACGAAATTATAATGACAGTAAGAATATTTGGGATTCGAGAGCGTCAAGAGGCTGGGCAAGAGAACACGCTTCAGATAAACAAATTGCCTTTATTAAGAAGAATTGCAAGGAATATCTGGATGATATAAACTTTTCTTGGCTTACAAAATTAGAGGCTTCGCAAATAATTTCAAGAATTTCTTATGAAAATTCAAAAAAACTCTTGACAAAATAAATAATTAGTGTTATAATATAATTAGAAAAGGGGATAATCTTTTTCTATCCCCTCGCAGAACAACGAATTAGAAAGAAGGTGCAAACAGTGGATGATTACACAGCTTACAAGCAGACGATTTTAGCTCCGTGCGACGACGTGTACACGGATGATATACAGAGTGAATACGACAGCGTTGACGCTTATCAGGGCTGCCGAGCGTGGTACGAATATCAAAGAGAATGGAATTGAGGTGCAGTATGACAAATCGGGAAAAATATATTTTGAAGTGCAATGAGTATGATATGTTGACTGGCATTCAGTTGGCAATGGCACATGGTGAGAAATGCGTTGTGGATGCCATTATGAGAAAACAGTGGGATTGCACCAATTACATCAAACAAGATGCGGAAGTGTGCAACCGTTGCATTCAGCGTTGGCTCAACGAGGAGGCGAAATGATGCTTTACCCAGCACAGTTATATAGAGAAGAACTGAAGCGCAAGCTAATCTCTGCGTGGTATGACCCAAAGTACAAGTATTATTTTAGTGGCTCTGCTTATGAATCGTCTATTCCTGATAACAATGAAACTCGTCATGACTTTGTGCATCTGGACAAAGATGGCAAGGTAGACGGTTACTTCTCATATCAGATAGATCGGCAAGCCAAAAGCCTCTATAACTTTGGTCTTATAGGTTTCGCAGATGATAACAAAATGTTTCTGTTGGACTGTGTACGCCGCATTCAAGAGATGGCGCAACGAGAAATCCGCAGGGCTGAGTTCTGGGCTTGGAGCGACAACCCCGTCAACAAATTCTATAAGCGATTAGTAGAAAAAGCTCATGTAGGCAGAATTGCGGGACGTTTGTGGCAGTCGGGATATTTTGATGGCAGATATCACGATACTACGATTTATGAAATATTTTTCAAAAGAGGTGAATAATATGTTTCTTTTATTAGCATTACTACTCGTCGCAAGCGGCACAACATTCATGACGCTGTACGGTAAGGCAAAGACACACAGAGAACAAACTGTGTATATGGTAATGGCAATATGGCAGTTACTGACCGCAGGAATCACTATGGATAAATTCTTTAATTGAGGTGGGGAGAATGTACGTGAATAATAGATGGTATTCTGAACCCGAATTAAATGCATACGTTAATCAGTTTATCAAGGAACGTGATGCCTATAAAGAAGAATTGAAAGGCTGGTTGCGCAAGGCTTGTGAATGTATAGCAGGCGACGATTTTGATTGTAGCATCTGCCCATATTATGATATAGTTACAAACAACGGATGCCCAAGCAAGGTGAGCACTTATGCAGCCAAGATTAGATTGGAGGAGTTGAAATGACTCTGCCACTAATAAAAGCGGTATTGGCAACGGGCGATAAGTACGGATCGGGGCTACGAGATATGATGGCTTGGTTGAAGATATGTGATTTAAGCAACGTGTCAGACGAGCAAGCACGAATGTATTTAGAAAGGAATGATAACAATGACGACATTAACAACACAGAAGATAAAGGCATTTGCACATGATAAGGAACAAGCAGACAGTTTACTGGCACTAATGAATTATTACGGTGTAAATAGTTTATTGCAGATTAGTGAGCAGATGGGGCTTGCGTTTCTTGCCAAACTTGAAAGTGGTGAGATTAATGTTAAGGATTATCTTGTGTGACTTAGGGTTGGACATATTTGTTGCGTTGTGCTACGTGGCGACATATGCCATTATAGATAGATGCGCCCTCAATCTGCTGTATGGTAAAGGCAAAGCTGAGTTTGATAGAGATTATTACACAGATCGGCTTGTGTCTGTTGGCATTTTGGGGCTGATGCCAATTGTAAATGTTGTGTTCCTCGGAGTAATGATTTGGACATTCGGGGATAGAGTTGAAGCATTTGCGAGAGGAATATACAGAATTGCCTATAAAAAACGAGGAGTAATAATCAGAAAGGAGAAGAAGAATGGTAAAAATACCGATTGTGGCTGGATATTCGTATGATATTGACAAGTGTGGCAATCACACACTGTACTACACAGAGACAAGAGAGAAGATGGAGCTTGGCAAGAATGGCAAGGGAACTGGTGAGTTTAAGGAGTTCACAGATGTTATAGGCTACTACTCTACCCTTGAGATGCTTCTGAGAGCTGTGGTAAAAGATTCAGCCTTTAGAGACATTGAAAGCGGCAAGGTAAAGTGTGTAAAAGACTATATTGACAGTCTGAAGAATATGTCGGATAGAATAGAGACTATTACAGGTGGTTTCTAATAGGAAGTTAATAGGCTAAAATTGATTCTGACGATTTCGTGGTAAACTTATATTGTTTTTGCTACAAACGATTTTAGCCTATAAAGATGATAATAGAAATGGGGGAGTTTTGAATGATACTCACAGATAAGTATTCGATGGTGGTTTGTGACAGCGCAGATTACAAGTTTTGCAAGCGTAAGGGCGTTATGTGTCACAAAGATTCATTTGGCTTTGAGTGCAAGACTTGTTGGAGGTGATGGCTTATCGTCGGAATATATCAGATAGTTAATAGAATTAGTGGCAAACATGGTTGTCCATATTGTTGTGGTAGGGCTGGAAATTTTGAAAAAGATATGGATAATATTGTAACGTCAAGAAATGGAATTAGGATTGGTAAATATATAAATGCTTCTACTCCTGTAAAAGTTAAGTGTTTAGAACATAATTTTGAATGGGATATATCACTTAATAATCTACAAAAGGGGTAAGTGGTGTCCAGTATGTAGTCTAAAATTATCAGAAAAAGCTGTTTGGGATTGGTATACGGAACACTACATAGATATTTTGCCACAGTGTACATTTGATGATTTTTTGGGTGGTGATAATAATAAATATCGCTTTGATTTTGGAATATTTAATAAAGACGGTTCTTTAAAATACCTTTTAGAAATTGATGATGAAAGCCATAGGAGTGCCAGCAAGAAATATAGTAATGTGCGCAAGTCTGATAGATTAAAGGAAGAATATTGTAGATTACATCACATCAAATTAATTCGCATAGCAATTTCATGTTCAAAAATAAGGGTTATGCCGAAACAATGGTATAGAGATTACATATCCGATAAATTGGAGCAGATTGAGAATGGAGGGATTGAAAATTGGCACTTGATAGACAATATTGTATATATGGATTGGACACCAGCGCGTTCTATTTCGACGAAGAACGAAACCTTGAACAAAAAATGTACAAACTCCGCAATGTTAAAGGATGTTATCGAGAGTGTTTAAAGAACAAAGATTTGGACGATGCTGTGCGTATTATTGTGCAAGACAAATATAATGAAGTATCAAAGAAACTTGCTTTGTCGAAAGAAAAACTTATTTCTATGATGAGATGCAATATGTCTCGCCGTAGGAGCGTCAATCCTGCAAAGCTTAATCCTTACAATAGAATATCGGTTTTTGATAGTGAATTAACTCGTTGCTTAAATATGAAACCATTAAATCTCGATGTGCGTCAAACCGTAGAAAACACAGAAGTTAATGAGCAAATGATGGTTATATCAGTATTCTACTTTGAAATACTTGAACATTTAATACATAGTGGCTTTTATCATAACGGTGTTAAATATGTGTACTTTGCAAGTAGTGCGGGTCAAATCCGCACTAAGAAGGCTGTATTTGTACGAGAAGATTTATTTAATAAGAATTGGAATAGACTTGCTTGCGGTCTTACTGTAGAGGAAATTAATAGTAAAGGCGGTATGAATCTCAATAAATACAATGCTTATCTTGCGCTCTGCGGATCGGCTACAGAAGAATGGAAAGATTTTGATATAGATAGATGTATTGTAGTTGATGATTTTGAGACTAATGTAGTTACAGAAGTTGATTATGTTGATGATAGGGATTATAGTATTACTCGTCAAACTATGCCAGTTCCCATTCTCCATACGGATGGTTGTGGAATGATTAGCCCAGAATTAAGTGATAAAAATTTTATGGTGCGTATGCCGTGGACAAAAGGATTGCTTGGAGTATTTGATTTTAAGGCATTTATAAAGGAAAATGGTTGTTCTACAAAAGTGAAAGATATGTGGGGCAAAGAATGGGATATTTTTGAAGATAATATACAAATAATTTTCACAAAGAGTCAACTTAAAATGGCTGCTTATTATGATAGTTGGGACGATTATAAGAGTCGTTTTAAAAAGTATGGTTGTCGTGCTGGCAAGTGTAATGTAGAGGAAGATTATTTTAAAAGAGCTTCTATCAATTACCAGATGATTCAAAGTTTCATAGATTATAAAGATATTGAACTAAAGAAGATGTGTTCGGATAGTGTCAGCTTTATTAATGGAATTTGTTCTGATAAAGAAGTGCAGTTTGAAATGTTTGGCATTAAAGAAGGTAAGCCTTATTATAAGTATAATGGTATGCAAAAATGCCTTATGGAATATAATGGATTAATAAAAGATAGTTATTTCAGAGACCGACTTCGTGATTTTAGAAAAAAACTTATAAAAGATTTATATTCCGCCAAATTTAGAGTGAATGGCTATTACACATTTTTACTTCCAGATTTTTATGCATTTAGTGAATGGTTGTTTATGGGTATTCAAGTTCCGACGGGATTATTGGCTGATGGCGAGGTATATTGTAAATTGCACGAGTTTGGCAAAGAAGTAGATTGTCTTAGGAGTCCTCACTTATATTTTGAACACGCAATACGTCGAAATGTTACTGATGAAGAAAAAGAAAAATGGTTTTTGACTAAAGGGTGTTACACAAGCACACATGATGTAATTAGTAAAATTTTGCAGTTTGACACTGACGGTGACAGAACACTTGTTCTGCAAGACCAGAATATTATTGATGTTGCTAAAAGAAATCAAACTGGCATTGTGTCTTTGTATTATAATATGCGTAAAGCAGCTAAAGAACCTATAACAAGTGAAAGCAGATACAAAGGACTGTCTGTTGCGTTTACTGGTGGTAATATTGGAGTGATAAGCAATAATATTAGTAAAATAAAGAATAGTCAAGAAATTAGAAAACCCGAAACAAGACAAGAGGCTATTGATTGTTTGAAATTCAGTACAATGGTCAATAATGAAATTATAGATTTCGCCAAAACTTTATACAAAAGCACACCGCCGAAGAATGTTAAGGAAACTATTTCTAAATATGTAAATAAGAAATTGCCAGCATTCTTTGAATATGCAAAAGATAAAAAACCAGAGCAACTTGAACCTATCAATGATTGCATAGTAAATCGTATCAAAACACTCTATCCCGAAAATGAATTTAAGCTTGGTTTTACAGATAAATGCAGATTTGACTATCGTATGTTAATGAATAACCCAGATATCGAAGTGGACGAAAGTGTTTTAAGGGCATATAGTGATGTCGTATCGACAGTAAAACTCAAACATGGGAAAGAAGAAATAAATAATTCTGTGGCTATCAACGATATTGTATCGGTTATGCAACAATTCGATTATGCCCAATATGAGATATGCGATATGCTTATTCAGGATATGTTTAAGGATCATAATATTTTTAAAGACTCTCGTTGCAAGGAATTTTTCTTCCATGTTTATGGCGATATAGTCTATGAAAATATACAGGCTAATAAGTTGAAGTACGGATATATGTGTGTTGATTGTGGGGTTGAGATAAAGAGAGTTAATGGTAAATGTCGTTGCTCTGAGTGTCAGAAAAAGTATAGATTAAAGTATATAAATAGCAAAGATAAACGGACAAATCATCATAGCATTAAGGGGCATACAACCGAAAAGCTTTGACAATCCGCTATATATCGTTGTTTCTACCAAAAAAAGTTCAAAAACTTGGGACTATATGAAAGAGAAGATACACAGGCGGCAACGCCACTCTTAAAGATTGAAGGGAGTAGTAAGAAGAACGCTTATACTCCCTTGTCTTTTTTGTCTTATCTCTTTTTGCAAATATGAGCATTTGAACAAGTGTTCATAAATAAAAACACGAAAGATGTGAAAATCAATGATTCAGATTACAAAAGAGCAGTCAGAGTTCCTTAGAGCAAATGGAGTCAAGGAAGGCATAACACGCACTTCGAGACAGTGTAGCCACAGGCATACATATTGGTGTGCAGAGGATCGTTATATCCTTGCTCTGCTTGACGAGTTCAATAAGAATGTTAAGGTCGTAGAGACATACGGTGATATCAAATCCTGAGCAATCAGGCGGTTGGATAACCGATTTTATTATGAATTGAGGAATTTATTATGGATGAAAATACAATGCTTCTGGAAATACCTACGGAACTTGAAAATCTCAAACTGCCAAATCCCATGTTGCTTGACGCTTACAGCGATAGAAAGAATCGCCTTATATTTATTGACTACGATATAGACGATACACTTCTGCGTGAGGTTGGCAGACAGATTATTGAGTATAATCGTGAAGATAAGGACAAGTCGGTTGATGAGCGCACTCCGATAGTTATACTTATAAATTCGGGTGGCGGTTGTTTAGATAGTACATATGCCACTATTGCAATTATGGAAACATCAAAGACTCCTATAATTACAGTCAATATGAATTGTGCATATAGTGCAGCTGGGCTTATTCTTATGGCAGGACACAAGAGATATTGTATGCCGAGATCACAGGTACTCATCCATAGTGGTAGCGCGCAAGGAATTAGTGGTAATTATGAGGATATACAGGAAAGCACCAAGTCTTATAAAAAGATGATTGAAGAAATGAGGGAGTTTATCGTAAGCAAGACTAAGATTGATAAATCCTTGATGAAGAAAAATCAGTCTAAAGATTGGTATTTGCCCACTTCTGAGCAGATTGAACTGGGCGTGGTTGACGAAGTAGTTACAGACCTTGATTCTATACTGTGAGGTGTCGCCTCATGGCAAAAAGTAAAGAAAAGGTAAAAATAGAATTTGTTGGTAAATCTGGTGATGGTGTTACTGGCTCAATGTACTATATCACCTATAATGACAAGCAAATTCTTTTGGATGCTGGATTATATCAGACGAGTGGAGATGATATTCTTAAACAGTATAAGGTCAACCATAGGAATTATAAAATCCCTTTTGCCGACCTTGACGCTGTAATTATCAGCCATTTTCATATAGATCATTGTGGTGTAGTTCCTTATCTGTTTGCTCGTGGCTATCGTGGCAATGTTTATATCCCCAAAGGCGACAAATTACTTGCCCGTATAATGTGGGAAGATAGTCTCAAGATATTTGAGAGCGACTGTGTAAAACTTGAAAAGCGTTATGATATGAACGCAACACCTTTATACACACAAGAAGATATTGAGATTGCACTTGAACATTTGGTTGAATTACCGTTTGGCGAGGACATAGTTCTATTTGACGATTTGACTTTGCATTATTATCACGCAAGCCATATTGTTAATGCGGCACAGGTGCGACTGAGCTTTAAGATTGGTGAAACCACTAAAGTCTTGGGATTTACTGGTGACATTGGAAGTGACATAGATAAAGAATATCTTTTACCTTATGAGCCTATGCCCTACTGTGATATATTACTGGCTGAGTGTACTTATGGTGGAAGCCACAAGACACATAAGCAGAAAGATAGACTTAAAGATATTGAAAAAATTAAGTGTGTTGTTGACCAGTGTTGTCAGCACGACACGCAAAAGGTTGTATTTGGTTCATTCTCACTTAATCGCTTACAGGATATATTAACTACACTGTATAAGATATACGGTGAAGATGAAACATTTGCAACCCCAATTATAATAGACGCGCCATTGGGCAGGAAGATTACTGATATATGGGATAAACTTATAGAAAGGGATAATAACCTTTGGAAGAAAGTTATCTCTTGGAAGAACATCGTATGGGTTGACACCTATGAGGAATCTCAGCAATGGCAGAAGTTGCAGACTTCGCAGGTGGTCATAACGACTTCCAACTTCCTTAAAGCAGGTCGTGTGGTAAGTTGGCTCAAATCCGTATTGCCAAATGAAAACGCTCGTATCTGCCTCTGTGGGTACGCAGGCGATGAAAACAGTGTTGCTTATCAAATTCAGCATTGCAAGAAATGGGTAACAATAGACGGTGAGCGTGTGAGAAGCAGAGCTAATGTAATGCAACTTACATCATTTTCAAGTCACGCTTGTAGGTCGGAATTGCTTGACAGATATATCGCTATGTCGTATAATAAGATTTATTTGGTGCATGGTGAGAAATCTGGCAAGGAAGAATTTGCAAAGCTGTTGCGTGATAGTTTGAGCAAGGCAGACAGGAGTGCAAAAGTTCATATTCCTGTAATGGGAGATAATATAAGTTTTTAAGGGTAGCCCGTGGGCGCAGAGATTATAGGGTACTTCCCTACTCACCTTTAGAAAAAATATGCAATTTTGTGAAAACGACGTTCCCAAAAAATGCGATTTGTGTAAAAGGAGATAGTATGGCGACAAAAGACGGTTGGAATAATAAATTCACAATCTCAGGCGTTCTCAATCTTGATGACGGCATTATTGCCATCGAGCGTGGAGATGATGAGCCTGTGGTGTTAGCAGATAGTATAGACAGACTAAACGGCAAGGACGTAACAATTGTGGTTTCGTGCGAAGAACCCACATAATCAATCCGACGGATTTGGATAATTCAATCCGAGAGAATAATAAGGAGGAATAAAAAGAGGTGAAGAAGTTTACCGATTCTGAATACATTGTTATTTGGGAAGTATGTTCTAAAAAGGAGCAGTACGGAAGTTGGCAGGAAGTTGCCAATGTATTAAATCAAAGGCTACATCGTGATTATTCTGAGGCTTGTTATAGAAAAGCTTACGAGTATTGGAATCTCATGGATAGTGCCATTAAGAAGTGTGTTGGCAATGATGATTCTGTTGGCAGGGAACTTGAAATCCAGAAGCGTGAGCTTGAAAAAGAACGCAAGAAGTTGCAGACTGATAAACTGGAATATAATCGTTGGCTTAGAGATAATGCCAGAGAAGAAATGGTGTATGAAAGAATTGCAGATGGTATAGCAAATCTTACGCCTATTGATGTTCCTTCTCCGAGAAGTATCGCCGAGAATAATCGTGGTGCAGTTCTTTGCTTGGCTGATGCACATTTCAATACTGAATTTGAGATTAAGGGCTTATTCGGAGAAGTTCTTAATTCTTATAGCCCCGAAATATTCTATCAGCGTATGTGGTATCTAAGAGATAAAGTCAAGGAGATTTGTGAGAGAGAAAATATAACATCTCTGCATATCTTTGGTCTTGGAGATGACAACGACGGACTTTTGCGCTTAACCGACAATTTGTTTAAGCTTAGATGGGGTGTTATTGACTCTGCCCTTATCTATGCCGATTTCATGGCTAATTGGATAAATGAAGTCAGCAAATTTGTAAATGTAGATTTACAGATGGTAGAGGACAGTAACCACAACCAGCTTAGACTTTGCTCCGCACCCAAGAATGCCTTTAAGGGTGAAAATCTTAGCAAGGTAATTATTCATACGATTAAGACACGCTTGCAGGACAATCCTTGCGTAACTATCACTCAGAATCCTACTGGCTATATCTACGCTAATGTCGTTGGATATAATCTTATGGGAATACATGGAGAAGTAAAATCTCTCAAGACCGCCATTGACAATCTTTCAAGGCTTTATGGTCTTAGAGTTGATTATCTCATAGGTGGACACAAACATCACGCTGAAGAATACGGATTTGACTGTGAAGGGATTTCAGTTGGAAGTATTATTGGTATTGATGATTATAGTACCAGCCTTATGAGATCATCTAATGCGAGTGCGACAATGCTCATTTTTGAAGAAGGAAACGGGCTTGTCACTAAGCACACTATTAAATTGAATTAAAGGAGAGAATAACATGAATACCACAAAAGTATTTGCAAAAATGCTCAAGGCTCATAGCAAGGGCGAGTGCGTATCGCTTGTCACTGATTATGAGAACGCAAAAGAAATAGCAAAGCTTATTATATCTATGCCTGATACCTATATTGAGGACTTTCGGCTCAATCGTGAAGATTGGGATGGCTGCGCTGATCCGTGGCTTCTCAGTTACGGAGAGGAAGGTGACATCTGGTGTCAGAAAGCTATTCTCGACAGTGGCATTGTTGCAAAGGGTGAAGGCGCATATATCATAGACATATCTGCTATCGGCAGCAGAGTTCCCGAAGATTTTGTTCTCGGTGGCACAATAAAGGTGGTGGACTAAGTGAATATACCTGAAACTGTCTTTAAGAGATATGACAGATATGAGGATTTCACATCCGAGTTTGTGCGCTCCGCTATGGAAAATGGAGTTGCGTTCCTTATAGCGAATTGGCAGGATGCGCTGGGTGTGTGCCAGTTACTCAATACGTTTACCATTAACGGCAATAGCATTGCTATGCGTGGCGAGTTTACAGATGAAGCTTATGCAGATGTTCAGTGTGTTAAAGAATACGACGGTAACACTCTTATCACTCTGTTTGCTAATGGCGAAATCATATGTGAAAAGGCTTTAGATGACGAGTCTGCATATGTAGATGACGGGGTGTATTTTGTGGAGTACAGCGCAAAGAATTTTACTTTGCCGTTACACGCAACGGTTATACCTTTCAAGATTGAAACTCAGATTTTTGAAAATGTATTTTAAAGAATTTAGCGAGAAGCCCGTTGGCTTTAGACGACGGGTAGTTCACGAAAGCGAGGTAGAAAATGAAGAATAAGATTTTAGCACTTTTCATGAGCGTCGCACTGTGTTTTGTCACTCTTCCATTTGT
>Ga0209506_1002211_pt1 | contig 17867 bp, 16 predicted proteins | sample AD_JPNHG2_MetaG_FD_184409 | JGI IMG/M metagenome (GOLD analysis project Ga0209506, IMG submission 184409) | Active sludge microbial communities of municipal wastewater-treating anaerobic digesters from Japan - AD_JPNHG2_MetaG (SPAdes) (version 2) | ecosystem: Engineered > Bioreactor > Anaerobic...
ACTTTTTAAAAATAATATGTGCGATAGTTACCGGTAAATAACCTCATAGTATATATCGTCACCGTTACGCTGAAATCAAAACAACCGCTGACATTTTTTTGCATGGATAGCGCTCCTGCTGTATTGCCACGCCGTCAGGCTGTAAATCGAAAGGACTATCCAGCGAGGTATCGATAACCCTGCGCCATAAGCTACCATTAAATGGCTGTGGTAAACAAAATTGCAGATCGTATTCTGACGCATTGTAGATGATATAGCTATCGTTATCGGGCTTGCCGTTGCATTGAGCATACTGGCCATTGAGATGCAGGGCAATGGAATGGCTATAAAAGGAACAATCAGGCTGGTAGAGGTTTACACCATGCCATTGTATGTCGGGATGGTTACATCCATTACGGGGCGCTCCTGTTAAAAATTGCTTCTGGCGGAAAACAGGGTGCTTTTTTCTCAACTGCACAAGCAACTGTACAAAACGATGAATGTCGCTAAACTGCGTACCCCTATCCCAGTTAACCCATGATATTTCATTGTCCTGGCAGTAAGCGTTGTTATTGCCGTTTTGCGTACGTCCCATCTCATCACCTGCCAGCACCATGGGTACACCCTGTGACAATATAAGTGTGGTAAAAAAATTTTTTATCTGCTGCCTTCGTATTCTTTGAACAGCTTGTGGCGCATCATGTCCTTCAACCCCATAGTTGTGACTGATGTTGTTGTTGTCGCCATCAAGGTTGTTTTCGCCATTTGCAAGATTATGCTTTTCATTGTATGAAACAAGGTCAAGCATGGTAAAGCCATCATGGCAGGTGATAAAGTTTATGCTGTGTAAAGGGCTGCGGTTTGACCGTAAATAGATATCGGGGCTGCCAATAATCCGCTGCATAAAGGTAGGCACGGTATCATTATCGCCACGCCAGAAGTGGCGAACATCGTCGCGAAATTTGCCATTCCATTCAGCCCATCTGCCAGGGAAATGGCCTATTAAATAGGCACCCCCGGCATCCCATGCTTCGGCAATGATCTTGGTATTACGTAAAATGGGATCCTCGGATATCTTTTCAATGAGCGGTGGGTTTTGCAGTATATTTCCCTCCTGATCTCTGCCCAGTATTGAAGCAAGGTCAAATCTAAAACCATCAACATGCATATCGATAACCCAGTAGCGCAGGCAATCTAAAATAAAATCCCGCACAAGCGGGTGATTGCAGTTAACGGTGTTACCACATCCGGAAAAATTGTGATAAAATCGCCTATCCTCTTTCAGCATATAATAGATAGAGTTGTCCAGTCCTTTAAAATTGATGGTTGGACCAAGGTGGTCACCTTCGGCTGTATGATTAAAAACAATGTCTAAATATACTTCAATCCCCGCCTGATGGAAGTCGCGTACCATTTCCTTAAACTCGTTAACCTGCTGTCCCATTGTCCCGCTTGATGAATATGAAGATTTTGGAGCAAAGAAAGCAATGGTGCTGTAACCCCAGTAATTTTTTAAACGCTCTCCGGTGAATGGATTAATGTTGATATTTTCAAATTCATCAAACTCCTGTATGGGCATAAGCTCCACAGCGGTTATTCCCAGCTCTTTAAGATGGGGAATTTTCTGGGTTAATCCTTTGTATGTTCCTGGATTGGCAACGTGTGACGATGAATGCCAGGTAAATCCTTTTACATGCAGCTCATAGATAATGGTATCCTCCATGGGGATATTGATGGGTCTATCAAACCAGTCAAATTGAGTATCAACAACTAAACATTTGGGTGATTCTTTGTAATTCTTTTCGGTTGAAAATGATAAATCCATGTCAGGATGTCCTTTGATGTAACCACATGCCTTGCTAAAATCCCATATATGGTTACCGCTTATTGCATTTGCATAGGGGTCAAGGATTAACTTATGTTTGTTAAAGCGGTGCCCTTGTATCGGTTCATACGGTCCATCAACCTTTAAACCGTAGAGTTGTTTTTCGCGTATGCCAGCTATCCAGATATGCCATATATCCCCTGTTTTGTTCATTGACGGGTCAAGTTCAATTTCAATGTATTCTTCCGTTTCAGATGATTCAAACAAAAGTATTGAAATTGCTGTTGCATGACGGCTGAAGATGGAAAATTGAGCACCATGCCTGTCTATATGTACACCTAAGGGTAATGGATATCCTGGAAGGGTAACAAAAGGGTATTGCTTTGTTGTTTGCACGATAGTTCCTGTCAATGTGGTCTGTATTGTTTACACTAAGGCTATTGATAAATAGTATTGCATGCTTTTGTTTAGCGTCAATTAAATTATTTAACTTAACCATAGAAATAATGCTATTGCTATGGAGCAAAGGTTTGTTATTGTTCTATGCAATAGAAAAACAAAAAGTGCTATAGTGTCGTTACAATATTGCATTACAGCGTGGAAAGGCGCGAGAATAAAGAAAATACTTTTGCCATTATGGTTATAACAATATTTCATTTGACTAAATGCCCTATTATTTTTATACTTGAAGAAATAGTACCATAAGGGCTGGCTTTATAAATGGTTACTATATATTTTCAGCATCAAGGGTTAAAAATTATCAATGATGATGTTTTGACGACAACATCAATTGATAATAGTAGTATTGATTGTATTGTTACCTCACCGCCGTATAATGTTGCCATACAGTATGCAACCCATAGGGATACGCTACAATACAATGAGTATCTTGCATTTAGCAGAAAGTGGTTATAACACTGCTATGCATGGTTAAAAGATGATGGAAGGTTGTGCCTCAATATACACCTTGATAAGAATAAAGGTGTGCAGCAAAGTGTGGGTGCAGATTTAACGGTAATGGCCATGGATATTGGGTATCAATATCATTCAACAATTATCTTGAATGAAGGCAATATTTCACGACGAACCGCATGGGGTTCATGGTTATCTGCTTCTGCGCCGTACGTGATTGCACCTGTTGAGCTCATTGTTATATTATATAAAAAAAATGGAAAAAGACATCAGGTTCTAGAAAGTCGGATATAACAAAAGAAGAATTTATGGAATGGACAAATGGGTTATGGACATTTTCCGGTGAAAGCAAGAAACGTATAGGCCATCCCGCACCATTTCCAATTGAATTACCAAAACGGTGCATAAAATTATTTTCATTTATCGATGATATAATTTTAGACCCATTTATGGGGTCAGGAACAACGCTTATTGCTGCCTATAACTTAAAAAGAAATGCAATAGGGATTGATTTAGATACTTCATATTGTGCATTAGCAAAAGATAGAATCATTAAAGAATGTACTATATATCAGGATGATCTATGTAAGGCTGTAAATTATGAGAAATGACACTATATCTGATATCATTTTAGAATATTTTTAACGTTATCTTCATAAAATATTTATAATTTCTTTACATAGTGGTGACTAATTTAAAGTTGATTATCTTGATTTTGATTATACCATTTACACTATAATATCATGCTCAAAGAAAGATTAAAAATAGCTTTAAACATCCACACTGCCAGCGACAGGATTATACGGTATATCTTTGCTGTTGTAGGGTTTGTTTCTGTTGCTTTTTTGTTTTTAATTATGATATTTCTTTTTAAAGAGGGATTGCCAGTATTCAATAGTGTGAGTGTGAAGGAGTTTTTGTTTGGTACAAGCTGGTACCCAACATCTGTGCCACCAAAGTTTGGCACATTGCCATTGATTGTTGCATCGTTGACGGTAACATTTTTTGCAGCAGCTTTTGCTGTGCCATTTAGCATGGCAATAGCTATATATCTTTCGGAATTAGCTCCAGCCACTCTCCGTGAAATAGTCAAACCCATAATAGAGCTCATTGCATCCATCCCATCGGTCATTATTGGTTTTTTTGGCATGGTGGTTGTTGCCCCGTTTTTGCAGGATCATTTTGATATTGATACAGGACTTAATGTATTAAATGCTGCTATTATGCTTGCCTTTATGGCCATACCAACTATCGCCAGTATTTCTGAGGATGCGTTATCGTCCGTGCCAGCATCACTAAAAGAGGCATCGTATGCATTAGGTGCTAACAGATGGCAAACGATAGTTCATATCACCATGCCTGCAGCGCTTTCGGGGGTATGGACCGCTATCATTCTGGGTATTTCACGTGTATTGGGTGAAACAATGGTGGTACTGATGGTTGCCGGTGGAGCTACTATCTTTCCCACATCCCTTTTTGATCCGGTGCGCCCCTTAACAGCAAACATAGCTGCCGAAATGGCAGAGGCGTCATATCGCAGCGATCATTATTTTGCGCTGTTTGCCATTGGTATCATACTCTTTGTACTGACATTGCTGTTTAATGTCATTGCCAACTATCTTTCCATGAAATATAAGTTTAAATGGAATTAATATAATGGCAACGTTACAACAAAAAGCAAAATATTATGAGACCTCTTCATTTGTTATCATTACAATACTGTCATATGCAATCATTGGTTTTTTACTGTTTGTATTGGGATATATTTTTTTGCAGGGTTACAAAGCGCTTTCATGGGATTTCATAGTAAGCTTCCCAAAAAATGAGATGCGTGAAGGCGGAATATTTCCTGCCATTATCGGTACATTGTATTTGATGATAGGCTCATCACTTGTATCCGTTCCCATTGGTATTATGACAGCAATCTATTTAACCGAGTATGTTGAAAATGTAACAGTACTCAACTTTATACGGCTGGGTATTAATAATTTAGCAGGCGTTCCGTCAGTAGTCTTTGGTCTTTTTGGAATGAGTGTATTTGTTATATTTCTTGATTTTGGTTCATCCATTATTGCCGGCTCGCTAACGCTGGGAATACTTAATCTTCCGCTTGTCATACGCTCCACAGAAGAAGCTTTACTTACTGTTCCCATGTCATATAGGGAAGCATCATTATCGCTGGGTGCCACCAGGTGGCAAACCATTTATAAGATAGTTGTGCCAACTGCACTTCCCGGCATATTGACCGGCATCATGCTTTCACTTGGGCGTGCAGCGGGAGAAACAGCTCCCATCATGTTTACCTGTGCCACGTTTTACACACCGTTTGTACCGGATTCGCTTTTTAGTGAGGTCATGGCATTGCCATACCATATCTATGTTCTGGCAACTGCCGGCACCCACATAGAAGCTACCCGCCCTATCCAATATGGAACAGCTATCGTGCTGATAGTCCTTGTACTTGGACTTAATCTTGCCGGAATGATCATGCGCTATAGCTATAGAAAGAAATTGAAAGGATAAATGAAATATTTTTTATTGTAAGCATATACCTGTATTCCAAAACAGTGAATGAAGCTAATTCATTGTTGACATAATTTTTACTTAGTATATTATGTTTGTGATGAAAAATGCAAATAAAATTTATATGGATGTTTGCTCATTATGTAGGCCATTTGATGGCCAGCACTATTTGCGCATACGTTTAGAAACAAATGCAGTTAATCTTATATTATCTAAAGTAAAAGATTCACATCTTGAATTAATTAATTCCCCTGTGCTTATAAAAGAAATTGAATCAATTGATGATGATCTGGAAAGAACTGAATTATGCAATTATTAAATAAATATGGTAAAATCTATAATTTCAAAGCTGATATATTGAAAACAGAATTGAAACATTAATATCATTGCGTTTTGGTATAGCCGATGCCGCACATATTGCATTTGCTGAATATTATAATGCTATATTTATTACATGTGATGACAAATTATTGAATAAATGTAAAAAATATATTAATATTATCCCATCATATAATCCTGTTATATTTTGCGAGAAGGAGAAATTAAAATGAGAGCATCAAGGTATTTAAGTGAAAAAGAGATGTTACAGAAAGGGATCGATGTTCTGTTAGATGCATTAGGTCCGGTTGAAACAGTGCGCTTCTTGAATATATCTCGTGATAAAAGGATCGAATCTGTTAAACGGCATAGAATGTGGCAGAAAAGTTTAAAAAAAGATGATTTTATAAATGAAATAGTAAAGTAAATTTAGTAAGGGCAACATACTCAACATACTCAACATACTATTGAAACAAAGCAGGGTATAAACTAATTCATGAAAGAATTACCCTGCCCATGGTATTGTTATGGCAAACACCGTACCATTCATTGATGAGGTAACGCTAACATTCCATCCTAAAATCTGAGCTGCATGTTTAACAATTGAAAGCCCAAGCCCTGTACCGCCAGTATCACGTGAACGGCTTTTATCAACGCGGTAAAATCGCTCAAAGATACGGGGTATTTCATCCTGAGGTATTCCAACACCTGTGTCAGCGATGCTTATTGAAATAGTTGCTGTTTTAACAGCGCTTTTAATGGTGATTGCTCCATTAGGATTATTGTAATTGATGGCATTATCAATAATGTTAAAAAAAATCTCTTCAGTTAAGAATGCATTGCCGGCAATAGTTTCAGGGATTGCATCAATATCCATAACTATCGCCAGATTTTTCTTTTGTATTTTTGGAGTTAGCAATTCAATACACCGGGTAATAATAGTTTTGATATCAATATATTCAGTAACTGCATACGCAGTTGTTTCCAATTCATTGAGCTTCAGCATATCATTGATGATAGCATTTTGCCGTTCAAGATTGGCAAGTGCATTGTCAATAAATTGGCCGGCAGTTTTTTCGTCCAGGGAGATGTCCTTTATTGTTTCAAGGTAACCCCGGATAATGCTGATAGGTGTTTTAAGCTCATGTGACAGGTTGCCAACAAGATCAGATTTTAACTTCTGGATGCGTTTTTGCTCGGTTACATCATGCATCAAAAGTAAGATGCCACTATCAGGCTGGGGAAAAGGGTAGATAAATATCTGGAAGTGATTGCTGCCAATGGTTTCTTCAAAAGAAAAATTTTGCCGTTGTGATAGTGCAACATGAATCTTTGCATTGAGCTGGCTATGGCGTATAATGGAAAAATAATAGGTATTGGTGACAGTTTCGGGGAACTGGAACAGTTCTATAAAAGCTTTATTGTATACAGTAATTTTTTTACTATCATCAATGAGCGCTATTGGATCATGAATGCTTTCAATTATCATAAAGAGCTTATTCTTTTGGGCAGTGAGCTCGTTTATGCGTGCCTGTATATTGTCGGCTAATCTGTTCATGGAATTTTGTAGATAGCCCATCTCATCGTCTTTGTAGTTGAGGATGCGGGTGTTTAGATCGCCATGAAAAAATTGATCAATAAATTGCAATGATTCAGCTATTGGCTTTGTAAAGATTGTAGCAAAAATATAATTTGCAGCAATGGTCAGCACAAGCACAGCAAATCCCACGATGAGTATATTTTTTGTTAAGGCTCCAATAAGTATATTGATTGCACCAAGTGATTTTGCCGTTCGTATATAGTAGTTATCAAAATATTTTGCAACATACAGCATATCAGATTTGACAGTTTTGCTATAGCGGATTGCACTTCCTACCCCTTTTGTACGGGATTGCAGTATTTCCGGGCGGTAAAGGTGATTTTCCATCAACTCCGGATTGGCAAAAGAATCAAAATAAACAGTTCCATCATCCGTAATGATAGTAATTCTCAACGAACTTTTATATGATACATTTTTTAATGAAGCAACAACATCATGATTTTGAAAAAGAACATAATTGAAAGGTTTATGATAGGAATGTAAATAGATATGTATGTTTTCAATATTTTGCTGCAACTCCGCTTCTTGAAATGCGATGAAAGCAGAGTGAATGTGGTGATTGATATACATCAAAAGAAACGAAATAAAGATTACCAGGGCGACGGTGTATACTACTACAAGTTTTGTCTTCAGCCTTTTCATTACTGTTTACCAAAAAAGTTTTACTCCTTCAAACTTTTAGCCCATAACCAACGCCCGAATAGGTCTTTATAGCATCTTTGTATGTTCCCAGTTTTTTACGCAAATTCATGATGTGGACATCTATGGTTCTGTCAATGACATAAACATTATCACCACGGATGCTGTCAATAATATTGTCGCGACTAAAAATCTTACCGGGATACTGCATAAAAAGTTTTAAGATTAAAAATTCGGTTTTTGTAAGGTCAATATTTTGATTGTCGATAGTTACCTGAAATTTATCAGGATATAATGAAATCGCGTTATAGGTTAATATTTCTTTTGGCGATAGTTCCTGTTTAGTTTGTGAACGGCGCATGATTGCTTTTACTCTGGCAATCAGCTCATGAATGCTGAAGGGTTTGGTGAGGTAGTCATCGGCACCCAGTTCCAATCCCAGCACCTTATCCAGTTCGGCAGATTTTGCTGAAAGAAATAGGATGGGTATAGTGGTTAATTCTCTTGATGCACGGATGTGTTTGCATAAATCCAGTCCATCCATACCGTTCATCATGATATCCAATATAAATAAATCAGGTTTTGCAATAGCAAGTTGTTTCAGTACTTCTTCAGCAGAAGCAAAGGTATTGACATCATAGCCGTTTTTTTGCAGATTCACCTTCAAAATTTCACGGATATCTTTTTCATCATCCACAACATATATTTTTGACATCGTTTACTCCTGGTGTCGTATGTCCTCGCCCTGTATATAGTATACCGCACGCTCGGCAATATTGGTTGCATGGTCGCCAATTCGCTCTAATGCTCGTGCAACCGTGATAAGCCCAAATGCTGGCGATATGGTTGCAGGATTTTCTACCATAAAGCTAAACAGCTCACGGTTGATCTGCATATTAAGCTCGTCAACCTCTTTATCCATATCTATACATCGCTTTGCATAATCAATATTCTTTTCGGTGATTGCTCTAAACGCCAGTTTTATCATATCGATGCAAATTTTTTCCATACGAGGGATGTCAATAAGCGGTTTAAGCAGTGATTTGCCCTCTAACCGTATTGTCTCTTTTGCGATGTTGGTTGCAAAATCACCTATTCTTTCTAAATCAGTGTTTGATTTAAATAGTGCTAAAATAAGCCGTAAGTCTGCTGCTGCGGGCTGCTTTGTTACAAGGATTCTTACACACTCTTCATCAATAAAAACCTCTAATGTATCAAGGGCAGTATCTTTCTGGATAACTTTTTCAGCTAATTTGACATCAATATTTTTTAGTGATTGGACTGAATCTTCAACTGCTTCGATGGCAATATCTGCCATCTCCAGTATCTTCCGTATTAGCTCATTAAGTTCCTGCTCTAAATGAGTAGACATTGTTATCTCCTTTAGGTGCAATAATTAACCAAATTTTCCGGTGATGTAATTTTCGGTCATCTGCTTATCGGGTTTGGTAAACATCACTTCGGTTTTATTAACTTCTATGAGTTTGCCCATATAAAAAAATGCTGTGTAATCGCTAACCCGGGCTGCCTGCTGCATGTTATGTGTTACGATAATTATGGTATATTGCTTTTTTAAATCCTGAATAAGCTCTTCAATCTTTTGTGTTGAAATTGGGTCAAGCGCTGATGCAGGTTCATCCATCAGTATTATCTCAGGTTGCACTGCTATAGTGCGTGCAATACATAACCGCTGCTGCTGCCCGCCGGATAAGCTCATTGCCGAATCATTAAGCCTATCTTTAACCTCATCCCACAATGCAGTTCGTTTTAAAGAATCTTCAACTGTTTTTTCAATGATATAGCGATCTTTTATGCCATTAATCTTTAATCCATATGCGATGTTATCAAAAATAGATTTTGGGAATGGATTTGATTTTTGAAATACCATGCCAACACGGCGCCTGAGCTGAGTGACATCATATTTTATAGTATAAATGGATTCACCGTCAATGGTCATGTCTCCAGCAATGTGCGTATACGGTATTATATCATTCATTCTGTTAATACAACGTAAAAATGTTGATTTACCACAGCCTGAAGGGCCAATCAATGCCATTACCGAATTAGCTAATACAGTGAGGTCTATATCAAAAAGCGCCTGACTGCTACCATAGTAAAACGAAAGATTTTTTGCTTGGACTTTTATTTCTTTTTCAGACATATATCACCGTTATTATTCTTAATATTAATAATAACCCATCTTATTATAAATAATATATTATGAAATTGTAAAGAAAATGTAAAGATTTATAACTGTTAATTCCAAAACGGAAAATTATGTACATATAATAATAAATGTACACCCCGGCGCCGAAGACGGCGGGGTGTACCTCATTTCAATTTAAAATTATTTTTAAGTAATAAAATAAATACTGACAATTTATAATAAAGTCATGTATAAAAGCATATATTTTTTTTAAAAATAAAGACGTTATTCTTCTATAGTAGCCCTTCTGGATTGTGATTGGAAGATGTTTATCCATTTTCATTAGCATAATAGGGTTTCTAAAATAGTAATTATTCATACAATTGTATCAGAAAATAGTTGCCAACCATTTTTTTCAATGATTAATCACATGAAAAGGTGGTTTTTTACGATTTGTCGATAATACATAAAAAAACATAAAATTAATTGATTCTTCATAAAAATTTAACAATGCATGACTATTTATACAACCAATGGAGATTGCAAAATCTTCTCATTAATAGTTTACAGGGAGGCTTTTATGAAGGTCAAGAGTTTTTTGGTGTTAATGATAACAGCATTTGTCTTCTCAGTATCAATGGGATTTTCTAAAGGCAATGATGCTAAAGTTGTTATCAAAGGTTCAACAACAGTATTACCAATTGCACAGAAGGCAGTTGAGGTGTTTTATGACAAAACAAAGATTATTATCAGTCTTTCAGGTACGGGTTCAGGTGATGGTATAAAGTCGTTGATTGATGGGAGCTGTGATATAGCCAACTCATCAAGAGAGATGAAACCGGAAGAACTTGCTATGGCTAAAGAAAAAGGTGAAAAGATAAAAGAGGTTGCAATCGCTTATGATATGATTGTTCCCATTGTGCATCCATCCAATCCGGTAAAGAATCTTTCACTGGAACAGCTAAAGGCTATCTATGAAGGAACTATCACCAACTGGAAAGAGGTTGGCGGAAACAATGAAAAGATTGTGGTAGTGTCCCGTGATTCAAGCTCGGGAACATTTGAAGTATGGGAATCAAAGGTAATGAAAAAAGCTGAAGTGCGGAAGGATGCGTTACTTCAAGCGTCAAATGGAGCGGTTTTATCGGTTGTCGCAAGGAATAAAAAAGCCATTGGCTATGTTGGCTATGGATATCTTGATAAGACCGTGAAGGGTATTTATGTAAACAATGTTGAGCCAACCATCCCAAATGGCAAATCAGGTAAGTACCCCATCGCTCGTAAACTGTACATGTATGTAAATGATGTAAAAATTAAACCTGAGGCAAAGCAGTTTATTAATTTTATCCTTTCAAATGAAGGGCAAATAATAGTGAAAGAAGCTGGGTTTATTCCAATTATTGATTGATAGCTTTACAATAATTGGTATTATGCTGTAAACGCTATATTGATGCATATTGATATAGCGTTTTTTGTTTAAAAAATATTTGCAAAGTAATTGAATTGTTATTATAGTAATCTATTATGTGTAGTTAAAATAGTGTTTGGACAACTAAGTCAATAGAATTTGGCAGAATGGTTAGAAGATGTCTGTGATGCATTGACGCATAGGGTATGAAAATGATGCAAATTGGGAACATCGCTCACCTCATCTTGCTAAGAAGAGAGGCTGAGGTGAGGTTGATAATTTTAGTTTTTATGGAGGTTAAAAAATGGCAATTAAAAATTATGTGATATCCGTACTGTTGATTGTTTCGGTTGGATTACTTATGCTGGCGTGCAAAAAAGAAGCTAAAGAGAAAGTGGTTGTTAAAGGTTCAACGACAGTGCTCCCTATAGCTCAGAGATCTGCCGAAGTTTTTTATGAGAAGAATAAGGTTGTCATTTCACTGTCAGGTACGGGTTCAGGTGATGGTATAAAGGCGTTGATTGATGGGAGTTGTGATATAGCTAATTCATCACGTGAAATGCATGAAGTAGAATTGGAGATGGCTAAACGAAAAGGTGAAACAATCAAGGGAGTGGCAATAGCCTATGATATGATTGTTCCCATTGTGCATCCTTCTAATCCAGTTGGAAATCTTACTTTACATCAGCTTAAGGCTATCTATGAAGGTTCAGTAAAAAATTGGAATGATGTCGGTGGTAATGATGAAACTATTGTTGTTATTTCACGGGATTCAAGCTCGGGAACCTATGAAGTATGGGAATCAAAGGTAATGAAAAATGTTGAGGTGCGCAAGGATGCGCTGCTTCAAGCATCAAATGGAGCAGTTTTATCGGTTGTTGCAAGGAATAAAAAAGCCATTGGCTATGTTGGGTATGGATATCTTAATGATACAGTAAAAGTTTTGTTTGTAAATAGCGTTGAGCCAACCATCCCAAATGGGAAATCAGGTAAGTACCCCATCGCTCGTAAACTGTATATGTATGTAAATGATGTAAAAATTAAACCTGCAGCTCAAAACTTTATTGATTTTATTCTTTCCCCTGAAGGGCAGTCTATAGTAAAAGAAACAGGGTTCATACCAATTATTGATTGATAGTTTTACAATAATTGGTATTATGCTGTAAACGCTCTATTAATGACTATAAATAGAGCGTTTTCTATTAAAAAAAATATTTGTAAAGTAATTGGATTGTTATTATGGTACAACTTGTTTTCCTTAATTATTTCTTAAAATTCTTGTACGTTTTAGCTTGACTTTTTAGAAATCCAGCTTAGAGCATTTCTATTGTTCTATCAAAGAATAGTCAATTTTATTAATCAGAAACAGTCATGAGCAAAGGAGGATGCAATGATTTTACCTATAATCATTAATAGATGGCACATACTTATGGTTGTGGTGATGATAACATATATAGCCATTCTTTTTGTTTATGAAGATACTGCTGTAAGTCAGGAAAAAGCCGTTAAGCAGATATACCTATCATCAAATTTGAAGAAAAAAGGTCTGGTTGAGGTAAGAGAGGGTATTGCCTTTGTGAAGATACCTGCGGGAAGTTTCATGCAGGGTGGTAATAAAGTAAAAGTGAATGGATTCTGGATGGCTATGTGTGAGGTTACGCAGCAGCAATATGAATCAATTATGGGAATAAATCCAAGTTATTTCAAAGGGAATCCTGATAATCCGGTTGAACGGGTAAACTGGTACAATGCTGTTGAGTTTTGCAATAAGCTAAGCATTAAAGCAGGATGTAAACCGTATTATACTATTGATAAGGTTCACAAAGACCCTGAGAATAAGAATACTGGTGATACAATAAAATGGACAGTAACAATTAATGGAGGGAACGGCTTTCGGTTGCCGGAGAGTGCAGAGTGGGAATATGCCTGTCGTGCGGGCACAACAACAAGGTATTACTGGGGTGACAATGTAAATGGTGATTATTGCTGGTATAATGCTAATTCAGACGAACAGACGCATCCTGTAGGCACTAAATTGCCAAATGCATGGGGATTATATGATATGAGCGGGAATGTATGGGAGTGGTGTTTTGACTGGGACATTGATGATTATGGGGTATTCCGGATTATTCGCGGTGGCAGCTGGAACTATGATGCAGACCTTATGGAGTCCAGTGTTTGTAACTATGGCTATCCAAATGATACGTTTCGCATCTTAGGCTTCCGCCCCGTGAGGAATTTGTAAATGCCAATTATTTTTATTACGTACCTGCCATGATGTATACATTTTATTATCAATAAGATTATACTTATCATAAGAAAATCTTTCAAGTTGTGAGATGAGTTGGGGAGATGATGTTTGTAATTCGTATGTACCATGGGGATTTGAACAACTTATGCATAATAATACAATAATGGTTAAAACTATGGATTTTTTCATATATCTTTTTTTCCGTGGTCCTGGAGTATTTTGATAATTAAGTTATTATGTATGAGGAAAATATACTCATTCTTATGTTGGTTGTTTAATAAACGTATACTATCATGACTATAGACTATCGTAGATTCGATAATTGTTTTCAACAAAAAAAACAATATAATGATACAATCTAATGAGAAAACTATCAGAAACTTCCGATGACCATGGATGTGTACTATAAATTTTTTTCTTGCCTGCAGGTAAAAATATGATAACAGTGTTATTTATAATTATTTTATCACAGAGGTTGTTATGAAGAATATATGTACAATTCAGGCAGGTGCAAAGGCATACGCCATTATTAAAGATGAAGGAATACAAAAAGAAAGAATTAGGTGTATGCTTGGTGCTGCAGGTGGTCCCAAATGGATTATACTGTACGGGCTTGATAAAGCACTGTATAAATCATTTTTACAAAAAAGGAAAAATCCTGTGTACATGATTGGCTCATCCATTGCAACATGGCGTTTTGCTGCATTGTCGCTTGCTGATGGATTGCAGGGGATTGAAGCATTTAAAGAACGCTACTTTGCACAAAAATATTCAATGAAACCTGACCGTGAGGAGATAACTGCCGAAACGGTAGCAATTCTTGAAGAATTTTTGCCCGATAGCAAGGTGGATGAGATTGTAAAGCATCCCACACAACGTCTTTGTATTATCACTGCGCGCTCACGGCATCTTTTGCAGTATGAGGATACATTCCGTCTGGGTGCTGGATTGGGAATTAATGCAATAACCAATATGGTGAGCAGAAAGCTGGTTGGATTGCATTTTGATAGGTTTGCCTTTTATGATGCTCGTGAATTTCCATCATTTATACAGTGGAAAAACTATCATACGCAGTACATACCGTTGAACAACAACAACCTTAAAAAAGCTGTATTGGCATCCGGCTCCATCCCTCTTGTTATGAACGGCGTTGTGTTTCAGCATGAGGGAAAAACGCATATACTACGGGATGGCGGTCTTGTTGATTATCAGCAGGACCTGCCGCTTGAACCGGGTGACTATATTGCCCTGTATCCTCATTACAGTGACAGGATTATTCCGGGATGGTTTGATAAACCACTAAAGTATAGAAAGCCGCACCATGCATTGGAAAATGTGTGTATGGTTTCACCGTCAAAAGAAGCTATTGCGTCGCTGAGGTATAAAAAGATACCTGACCGCAAGGATTTCTATACCTTTGCAGGTGACGATAGCAGGCGATTGTTATTCTGGAATGAAACGGTTGCTTTAGGACAGCAGATTGCTGAAGAGTTTATGGAACTGGTGGAAAGCGGCAGGATAAAAGACAGGGTAATTCCATTAGCACGATAGTTTGCGTGAGGGATACGCAAGGTGCTTGAAAAGCAGCCACGGGCGTTTATTTGTAGAGACACATAGGCATTACGGATTGGTATTGATAGATAATGTGAAAGCTTTTATACTATACATGCCCGTGGCCGAAGCGATAGCGTAGCCTGCAGTAGCCCGACCCTGCCATAATATCAGCGGGATTATGCATAGAGGGAATAGAGGTGGTGTTCCGTTGGTATGATGATTTTGACTGTTGGCAGGGGCACGCCCAAAACACAGGTAAACAATTTATGAAATAAGTTGTTTAAAAAAATACATAACGGTGTAATTTTTTCTGTACAATGCATCAGGTGCATGATATATTCAAATTTGTAACTATAATTTGAATAGAGGTGGGGTATGATACTGTTAAATCCAAAGAAGTACAGTGCGCAGTTTTCTGACAAAGAGTCAGAAGAGATTATGCGCAAAACAATTGATTTTTTTGAAACCAAGGGGTTAAAAAAGATTCTGGATGACGATCACAACTATGTGTGGTATGATGACTTTTTACAATTTCAAAAGGATAACCAGATATTTGCAAAGTTCTTTACTCCAGAAAAATATGGCGATAAAAACAGCCGATGGGATACCTACAGGATTGTTAACTATGCAGAAATTTTAGGATTTTACGGACTTTGCTACTGGTATACCTTTCAGGTTTCAGCATTGGGTCTGGGACCTATATGGATTGGCAAAAACGAAGAGGTGAAGCAAAAGGCTGCCAAACTTTTGAAAGAGGGCGCTATCTTTGCTTTTGGGCTTTCTGAAAAGGAACATGGCGCTGATATCTATTCCAGCGATATGATGCTGTATCCTAATGGTGATGGCACTTACCGGGCTAATGGTGATAAATACTATATAGGGAATGCCAATAAAGCTGCAATGGTGTCAACATTTGGTAAATTTGCTGATACCGGTGATTATGTTTTCTTTGTTGCGGATTCGCAGCATGAAAAATTTGAGTGTATAAAAAATGTTATTCAGAATCAATCATACGTTGCTGAATATGCACTGCACGATTATCCAATTGCCGAAGCTGATATCCTTGATAAGGGACGTGATGCATGGGATTCATCGCTGAACACTATCAATATTTGTAAGTTTAATCTAGGATGGGGTTCAATTGGTATTGCAACACACTGCTTTTATGAAGCGTTGAATCATGCCGGACACCGTAATCTGTATGGCAAATATGTAACCGACTTTCCGCATATTAAACAGTTTTTTGTTGATGCCTATACACGGCTTGTTGCAATGAAACTTTTTGCTCTGCGTGCAACCGATTATATGCGCTGTGCCAATGAAAATGACAAACGATACCTTTTGTACAATCCAATGGTGAAGATGAAAGTGACCACACAGGGCGAGGAGGTCATCAATTTACTGTGGGATATCATAGCTGCAAAAGGTTTTGAAAAGGATACATACTTCCACATGGCTGCACGCGATATCAGGGCATTGCCAAAGCTGGAGGGAACTGTCCATGTGAATATGGCGTTGATAATTAAATTCATGTTCAACTATTTCTTTAATCCAAAAGAGTTCCCTGAAGTTCCTCAGCGTCTTGATGCTGCCAATGATGATTTTCTATTTAATCAGGGTCCAACGAAGGGGTTGAGTAAGATTCAATTTCATGATTACAATATTGCCTATAACAGTGTGAACCTTCCAAACGTAGAAATTTTCAAAAAACAGATTAATGCGTTTAAGGATTTTATGACCGGTGCTACCCCTGATAAACAGCAGAGTGAGGATATTGACTTTTTATTGTCTATAGGCGAGTTGTTTACGCTGGTTGCCTATGGTCAGCTTATCCTTGAAAACAAGACAATCTATGCGGTGGAAGATGATTTGATTGATCAGATATTTGACTTTATGATCCGTGACTTTTCAAAGTTTGCTCTGCAAATTTATTCAAAAACAAGCAGTACATCAAAACAACAGGAATTGTGCTTGAAGATGATTGAGAAGCCTGTTGTTGACCACGATAGGTATAACCGCGTTCTGGAGAAATATGTGTATGCTCTCAAGGATGAATATTATATGAATGAGTAAATAATACAGTAATTGAATTTGTTGTATACGGGTGTTAAAGCGTAAAAGTGGGGCTGTCTCTAATAAAGACGGCCTCTTTTTTGGTATTCGTTAAAATAGGCTCTGACCCCTTTTTTATACCCACTGTGCAATAGAATAACGCTTGCGGTACGCCTCCTCATACTGCAAAAACCGCTTCACTCGTTCGCTGAAACTGTCCCCCAACTGCAGAAAGTACTCATGATGGTCTATCGGTACACCAACATCAGCACCCTCCTGTACATAGGATTGTATGCTGCTGTAGCGATACTTGACAGGACTATCGCACTGGCGCTTCCGCACTGGATTGAACGCTATATACCACAATAACCACAACAGATAATGAAACGCATCATGGGCAAACTGTACAATGATATCCTTATAGCGCTCATTCCAGAATGGCCCGGTCCTGCCGGTTATTTTATTATACATCTCGGCAAACCGTGCCTTGATATACTGTACAATGCGTGCTATGGGCGCTCCTGTGCTGGTTGTGTGGATGACAATATGGACGTGATTGTCCATGATGCAGTACGCTATCAGCTTAAAGTCATATTTTTGTTTTGTTCTGTTCAATATGTCGACAAAACAGGCTTTAAAGTACTCCTCCTGCATCATATC
>Ga0209506_1002213_pt1 | contig 17862 bp, 12 predicted proteins | sample AD_JPNHG2_MetaG_FD_184409 | JGI IMG/M metagenome (GOLD analysis project Ga0209506, IMG submission 184409) | Active sludge microbial communities of municipal wastewater-treating anaerobic digesters from Japan - AD_JPNHG2_MetaG (SPAdes) (version 2) | ecosystem: Engineered > Bioreactor > Anaerobic...
TGCTTCTTTGCCCCTGTTAACTAACCGTTCAGTTAATAAAATAAGCCGGCAGCTATCACTTGTCAAGGAAGAATGGCTGATTAGCTACTTAATAATTAGGTTGTTTTTTATCCTGTGGCTCCTTTGGCCAGGGTCCCGGCCGCTTCCAGACCTTGTCAAATTTATAATCATTCTTAATTGCTTCAAGCGGTTCTATTAGGAAGTCTTCTAGCTTTCTGGCGGCATCAGACAGCCTTTCCGGTGCAAGTTAGACATCTCTCCTTCTACAGCATGAACTGCAACAATGGTTTTATAATATTATCAACCCGGCAAATTCTGGCATAGCGCATTATCTCATTTGGCTTTATATTCTTTTTAGTAACAGCTATTTTAAGAGATTCCTGGACAACATTCATCCCGATTTTATTGCGAAATTTAAAACAATCAGCAATTGTCTTAGCAAGATTATAAATTTTGATTTGATGGCCTTCTATTTTATGTTCTTCGATTCCAGCTTTCCATGATTCCGGGCTAAAACGATAAAATCTTACAGGTGGATATTTGATTCTATAAGCATGCGTTCCCCTGGGTATAGCTATGTCCACACATTTAGGAATTTCAACTGTTACCTCATGAAAGCAAAGGGCCGATAAAAGACAGATTACTCCTCTGGGCGCCTGAAGAGCGGCCATAAGAAAGTCTGGATATTCACCGAATTCGTAGCCAGACAGCCTATAAAGTCCCCTGGCTATCTTTTCAACCTTCCCTTCTTTTTCAAGGGCGATAAGTGAATCAGGGTGAAACCCAGCCTTAAGGATAGCAGAAAAACTGGCTATCCCCCCTTTATTCTTGATAAAGTCTATGAGTTGTTGTGCTCTTTTGGGCATATAGCATCCGCATAATCTCTATACATTTGTAAAAAAGTATATATAATTTATACGATAATGACAACTATAAGAAGACCAAACTAATAGGGTGGGAGATGATAGCTTTGCCAAAAGTTGGCTTTTTGGCTAGCTATGGCTATCGCTATTCGAAGAACTTTCTAATATATAAGTTGGTCATAAATCTTACGATTCTAATAAACTGTTTAGCCCATTCAACGGTATCGCTTAAATAAAAATCACCACTTGCCCTTTCTAACCTATGGAGATTCATATTCAATCGCTTTCTCTTTGAATGAACTGAATGGTTTAGCTTAGAATAGCAATTATTAAGATAACCTATTTCTCTATTCTCTAAATTCTTGCCAAGTTCATCTAGCATCTCATGGTAATTCGGAAAAAACCATTTCTCTGGATCGCTTAACCATTCATTATATTTTTTTCTATTTCTCCCGAAATACATTATTGAAACGCAAATCTCGCAATAATTTCTGAGCACTTGAAAAGCTTGCTTGAAATAACGCTCCTTAGATAACAAGACAGAACACTCCAAATCGTTTGACGATTCAAGAAGCAGTTCTGTTGGTAAGTCTGACCTCAGAAACAACATACTGGAGACAATAGCCCAAGCATAGTTATATTTTAGGGCTAGACCAACCCGATCTAAGTGCCGTGTTGCTACATCATTGTCATGCCTACCCGAGATGTCCCAATCGAGCTCCAATTTCTCTAAAAACTCGCCAATAAGACTTTCGCCATTCCATGGGGCCAATGATCCGGTTACTTCTTCTTTTTCTGCTTCCCACCCAAGACATTTAGCAAACTCAATAACATCAGAAGGTGGCTGATCTGCGAAATCATGCTCGGCCTGGAAACTTGCTAAGAGCGCCAAAGCCGCTTCCTTGTTTACCACTCATGTTCTCCTATATAAAAAGCTAAGTTTTAAACAGAGACTGAATCTAAAATATGACATTTTTTACTGAGCTTAAACCCAAATAAGCCCTGACCTATTTCGAACGTCTTGCTGCTCATATTTATTTCCTTCTTGATCTGCTTTTCAAGTTGAGGAGAACCTTCACAAGGGAGCTCTCAAAGACTCCATATTTTCACAGCTATTTCCGAAAGTTTCTGAGACCTTTCCTTTACCTGTTTATACCTGAAAGTTCTGTAATCATGGCAAATTTCTTTGGTCATTCTTATATTAGAATCCTTATATTCTCTTTTCTTTGCAAGGAATGGATTATTTGAAGCCTTTAAATTCAGCTCCTTAGCCAACAGAGTATAATTTCCGATCCTGTCGACATAATCGTGATGTTTCTCTTGAGCATCTTCTCCTAAGTATGTTATCCAATCGCCAAACTCTTTTAAGGATTTCTTGGTTGAGATGGTCTGAGGAATAATATGCTCTAAATGGACATCATTACCCGACTTCAATACATATTCACCCTTATCCCTAATAAGATAATATTCGATCTGTTCTAGAATATATTTGGCCCTGTTTTCGCTTCTTTTATGATTATAGGTTGCAAACTTCTCCTTAAATTCTGCATCACTTGGACAATGTTTTTTTAGCTCTTCAGAAACCTGTTCATATCCATTTTTTCCCATTATCGAAACGAGACGCGGGAATAAATCATCGAGCTCCGCAGTCCGATACTCGCAAATATGTCGCCTTAGAATAAACGACTCAATTTTTTTAAGCAGTTCAATGATTTTATCTTTCTCTACTTCATGGCTGAATAAGCCAAGTAGGAAAGGGTAAGTGGGAGTAGATTCAATTCTCTTTAAGTTCTGGAGATGACGATTAATAGGTTCATTATCAAACTCTCCATTGACTATTTTTGCATAAGTTTGAGCGTAATTTGCCAACATGCTGGCATAATCACATATCCCTATCTTGCTATCTATATTATTAGGTATTTCTTTAGATTCGGATGATTCCTGCTCCTGATTATCATTCTTATCCTCCTGCACTTCATAATCGTTCACATAATCTGGAATATCTGCGGAATGTCTATACTCGGGTAATAACTCAGCTTCTTTAACCGTCGTTAAGTAATAACGTTTGAATTCTCCTGCTAGCTTAGCAAACGAGATCTTTCGCCTTAATTTATACATCAGGTAGTGTCTAAAGAAATCATCAGTATCTATTCCATCGAGGCTTACTATCACTCGCATCCAGTTGCTTCTTACGCTGTTTAGTTCACTATCTCCTACTAAAGAAGCATGCCCAAGAAGGAAATTCTTTATGATATCAGTTGGGCTGAGGCGTAACCCTCGATTGTTTATTGTCTCAAAGAGCTTATAGGCATCTTTTGCTTTTTCCGTATCAAGACGTATGATAATTATACTATTAAACAACTTGAAGCAAAACTTGTTGAGTTCTTGGATCGAATACTCTGATACCCAACTGGCGAATTTTTTATAAGCATTCAGAAGCTTCTGATTCTTAATTTTGGTTTCCTCTTCAGTAGGTGAGCCGTTCTTGAGTTGAAGCACTTTCCCGTAATCTGGCTCATCAAGATCTCCTAATACTATTTTATTCTTCCTCTCGCCATCCAGACCTTGGCAAAACAAATACCCTTCAATCTTGCGAGTCATGTCTCCATTTTGTAATTCCACAAATCTGTCTTTTATCGCTTCAAACAATAAAGATAGCGATATTATTCTCTGCTGTCCGTCGACTACTTCCAGCCTATTAATATTTGCTGTGTGTGTCTCTGTTAACAGGAGGATCGTGCCCAAAAAGTGTTGATCATTATCATTGAGCATCTTAATATCTTCGAGTAGCTGAACGATTTGTTTATCCCCCCATGCATAGCGTCTTTGATAGGCAGGAATAAAAAATTGTTCGTTCTCAATATTAAAGAGTTGAGAAATTGTCAACTGGCTTGGCGTGATTTTCATCTTTGTCTTCTCCGTATTTCAATGTATAAAAAATATTTGCTTTACCAAATACCAGATACACTTATTGGTTAGATTTTCGTATGGCTACTCTATCGGCAGCCACCCACCTGGGATCATCCAGGGCAGCATCGAGCTGGCTGCCCAGCAGGCGGGCGCTCCGCTCATTGGGGGTTAAGCCATCCAGAAACTCTCTTAACTCTTCGATTATTGTTTCTGGCCAATCAGGATACCCACCAAGCTTTTGAAGGCATTTGTTTAGTCGTTGCGCACTGGCTATATCTCTTTTCATCTGATCGGAAAGGACTTGGTTTAAGTCACCGATGTCCTGATTAACGCATACGAGATACCTCCCGAGCTCTTTCAGGAGTCTAATTCTGGCTGCCTCTATTTGACGTTTCAGTCCCTTCTCTTCTATTCCTTTTGCCCTCTTTATCATGTTTTCAACGTTCCTTTTGGCCCTCCTTCTTGCTTTTTCTTGAGCCTCAACCCAAAGGTTGGGATCAGGATAGTTTCCACTCCAGCTCTCCAATTTTTTATCAATTTCCTCAAAGTTCTCAATGTCTCGGATAGCCTTACCTTCGATCCAGAACACCACTGATGAACGGAAGCTGCCTTCTTGGTGGGATGCCACGATTAACGGCAGATTCTCCCCTGGTCTTGATAAATGGTTCACAATCATATTGGTAATATTTCCGAAAGGATTGAGTGGTAATAAATGGTTATCTGCTTCGAGGGCAGACGTATCAAAAGTACATTTGAGGCGATGCGAGTCAGGGGTCCTAATTCCGATAATCTTACCGCCCTTATCTTTGGTAACCTTAAAGCCAATGTCTTCACTCAAATATACCAATGCTTTTTCTATCTGGTCCTTATTAAGAGGGGATTTTGCCTCAGGGGTTTCTGGGACTGCATGGCTGCTCATATAAGTTTCCGAGGCCAAGAAATCATCTTCAACGGACGAAGCCTGCTCTTCTAAAGCAGTGACGTTTGGCGGTTCTTGCTCAAGCAACATTTTCCTTGCCCTTGATAATACAGGCTGCATAGCGCCAACAAAACGTTCAAAAAGACCTATTCTTTCTCGCAAAGCCTGGTAAACACGCTCATCTACACTGTCCTTGAGAAAAAAATTGATTATTTTTATCTCTCCGAGCTTTTGCCCAATACGGTCAATTCGGCCTATTCTTTGCTCAACTTTTGACGGATTCCATGGAAGATCATAATTGATTACGGCACCTGCGGCTTGAAGATTGAGTCCCTCGCTTGCAGCATCTGTGCAGACGAGTGCTTTAATCTCACCGGCTTGGAGCTTATCAGTGATGACATCTTTCGTTACCTTCTGCCAATTTGAACCATCCCAGATCTGTCCTCCTTCGCCGCTAAAGCATCCGACCGACTGTCTGAAAAGATCAAGCAGGTTGTCCCGGATATACTCCATCGTATCGAAGTATTCGGTGAAAATCAGTACTGTTCGGCCATCTTCAATTACTTGCCTGATAACGTCATAGAATCGGTCCCTTTTGCTATCGATCCCGTGTAACGAACGCAATTCATCCAGAAGTCTCTGCACTTCTTCTGCTTCAGCCTTAGCAATCTGGGGATCTGTCGGAAATGCTGCTGAGATCTTTTCCTCGGGAATACCCGCATCATCTAAGTCTCGAGAGCTCAACTCCTCGTCTTCTCCAATTTCGGAATCGTATGCTTTTAGCTCTATAACCCTACGTAACCCTTTCAATCGACGGTTCAAGCTTCTCTCGAGCGCTTGAGGAGAACTGGACGCCCGGCGCCTATAGACAGTCATGACGAATCCTTTGCCAGGTTTTTCCCGTTCCAGTTCGGAATAACGCTTGTCAATATAAGCTCTAATCGATTCGTAAACGCGGCGCTCCGCCACCTTCTCATAATCGAAGATAATATCTTCAATAGACCTTAGTGGCGGAGGATTTTCAATTCTGCCCTGTTTGAAATATTCTTTAAGAGTTTCACGGGTATTTCTGTGCATAGCTCGTCCAAGCGGCGACGAGTGTCTCATCCATTCTACAACGTTAGCACGGCTGGAAACAGGAACTGAACAGAGGTGACGGGCTAAGGTTTTTTGGTCGAGAGTAGTGCCTTGCGCTCCTGGGAAGGGAGTTACATCGGGATCCGCTGCCAGCAACTTAGCAGCCCTTCTAGCCAAATAGCTATCGCATCGCCCTTTGACGACTCCAGCTATTGCGCCATAATAATGCCGGATGTCGTCAAATTCTGCTATCCAAGCACCGCCTTCTCCCAAGACGGTAAGCAGGTCCCAAGGTTCCCATGGGTGGGTTTGCATGGGTGTCGCACTTAGGAGCAAGAATCCATGGGCTTTGGCTCTGAGCTGGAGCTGACGGAGAAGACTAAAAAGGAGCGTTCCACTGTTGAATTCACCCTCTATTTGTTTGCGACGCCTTGCTGCGTGGGCTTCGTCGAGAATGACAAGGTCCCAAGGTTTCGCTTCCATGAGAATAGATAAATTATTTTCAGTCCTGGCAGTTTCCCGACTCATGAGTAATATATCCTTGTTTAAGGCAGCAGCAAGGTCTTCAACTCTCTCGACTCGGTCATCTGGCCAGACAAGCGTGCTCTGCCCCTCCAGCCGTGGCGCAATGATGCCGCCTTTTTCGCGTAACTCACCTTGCCACTGCTTAACTATGCTTGCCGGTAAAAGAAGAAGCGCTCTGGTGACGCCCCTGCCTGCGAGTAATCGTCGTAAAATGCATATGGCCTCAATTGTCTTCCCCATTCCAACTTCATCACAGAGTAAACGTCCGCCTGGCCAGGCAGTAGCTGTATCTGATACAACCCATTTTTGGTGTGGCCATAGGCTTACCATAGCCGTATCATCGCAGGCCAGATCCCCATGTTCTAAATAAGGCGCCTCAGCTATAAATTGCCAGGTCATAAATGCTTTCTGCCTTATAATAGCGTTGCTTGGTTCCTTTGTTGGGGGTTCAGCCGGAGCAAATTTAATTAGCCGTAATCTTACAGCCTCCGGTAGGGTTACGGTATGAACGTCTGGATGACCATCCTTCCAAAGCATATCAAACTCATTCGAGTAATGCTCATGCCTATCTGGATCTTCCCAGGAGGTTGAAACTTCGAGATTCTCGTAGTTAGCCATGAGTCCTGAAGCTGACTCGTTTCCGCTTCCGCTGAACACGATGGAATCGCCCCGCTCGTCAGTTATTACACCGAATTTAGCGTGGACTATGCCTTCCCCACGACGCAATACTCCAACCCTTACCTCGAGCAACCCTTTCTTTACTAGCCAACCGAGCATTGCAAGACGCTGCTTTTCCAAAACGTCTTTAGGGGTCTTGAGCCGTCGCTTGAGTGCCTTTTCTAATTGCCTATAGTTTCCAGTCTCGAGCATAGCCCGAACATCTTCTTCAGCAAGGACTTCGTTGACGACTAAACGGACAGCAGGTTTTGATACTTTATTGCCTTGAGCTTCCAATCGTTCAATAAGCCCAGCGAAACCTCGTGCTGCTGCAGCCAGAACAGTACTCGAAAAATATGAGCAACAGCGATCATATTTAACTGCTTCCTTGAGGGCGGGGACATAAAGATCTTCTAGAAGTGATGAATCGGGTCCCCTGAGGAATCGTTTCCATGAATGGGATCTTAACCCCGATATACGAGAGCTCCCTTTATTTTTCTGAATTTTTATCATTTTGCCCATCTGTCCCCAAATTAGTTTTCCTCCTCTTCCTTCTCTTCGTCCTCGTTCTCCTCGGCTTCATAATCTTCATCTGTTTCTTCATCTGAAAACAGCCCGGGCTGTGGTTCAGCTTTCCGCTTCCACTCTGGCGGCGTAATTCCAAAAAGAGGCTCAAGCAGCGCCTGCCAGGCACGAAATTCGGGATACTCAGCAGCAGCCGACCTTTTCCCTGCTTCGAATCGAAGTGCCTCAGGTGTTGCTCGGACCAGCGCTTCCATGAGCCTGGACACAGGCCCATCTTTCGTCCATCTTTGCTGTCTAACCAGGGCTTTAGCGGAACCGATCCCCGCAGCCGGGCTTCCCGCCTCTGTGAAGCGCAGGGCGAGCGCGTGGCAGGCGTCAAGGGCTGTTCTGAAAACCGGATCGTTTGGATGAACTTTGAGAGTATCCTCTTTACTGCGTTTTTTCTCCTTGGTCACAGGTCCAAAAAGGGTCTGCTCAATTTCATCTTGCTCTAAAGCTTTAGACCTCCGCCTTTTCGCCACAGGAAGTATTGTGATTTTTTCACCAGTTTTTTCAATTAAACCTGCTGCCATGAGCTGATCCACATCCATGCCAACAGCATGGCCAAGCAATTTTGCCTCGTTAAAACGGAATTCTGCGGCTCCTAAAACATCCCAGCACAGGAGGTAGAATTTGCCCTCAGGCTCTACCCCTTCCAGGCCCTTAGCTGCGAGCTGATCTATTCGCCAAGAGCTTACTGCTTCAGAAGCTTCATCTATTGCCTTCCCTACAGCGATCGGGATACCGGTGTCTGTCTTTACCGAATCAAACCGGCTATAAACTTCCATTGCTGGCCCGAACGATCCAACAAGCTGATCAACTGGATTTAAGCCTTCCTTTTGCAGACGCTCGGCACTCAGACGTGCTTTTCTTCGAATTTCTTCTCTCATGGCGCTGTCAAAATAACCTATGCCAGCCCCCGCCTGACGTTTTCTTGTCACAAGAAGGACTGTGCTCTGTGCGGCGTTCTTTTTTGCCTGATGAAGCGAATGCTCGCTTTCTGTTTTTATAGGCCAGGTGGCAGTTATGCAAAAGCCCGCCCGAATCAAAGAGTCAAAAAGAGCTTCCCAGGCTTCCTGCTTTTTGTGGGTAAACATGACAGTCAAGACGCCGTCGTCTCGGAGAATACGTCTGAATTCTTTAAAGCATTCTGTCATCATATTCTGATAGAAGGCATGGGCCTCGGCTTTGGCGTCTTTCATTTTTCCAGACGAATTCCTATGGCGGCTAATATTCTCGACCGCCTCCTGATCTTGGTCACATAGATATGTTGAGAACCACTCAGGGCGGCGGTGTCCCTGAGTCCGCTTTAACCATACGTAGAAAAAGTTGGCAAGTTCGGCATATTGAACATTATCTGCATATGGAGGATCGACGATGATTGCAGTTATGCTCTTATCCGAAATATTAGAAAGGTTTGTTGCCGAACCCAGAGTGACCTCGACGGAGCGTGCATTCTTATATTTTGAGAAATTTGAAATATCTTCATATGCTTCAAGAACATTATCAATAGCCCAATCTAACCCCGAGCCGGAGTTGCACGGTGCCATCTCGGCAAAAGTAGATTTGAAGGCATAATCGTGCCTATCCATTTTTCCAACAATGACAGCATGTGAAGGTTCAAATCTCGTTTGGTTACAGTTTCGATTTAGAAACTTATTTATTACAAAAGCCAGCAAATGGACTACAGCCTCTCCCAAATCTTTTCCTTCTGCCTTAATGATTTCGGGACGTAGGTTCCTGAGTTCCTCGACCAAAGTCCCCATGGCCAAAAGCTGACGCGGGGAAAACATGTCAGACCAGTTTCTAATCCCCCTTGCCAATGGCTCTCCTGTTTTGTCGCCTTTAGGGATCTTTTCGTTAGGAATGACATTGTTTTTTCCCCAATTGCCAATAACCTTTGCAAGCTCTCTTTCAGCCTCTTCGAGCGCCCTAAGATCTGTTGCTTCGGAGGGATAGAAGCGAAGCCCCTGTGGTGTCTTCACGGCAATGGCATAGAGTGCACTCCTCATTTCACCGGCTTGGGCTTTAGCCTTGATATAATCGGCCGGAATTTGGCTCCCAGTGAAAATAGAAATGCCCTTGCCCCCGCTATACGTCGGCTTAGGAACGTCTCTCAGTTGCCCAGCTCTTTTGCCGACCTCTCGGACCTGGATTTTCCATGTGCCTCTATCCTTATCAACTACTGGCTCTGCTACAATGCGGCTTTTGTCGCCTTTGGGTTTCAGGAGATGCCAATCAGGCACGAGAGGGGTATGCCAGTCGGGATGATCCGGGTCAGGCACTGTCCGGGCAAAGATATAACAGAGAGGAGGGACAATTCCTGTCTTCGGATAAAATCTTTGCATGCGCGTATTAAACCTTTTTCTTAGCTCATCGCCCCATAGTCTTGCGTTTTCAGCTAGCTTTTCACCAAATCTAAATGGATAGTCAACAGTAGCTTCTAAAATTGAACAAGCTACTGGATTGTACTCGTTTGCTATAGTATGGAATCCCAGCCTTGCAGATTCAAGCGGAATTGAACCGCCGCCGGCCATGGGATCCATGATGACAATCCCCTCGCCCCATATCTTTTTTGTGGCCTGATGTGCTTTTTCTAAATCGCCGTATTGAATTGGTCTCTTGAAAGCCCTTTCACCATGGGGATTATCTACTCTTACGCCTGCAATTTTTGCAGAATCCAAGATTTTTTGAGCGTCAACGATCTGGGCTGAAGATCCCCAAAATCCCAATAATCTCTCAAAAACGTCTCGAGGGAAGTCAGCAGGGAGGAGCGAACCTAAGACCGCAGCCCTTGAAGCGCAAAGTGGCCGCCGGGCCCACCAAACATGAAGTCTTGCATTAGGTGGGTTAAGTCCAGTACTCCTCTCGCGCATACATTCAACCCCGATCGCAGCGGCGGGTAGCCATTCTTCTATTAAGACGCGAGGTGGATTCATTTGCACCCTTTCGAAATTAGAGTCGGTTCAATTATCATCGACAGCGCTGAGGAAATAGCCACGATAACTTTTGTTAATCGACTGACTTTTTTCATTTTACTGCTTCCAACAAGATCCTTAGGGCACGGACAGCCCTTTTTCCTCCTGGTCTTTCCATGAGGCCAAGCCACCAGGCAGCCTCAGTGCCGTCTGCATGCTGGAGGTAAGTTGCCGCCCGATGCAGCCCATCAGCTCGGCGGAGCCCTCGGGCTAGGAGAGCGAAAGCAGCCACACGTGCTCCCCAATCTGAATCAAGGGGGTGATACGGTCCATAACTAAGCTTAGCGCTTGGACCAGCGATTGCTCTGACTGCGGCGCGGAGGAGAGCTTGAGAAGAGGAAAATGCAAGAGGCGAGATGGCAGCCACGCGATCAAGACGTTCATCTCCCTTTCCAGTGAGGCGCCTCCGGTAAAGGATGGCTGCATCCCCATCGCGGCGACGAACAATACGGAGAGCGAAAGAGGCGCAACGGATGTTCATGAGCTACCTCCGTGGGGCTTATCGAAATAGGCATTTATCTTTATATTCTCGGGGGCTTCTTCGGACACCTTTTGGAGCTGTGTTTCTAACCCCATCCTTCCTGATTCACCGAAGCCCAATTCAAGCCGGGCTTCATAGGTATACTCTTCTTTCATAGCAGTACATATCCTTTGGGCAATATCCAGTGGCTTCAGAGCATGAGTAGGCTTTACTTCTTCAACTTTGAAGTTTGCCCAGCCTGTATCTTTCAAGTAACCACTAACGTCAACTGATAGAACGATTGTTTCGGCACCAAGAGGTTGGGCAACGGATATCAATAAACTGGCTTCAGCTGGTGAAGGAGCAATAAGCTCCAGTTTTAGCAATGGTCTTTGTTTCGTATACTCGATAGCTTTAGCCCATGTTGATGCGATTACCTTTCCGGCAACTGGAGCCTCATCTATTCTTTGACCCGTACGTTCATCTTTTACGATCTTATCTTCTTTGGTCCATTCTAAAGCTGCTTGACTACCCGGAGTGGTGAGGAGGACTGAATCATCCAATGAAAGAGTTGTAAGCACACCAGGGATTCTTCGCCGATGACCTGGCAGCCCCTCAACGCAGCCGTTTCTATCATAGGTCCGGCCATCGGGGAGTCTAACAACTAATTTTCCTTCAGCCACAGCTTTCAATATTGTCTGCCTGACGATTCCAGCGTCGGGAATAAGACGCAATCCTGGAGCAGACAGAAAGCGTTCATGCACTGCGCGCGCTGTATAGACTCCAGGCTGTTCCGCCAAGGGTGTTGTGCCTGGAAGAATGTCCTTTACAAAGCGTCCGACATCGAGATTCTCACCGGGAAGGTAGATAAGCGATTTATCTTCAAGGTATCTTCTGAGACATGACTGACCCTGAGCTCGCTGCAGGATTTGTTCGTCAGAAACCTGATATTTTTCTTCAATAGGATAAGATGCACCGCCGGCAAAAACTACACGGTTAAAAGCCCGGCAAGTCTGAATCTTAAACTGCTTTTGGAGTTCGGGCTTAATCCTTTGAAGCTGATCCCGAATGAGTTTCCCAGATTCGCCTGATTTATATTCCTTTTCAATAGATTCAGCAGCCATCAATCGCTGAGACTTCTTGATAGCGTCATCTAAGGCCGAAGGCGTTGCCGTCACCGCCAAGATAGCATTCCGAAAACGGCGTGGAATAGGCGCTAAAGGATCGGAATCATCCGAATACGTACAAATAACCTTTGCGAGTTGGTCTGTTTCACAAAGCGCCAGTTGGAGGTCGGGAGATTCAGGCACTTGGCGGGCATTGATGGGCCAGGCGGAAAGGCGGAAGGCTGGTCCCTGAAAATAGCTTTGAGCCTCTGCCAGCACGCGGCTTTTGGCATCTTCCATCGAGATATCGTTCATCCGTTCCTCAATCTGCTTGATGATATTTGGTTCGTACCGGAATTGCCAACCGCGCCCACCGGCCATGGGATAGGTGTGCCAGCATATCCCAACTAAACGGTCCAATGCCTCCGATGGCTCTGGCCCAGCCTCATCAGGATTGAGTACCGCCAGCGTAAGCTCGGCTGGATCAAGTCCGCTGTTAGATTGCATAGGGATGCTTTCAAGTAGAAGAGCCGAGGCTACCCGGAGATGTATTCCCCTCTGAACACGACCGTCAAGCTCAACTGCGTGTTTCTCGAGATCAGCCTCTATCACCGCTTTAAAATTATCGCGGTTTAATCGATGAAGCAAATCAGCTTGAAGGCGAGGGCTTGACCAGTCAATATCTCCATTTTTTATAAGTTCCAGATCCTGGCGGGATTCCCAAATCGTGCGCAAAATTCGAGCAAAAAAGCGCAAAGTCCCACGACTCTTATTGAACTCTTGAAGAGCTCCTAACCGCCCTTGAGCTGTTTCTAATAGCCGCGGATGAAAAGGATAACATTCGACAATCTTCTTAGAGTACTCGGCAGAAGCAGCTACCGGTGGTAAGCAACCCGGAGATTCTCTCAGCACGCGCTCATAAAGCGAGTGATATATGGCAGATGCTGCTTGCGCAGCGGTGTCGTCAACCTTTTCGAAGAGCCGAGTCACTATCACCTTAGCAGCCTCGTTTCCAATTGGATCGAAATCCGCCATCTTTCTCCCAAAGACGTCATCCAGTTTGATCGCGGCAGCCATCCTGGCATCATTTAACTTCTGGGCTTGTGTCGCGTAGGCTCTCTGGTCAGCTGGGTCGGTCACGACCAGAACTGTCTGAGGCCGCTTGGAGACAACTGCAGCTAATTTATTCAGGAAGGCAAGCAGATTCCCTTGTCCTTGCTCTGAAAGGGCTGCCATATAGACAACAATCTCATCAAGGAGGATGAGAACAGGGCCAGTCGGGAACCATTTGGATATTAGTGCCTCAGTTGGTTGAAGTTCAGCATGGTCTGCTTGCCCAAGCGACTTGAGTGCTCTTTCACCGCCTAATTGGTAGGCAATCTCCCCCCACAGACTGTGAACGTTAATCCTCCCGTGTTGAGAGAAAATTGGGGTGCCGGCTTTCCCGAGATCAACAGCAGCAATGTTGATTGACTTTGGCCTCCCAGCAGCAGGAAGTAGTTCAGTTCCCATAGATAGGTTAGTAATATTCTTGGCAAGGTGCCATAGGGCCATTAGAGTATGGGTTTTCCCACCGCCGAAGCCCGTGCTAAGCCGAAGAGTGGCGCCACCTTCTTTTGGCTCTGCGAGGCGTTCAAAAACAGCCTCTATCACTTTACAGAGCTGTTTAGCAGGGTATGTATTCTGGAAGAACGTCTTGGCATCGCCATAGACTTTAGGTGCTTTGCCGGCAATCAGATCCCCAAAATCGGCAGCAAATATGGCATCGTCCAGATCACCTTTGAGAACTTCTTTACGAGGCTTACAGCTTGTTAGAACTCCCATCCGATTCTCCTTTGCAGGTTTTCATATGCTCAAGATATAAATAAAATAATGACTGTCGCTAGCAACTAAATCCTCATGCTATTAATTCCATTATTTTTGTCGTGTAGACACACGTTCAACGGATCACTTTTTTATTACACCTTTTCTCAGGTTCAAGGGAATAACAGAGTTCACCGGGATGCTCTCGGATCTTAGATATGTATTCGATAGAATAATGGGAAATTGCATTTCTGTGGTGCTCGCTGAATGAGTATTCACGGCCCTTGTCTTGTCTCATCTTATTATTCGCTATGATAAAGCAAAGAGCAAAAACTTGTCAAATTGACGAATTGCGTCAGTTAAAATCTACGCGAAACTGATTCGTTGCTTCATGAGAAAATCTATACGAAAATCTTTTTCCTTCTGGCTAAGGTCAAAGTTGAATTGAAGGTTGAGTTAGGGGCACAGGGTTGGGGAGCACCTCAGTTATCGCTGGATAGGGTGCCAATATCCAAAAAGGATAACCTCGCCGACTTTTTAGGGACCGATGGGGCTTTTACACCTAATAAGACGAATAAATCGGAAATTTCCTATGACCGAACCGCAGCCAAAATCAGAAAAGACCATGCGTTGACTTTGATATGTTAATATTATATTACAATAATGCATATAATCAGCAGTAGTCTTTCATGGAAAGTATTATTAAGTTTTTGAACGAATATTCGAACTTATTACTCGCTTTCGTGTCCTTTGTGCTTGTAATTATTACTGGCTTTTATGCTGCCTGGACTAGACGAATTGCTCAATCAAACGAAAAATTAATAAAGGCGACCCAAGAGGAAAGTGAGGCGCAGAGGAGACCCTACATACAAATAAGGACTTATAATCGATTAGGAGCCATTGCTTGTTTATTGATAAAGAACGTGGGGAAGACGTCTGCAATAAATGTTAGATTTGAAATTGACCATGATATTTTTCAGTATGGCAAGCAAGAAAGAAATATAAAGGACTTTCCGTTATTTAGGGAAGGAGCAAAATCTATACCCCCAGAAACTGAATACCATATAGACATAGCTCAATATCAATTATTTTTTGCTGATGATCAGGATAAGACAGACATGCCAAAATTGCCCTCGATATTTAAGATTACTTGCAGTTATTCCTTTTTTGGCAAGAATGTTAAGGAAGAAACGGTAATTGATATCAAATCTGCTCGTAATACCTTAGCTGTAAGTGGTGAGATAGCCTATAGATTAAATGAAATAAAAGGAGAAATAACTAAAATAGGGAATGTTCTGAAGAAATAGATTTTAGGAGAAGAAGAGGTTATTGAGATGGTCTAGTAGTCAAGACCAAACGTAGCCTTCTTTTAAGGTGTGTTTCCTTTAACATGCCATACTCGTTGGTAGCTGATAATAAGCCTCGAAGGGCGTATCATGTACCCCAGGCTCTGATGTAACCTCTCTTCATTATATTTACGATAAACTCCCCGATACTGGCTCTGCACTCAGCTACCGTCTCATAGCATTTGGTATAGACTTCCTCATACTTTAAGGTCCGCCAGAACCTCTCAATGAAAATATTATCTATCACCCGGCCTTTCCCATCCAGGCTGATCTTTATCTCTTCCCCCTGAAGTATGGAGAGAAACTCAGATCTCGTAAACTGGGCTCCCTGGTCAGTGTTGAAGTATTCCGGGCATCAGCTCTCCAGAGCTTCTTTTAAGGCCTCACAGCAAAAGCCGGGCTCTAACGTATTGGCTAGCCGGCAGGAAATAATATAACGACTGAAGACATCCATCACTGCCACTAAATAAACAAACCCACATTTCAACCTGATATAGGTAATATCAGCTGCCCAGACCTTGTTTGGCCGGTCTATCTCTACCTCACGAAGTAAATAAGGATAAATCTGATGCCCTGTGGCTGGGATATTCAATCTCTTTCGGGGATAAATCGCCTCTACCCCCAGAAGTCTCATCAGCTTCCTTACCCGCAGCCGCCCAACTCTATATCCCCGTCGCCTCAGCTCCCGACCCATCCTCGGGCTCCCATAGCTCGGGAAATCCAGGTAAATCTTATCCATCTCCTCCAGAATCCTCTGTTCCTCTTCCGACAGCCCCGCTCGCTCATAGTAAAGGGAAGAACGGTTAAGTGCCAGAAGCTCACACTGCCTCCGAATACTCAACCTCTTGTTCTCCCTCTCCACCATATCCTTCTTTACAGGTTCTGAAGTTGCCTGTACTTTTTTTTAAAACCTCAAGCTCTATGTCCTGCTCCCCAATCTTCTTGTACAGCTTATCTATCAACTCCTTCATCTCTTCTACCTCCGGCCCTTGCTTCCTCGAAAATACACCCCCTACGTTCTCTAAAAGCTGCTTCTTCCACTTCATTATCTGATTGGGATGTACCTCAAACTGTGTGGCTATCTCAGAAATGGTCTTCTCCCCTTTGACCGCCTCCAGCGCCACCCTGGCTTTGAACTGGTCATCATAAGCCTTCCGCTTTTTCATCTGTGCTTCCTCCTATCTTATTCTAAGGAAACACACCTTATTTTGCGACCACTTTTGGTCTGATTTTGATAGACCATTATCCTCTTCATCGAGTCCACTAAAACTTGTCTTTGACTTTAGCCCGCCTGGCGTCCCATTCTTTATACTTACTCGGGGGTAAATTTGGATAGATATAGATCTCGAAGAGCCTAAACTTTTCTAAATCCGATTTAATGATCTTATTTACTCCATCTTTCTTGCAAACCGAAATGAAATAAACTTTTCCCAGGTTTAGTTTTCTTATGCATTGGTCTAAGCTGTCTCTATCCTTTTTCGATATCCTTTTTCGGTTCCATTTGAGTTCAAAGGCAATACGCGGATCTGGAGACTTATTGGGGAAATCTCTAAAAATGACCATATCGACAATATGTTTTGTCTGTTTCGAAGGTCTCTCAGCGAATACTTTCAGGGTTTTGTCTGAACCTATAAATCTTCTCAGATGGAAATAGACGCAGCAGGCAATGTCAGCTTCTCTGATGATACGAAGATCATGAAGATCTTTTTGTAATTTCTTGGGTAAATCGTTTTTTATGAATCGCTCAAGAGAGCTTTTGTTTATTCTTTTGACCATAACTACCCTCCCCGGGAACAGTATATTTTTAGCATGAAGAGGTTGTCAATGGTAGTTAAAGTCAATAGCTTTATGAGTCTTGATATGCATGCACAGCTTTTGACATTCATGGATTCAATCCATAAAAGTGTTAAGTGGTCTTGGTTTGGTCAGAGTATAAAAAGGCTTGCCGGGGCGGCGGGAAATAAGATATATTAGACATCAGGAAAAGGATAAAATAGAAAATAGGATGACAAAAAATACATCAGGAGAAATGAAATGGATGGTATAATCGCCAGAATTTCGGAGGCTATCGCTATCAACTCATTGAAATTGCTACAGATAGCTCGCCGCGCTTTTTCAGGTCTCTCACTGCCGAAGCGCTTACTGTCAGGGCGGCCACTGCTGCGGCGCAACCTCCCACAGCACCAGCTGTCGCGCCTGGCTTTGACGGCTAAAAGACGCTCCGGATCCTTTGCCCCCACTATTGCCGGGCTCGTCCTTACCCTCGGTCTTTTTGCCCTGCCGCCCCTCTTCGCCCAGACTTTTGTCCAGCCAGCTGACCCAGACGCCAGAACAATTCACCAGAAACTGCTTCGCGCTACCCCGATCCCCCTGAATAAAGTCAGGTTAACCGGCGGCCCGCTCCTCAAAGCTCAGGAGCTGACCAAACAGTATCTTTTGACGCTCGAACCGGACCGGATGCTGGCTCTCTACCGGAAAAACGCCGGCCTCCAGCCGAAAGCTGAGCCTTACGGTGGCTGGGATGGCCCGGGCCGCAATCTGACGGGTCACATCGCCGGACATTATCTGTCAGCTGTTAGTCTTATGTATGCCGCTACCGGCGACACCCGCTTTAAGGACCGCGCCGACTATATTGTTAAAGAGCTAAAGGAAGT
>Ga0209506_1002214_pt1 | contig 17861 bp, 5 predicted proteins | sample AD_JPNHG2_MetaG_FD_184409 | JGI IMG/M metagenome (GOLD analysis project Ga0209506, IMG submission 184409) | Active sludge microbial communities of municipal wastewater-treating anaerobic digesters from Japan - AD_JPNHG2_MetaG (SPAdes) (version 2) | ecosystem: Engineered > Bioreactor > Anaerobic >...
TCGGCGTTTCGGACAATTGGAACAGTCACGAGAAAGCAAGACCGCGTTCGGGCAGCCAATAAAGGGCATCCACCGCCGAAAAAAAATGCAAAAATCACGCTTTCAGGTCAGACTGCGGAACTTGGGTTAGTTACGGCGGCCATATTCGCCTTGCTTTCGCAGGCTTACCTGACCCATGCAGTGTAGTGATTTGCGGCGCACTGCAGCCCGATGATTCAAAATGCGGGCATGCTTTACGATTCCGGCTTAGGCGCAGAGCGAGATCATTCGTTCTTTTGGCTTGCCAAGTCTGCCAACATAGTGATAATACATGAGCCGCGGGGGAATGTGCGGGCGGCAGGCAAAAAGGATTTGTTTTTACGGAGGTATGGCAATGCGCAAGGCGATTGTCTCTTTCATGGCCGCTGGAGTGGTTCTGGCATGTGTTTCGGGATGCGGCCCCAGCCGCAAATATTCGCTGGAGGAGCGCCAGTCAATGGTTATGGAAATGGAGACGCAAACAGTAGCCAAGCTGTATCGTGAGGACCCTTCACTTAAGGCACGAGTGGAAAGTGCACCGGGGTACGGGACGTTTGCAAATGCAAATGTGAATCTTGTGTTGGCAAGCGCAGGGGGCGGGTACGGTGTCGTTGTGGATAATGAGACTGGTGAGCGGACATATATGAAGATGGCCCTGGGCGGCATAGGGCTCGGTCTGGGCGTCAAGGACTATCGTCAGGTTCTGGTGTTCAAAACGAAGGAGGCAATGCAGCGGTTCGTGACGAGCGGCTGGGAGTTCGGGGCGCACGCAGACGCAGCGGCGAAGGCCGGTGAGACCGGCGGCGAACTGAGCGGTGAGGAAGACATTGCCTCGGATATCGAGGTATATTCGCTGACGGAATCGGGGCTGGCGCTGCAGGCGACGGTTACGGGGACGAAATACTGGAAAGATGACAGTTTGAATCGTTAAGACCCAGCCGGCACAAGAGCCGGGGCACGCGAGCCAAGGGGCGGCAAAGTTGCGCTCACGATGTTTGAAACGCGCAGATCTGTTGTATGTCGCGGGCGTAGACTGGCTCGATGATACACTTGGCAATGCCGACTTCAAGCAGGTAGCGGACGTGGTGACCTGGTATCGCGTGAGGACGGCGACCAGGTGGACGGACGGCGCCAGTGCCTCTCGGAGGCGATTGTGGCGCATCACGGTGTCTTCAGGCTGGCCGAAGGCATGAAAGCAGACAATGGAGCCGGCGGGACGTTTCCCAGTGAGCAGGTCATCCAGGGTTACTACATGGACGTCGCGGCCTTGCTCGCGGGCGACTTCGACAAAGTCGTCGACGCGGTCGAAGTCGTCGCTGGCGGCGGTGATGTGGGACATTCCAGTTGAGGAGGCGGCCGCAGGGGCTTCCGCGGGTATGACACCGGTTTCAGGGGCGGGTTTGTCTTTCACGTCCGGGGCTTTGCCCATGTCTTTCATAATCGCTTTGACGTCGCGGTGCGACAGGCCGATGACCTTGGCGAAATTGAGGATGTAGCGTTTTTCATTTTCATCGATCCGGCCGTCTGCATTGGCCATGACGATGAGCGACTTGAGGACAGCGATGGCCGTTGTCTCATCGGAAACCGGGTAACGAACGCGGGCGTCGTGAAGGACGCTCTTGAGGAGGAGGTTCCAATCGGGAACCCGGACCTGGAGTTGTTTCGCGACCCTGCGGAGGAATTGCTTTTCGCGGTCAGCGATTCGGCCGTCGCAGCACATGAGCTGGATGAGGTTCTTGATCCAGTTGATACGATCCTGTTCGTCTTGCGTTGGCATGGGCGCTCCCCTTCAATGACCGAGTATATGGAGTTCGACATCCACCCAAGTCCCTCAGGGCATGGGGGGGGTTCGTTTGGCTAACTGGATGGGGATGTTCCAGGGGTCGCGGAGAGTGATTACCGTAGAGCCGTCGGGCGTGGTTTCTTCAATGACAAGGGTGGCCCCGGCCTGGATGAGTTTGTCCTTCATTTCAGTTGGGTCTTCACAGGCAAAGGCGATGTGAAAGCGAAGGTGATGCAGCTTTGCATAGTCTGGAATCGGGTCTTTGGGATTGGAGTAGATCTCCATCACAGTGCGGCCGCTACTGTCGGCCAGAAAATGCGTAAAGGGCGCAACCTCTTGTCGGCGAACGATCTGAGCGCCAAGATTTGCGACGTACCACGCGGCCATACCTGATGCATCGGGCACATTGATTCCAAAATGTTCGAATTTCACCCTTGACTTCGCTCCTTACGGTCTTACGCCCCCGGGGACCCCTGCCGCAAAACACTACCGCTTTGCCGCCACGTTATGGTTTCACAACAGGCGAGGTGATCCGCTCCACAAGGAGGTCTTCGAAAGCGGTCATGTCCTTCCAGGCGGTGGCAACTTTCATTTTTTTGCCCTTTTCGTCGATGACCGTGAAGCCATCATCTGTAACGCGGATGGGCAGCGTTTCCATCTTCACCAGATCCTGCGAAAAGGCAAGGTAGACCGCAACTGTATCAAAGAGCGTGCTCGAAGCGGTTTCATCGGTCCGGATCTCGCCGGGCTTGTTGTCGAGCCTCCAGACACGGTAATTGTCGATCAGGGCCTTTGTAAGCGGGTCTGTACAGTTGCGGACTTTGGCGTATTTTTCGCCGCGGAGATGGATGAGGCCGCAGGTGTCCAGGGGCGTGATGGTGATGTCCCAAGGGGCCGAAAGCGCCGCCTGACAGGCCTTGGCATCAGCGCGGACGTTGTATTCGGCGCTGATTTCCTTGCTGCCGCCATAGCCCAGCCTGACACTGCCGTGCATACCCACAAAATTGGCTCTTTCGGCGATGCGAGGTTCGCGTTTGAGGGCTTCGGCAATATTGGGCAGCGGGCCGACACAGATCAGGGTGATCTTTTGCTTTGAATTCATGATCGTGTCGATGATGGCCTGAACGCCGTCCTCGTGGATCTTGCCGGGATAGGACTTCAGGTCGTAGTCTCCGACCCACCGGGACTGGCGGCCTTCACCCTCCCTGCTGCCGAATGCGATACCGATGGGGATGTCGGTCCGGCCGGCGATCGTGAGGAGCTTTGCGAACAGTTTGGCGCGGTAAAGGCCCTTCTGCTGATCGCCGACGACGAGTTTGACGTCAAATTCAGGCGACTTGAGGAGCATGCACAGCGCCCATGTGTCATCGATGTCGTCGCCGATGTCGCTGTCGTAGATAACAGGGATTTTGGCACTTTCTCTCGGTGATGCGGCATAATTTGACGGTGAAAACAGCAGAATTGTGAGGATTACGGTCATAATGACCACGGGAACGAGGGTCTGGGCCATCAACCTGCTCATAATGTCCTCCGTAGAGAGAGTTTTAACGATGTTCAGAGCATGCGCAAAGCATAGCCTTTGAAGTATTCAAATGCAAGTTTCCATTCGTGCATCCCGAACCTTTACAGAATCCGGATTCACTCTGCCCCAAGGCCAAAACTGGGGTTCTTCCAAGCCAGGGTCGGGTTTGCTTTGGCTTTGTTGGCAAGCAACAGCCTTAACATTATCTTAACAGCTTTCCGTAGGCAGCACACTCGCACAAACTTAAAATGTTAACATAATGTTAAGATTGGGTTCGTTTTTTCAAATTGCTGTTTTGTCGAGGGCTCTCCGCCGCATGCCAGCAAGTCGAAGTGTGGCCGCATCGAGCTTCCCTGACCTTCTCGAAGACATTGGCACTAATGCATGACCTTCTCTTGGGCAACTTGATTCCTGCGTTTCAAATAGCATATTTGATAATTGTCAAATCCGAGATTGACTTTTTTGCGTCTTGAAGCGGGAGAGTCAAGAACAGCGCCCGGGGGGAGAAGGACATAGGGCCGTTTTGGTTCGGGGGGCAATGGCCCGGGCGACCCGAGACAGGATTCGGATCGCCGCAGGCCCTATTGCTCCTCTGCCGATTCATTGCGTTCTGAACGACTCAGTTCATGTGAGCCCGACATTGGTGTCATCATAAGTAAAGCCGGTGACTGCCTTTGCGGCAGTCGGCCGATCGTATCCGTTGAAAGCGATTGCATAGTCGGGGCTGGTCGGCGGGACCAGAGGTGATACATAGGAGGGAGGGGCCGGCCGCAATTGGCCGACCCCGGAACCGTGTATGTAGGAAGAGGGAACAACCCAGCCGTCTTCAGTCCGCCATGCGATGATCGAATCGGCCGCCGGGGTGCCCAGGTCAAGACCAGATTCTTTCACCGCTGCGTCAGCAACCTGGCCGAGGCTGAAAACCAGTGCCGCATCGAAGGTCGGCTGGCATAAGGGGTAGAGGGTGCTGGAGGCGTCGCAGGAGGCAACGTGAGAAAAGACCATCTCACGGGTAAACCCGGCTGGGCCGGCGCTGCTGTCCTTAAGGGGGTTACAGGCGAGATTGTTCCACTTAAAGGTCTCGTGCTCTACAACCGCCCTTATGCTGAGGGTCAACACCGCAAACGCTGCCATAATCCACAATTGCCGATTCACTGCGGTCCTTTCGCTTTTCACCGATGCTCAAATTATGACCCCGGCTCAAGGGGGCGGAAATAGGGAAGGGCCTTATTCTGTTTGCCGGCGACCCTGAGAAACTGATAGAGCCTGGCGCCAAGACGCTATGAGGGAACGCCCTGTCAGGCATGACCACATGGAACACCCACTATTATCAAGTGCGGTGGTCGGCATCGTGAAACGTCCTAAAAATGCGGGCAATCGGGCGGCTGAGGCGTTTTTTGCTATGAAAAAGCGGTCAATTCTGTTATAATAAGCTGTTGGATTCACTGGGTTTCCGGAATCTTCGCGGAAGGTTTGTGCTGCCGTTTCAGAAAGGGCCGTCGCAGTTACCGTGTGCGTCGATCGCCCGCGGCGGCATGAAGGGGGATGCGGGTTCACAGGGTGCCGGCGGAACAGAATCAACCTTGGAGTGCGTGATGAAACGATCGTCTTTCGCAGCGGCATTGTGTTTGCTCATGGTCGGTCCGGCGTTTGCGCAGTGGATGTGCTTCAACGATTGTGCACGGAGCACCGGGGATGGCACGGCGGTGAATGTGACGTCCTGGACGGTGTACAACGGCAGTGATCCGGCACTGCGGGAAGGCTTCCTGAAGGACATAGCGACCGGGCAGGATGTGCCGGCCAAGGTAACGTTTTCCATGGGTTCAGAGGGGCTGGCGAGCAGCGGCACGAGCGGAGCCAATCCTGCGGCGGGAACAGATGCGCACGCACTCTTTGACGGCATTGTCGATTTCAGCGGGCCGATCGTCTATTACGGGGAGTACGGCTGGTATGTTGATATCACTATTTCGGGTCTGGATCCCGAGAAGAAGTACACGTTTGCCGGAACGGTGATTCGCGGTAGTGATTATCCCGACCGGCAGAGCGAATTCACATTGATTGGGGCGGTTCGTGCGGTCAACAACAGTTCCGCCGGCGTAATCCTTAAGAATGCGACGACGACGATCCTGTTGGCCGGCGACAACAGCAGTGCAGGCTGCGCCGTACGATGGGACGACATCCGCGTGGCCGATGACGGCAGCGGCACGGGCAGTTTTACTATTCGGGCCAAGGCAAGTGAATACACGAACAATCTCGACGTAACCAGCCCCGATCGGGGGCGGGCTTATCCACTCAATGGCTTCATGTTGCAGGAGATCGACGTGCCGAGGCCGGACTGCCCGGCAGGCGATCTGGACGGCGATTGTATTGTGTCGGTTGCAGACGCGGCGAGGTTTGCGGGGGAGTGGCTGCTGTCGGGCATGCTGCCGGCGGATCTCGACGGCCAGGGGACTGTGGACAACGAGGACTTTTCGCTGTTGGCAAGCAACTGGCTGGTCAACGCACAGACAGGCTCATTGGAGGTAATCCTGGACGAACCGGCGCCCGCCGGTGCCCAGTGGCGCGTGGACGACAGCGGGGCCTGGCACAACAGCGGCAAGCGTGTCGACGGCCTGAGCGTGGGGTCGCATACAGTGGCGTTTGCTGACGTGGTCGGGTGGGACACGCCCGCGGCGCAGAACGTCGAGATTCGTTACGATGAAACGACAATTCTGCACGCGGCGTATGTCGCACAGACCGGCTCGCTGCGGGTGGTCATTACCGATCCGGCGCCCGTGGGTGCACAGTGGCGTGTCGACGGGGGCGAGTGGCAGGCCGGAGGCACAACCCTGAGCGGCCTTGCCGTTGGCGAACACGTGGTCGAGTATCAGGACGTGGCCGGATGGGCCAAGCCCGGCAGCGAGATAGTGACGATCTTCAATGGACAGACGACAACGGTTACGGCCGCGTACACGCAGCACACCGGATCCGTCTCAGTGATAATCACCGAGCCCAGGCCCGCCGGGGCGCAATGGCGCGTCGACGGCGGCAGTTGGCAGGCCAGCGGCGCTGTCGTCAGCGGTCTGGCCGTGGGGACGCATCTGATCGAATACGCACAGGTGAGCGGCTGGGATGCACCGAGCGACAAGTCGGTGAATATTCTGAACGGCCAGACAACCACGGTGACGGCCTCGTACACACAGCAGACGGGTGCTTTGCGGGTCGTGATACAACCCAGCGCGGCAGCAACGGGCGGTGCCCGTTGGCAGGTCGACGGCGGCGTATGGCGCACCAGTGGTACGACCGTGACCGGTCTGGCCGTCGGTACACACACTGTAACCTATAATAGCATCAACGGCTGGATCAAGCCGGACGACGAAACTGTAACGATCACCAAAAACGAGACGACCTCCACAACCGGTATCTACACATCGACGATGGGCTCGCTTTCCGTGGTGCTGGAGCCTGCGGAGGTCCGGGCAGCCGGTGCGCGGTGGCGCGTGGACTCAGGGGCCTGGCAGACCAGCGGCGCGACCGTCGGTAACCTCGCGGCGGGCAACCACACCATTGAATACAACGCGATCAGCGGCTGGACTGCGCCTGCAAGCGAAACAGCGGTTATTACAAGCGGCCAGACGACGAGCCTTGTCCGCCACTATGCCCAGCAGCTTGGTGCGGTTACCGTGACGATCAGCCCGCAGGCGGCCGTCGACGCCGGCGCGATGTGGCGCGTCGACAACGGCTGTTGGCAGGCGACCGGCGCAACGGTGAGCAATCTGTCGCCCGGCTGGCACACAGTGGAATTCCTGGCGGTTGTCGGGTGGACGACGCCGGCCAACGTGACGGTGCTGGTGGTCGGCGGCGAGACCGCGGCCGCAAGCGGCGCCTATATTGAGCAGAGCTGGCCGGCACTGAGCATCAGTGAGTTCATGGCGGATAACAGCAACACGCTGGAGGACGAAGACGGCGACTCGTCGGACTGGATCGAGATCTACAATCCGACCTCCCTGCCGGTTAATCTGGACGGGTGGTACCTGACCGACAATCCCGCCGACAAGACACAGTGGCGGTTTCCAGCAGTGACAATCGAAGCGGGCGGATTTATCGTCCTGTTCGCTTCAGGTAAAGACCGTGCCGTCGCCGGAAAAGAACTGCACACCAACTTCAGCCTTACCAGCAGTGGCGAGTACCTGGCGCTGGTGGCGCCTGACAGCGTCTCGGTCATCGCGTCCTACGACCCGCGATTTCCGCAGCAGTTGGTGAACGTATCCTACGGAATGGCCCAGTATGCAATGGAGTTGCTGCCGGCCGGGGCGACGGTCCGCTACCTTGTGCCCACGTCCGCCGACGCGGCTGTCGACTGGACCGACGCCGACTATAACGATGCTGCGTGGCAGACGGGCGTCACAGGCCTGGGCTTCAGCAGCGGGGCTAGCGCCGGTACCGGTGTCAAATACGCCTATTATGAGGGCACATGGGACAATCTGCCGGACTTCGACACCCTGACGCCGGTCAAGGAAGGCAAGGTAAGCAACTTCGACATCTCGCCGGCGGACGCGGCGGACTACTTCGGTTTTCGTTTCACCAGTCACATCAAGATCGCGGAGCCGGGGACGTACACATTCTACACCGAATCCGACGACGGCAGCCGCCTGTGGATCGGCGACACGCTCGTGGTAGACAACGACGGTCTGCACAGTATGCATGAGGCCTCCGGCAGCATCACGCTGGCAGCGGGCACGTGGCCGATCACTGTGACGTTCTTCGAGAAAGGTGGCGACGCAGGGCTGATCGTACGCTACTCCAGCTCAAGGATTGCCAAGCAGACCATACCCGATAGCATTCTGCTCGGCGACATAGCAACCGACATCAGCAGCAGCATGTTAGGCACGAACGCGTCGGTCTGGTGCCGGTTGAGCTTCGAAGTGGAGGACCCGGCGGCACTCGATGCGCTGACGCTGCGGATGCGGTATGAAGACGGCTTTGTGGCATACCTCAACGGTCAGGAGGTCGCGCGGCGCAATGCCCCTGCCGGCATCACGAAGGCGTCCTGGAACGCCGCGGCCGCCATGAATCGGCCGGATGTCGAGGCGCTGGACTTTGAGAGCATCAGCCTGGCCGAATACATTCCGCTGCTGCGGACAAGACCCGCCAAAAACGTTCTGGCGATTCACGGGCTCAACGACAGCGCCGCCAACGCCGAGTTCATGCTGTTTCCCGTTCTGACGGCGGCCAGCATTGCCGAGGTGCCGCAGTACTTCACCACGCCCACGCCGGGTGCTTACAACGTGGCAGGTGCGATTGGCGCCGTGGGCAATGTCTCCTACAGTATCGACCGCGGCTTCTACACCAGTCCGTTCTACCTGACGCTGAGCGTCGATACGCCCGGCGCATCGATCTATTACACGCTGGACGGCTCGACGCCTTCGGCGTCTCACGGAACGCTCTACACCGCGCCGATTTATATAACCGGCACGAGCACGGTCCGCGCGGCGGCGGTCAAGGCGGGCTGGCTGGATTCGAAGGTCAAGACCCATACGTACCTGTTCATCAATGACGTCCTGGGGCAATCACCCTCCGGCGAAGCGCCCGGGCCTGGCTGGCCAACGGGTCCCATCAACGGCCAGGTGTTCGATTACGGCATGGATCCGGACATCGTCGCAAAGGACCCACGGTACAACACGTTGGTCGACGATGCCCTGCTGGCGCTGCCGTCAATCTCGCTGGTGACGGACCTGGAGAACCTCTTTGACCCGGTCAAGGGTATCTATGTCAACGCTGGTCAGGACGGTACGTTATGGGAGCGGCCGGTTTCGGTCGAACTGCTCAATCCGGACGGCTCCGACGGTTTCCAGATCAATGCAGGCTTGCGTATTCGCGGCGGGGCCAGCCGAAGCGGCGATAACCCCAAACACGCCTTCCGGCTGTTCTTCCGCGCCAAGTACGGGGAGTCGAAACTCAACTATCCGCTCTTCGGCGACGAGGGTGTCGATTCATTCGACAAGATCGATTTGCGCACGGAGCAGAACTACTCATGGAGCTTTTACGGCGACAGTCAGAACACCATGTGCCGTGAAGTATTCAGCCGCGACACTCAGCGTGACATGGGCCAGCCGTACACGCGCAGCCGTTACTACCACCTCTACATCAATGGCCAGTACTGGGGAATCTACCAAACCCAGGAACGTTCTGAAGCGCGTTTTGCCGAGTCATACTTTGGCGACCGGGCGGAGGATTGCGACGTCGTCAAGGTCGACACGAGCGCGGGCTACACGATCCATACCACCGACGGCACGCTGGACGCATGGCGGCGGGTCTGGGAGGCGGCGGTTGCCGGCTTCGAAAACGACGAAGCATATTACCGCCTGCAGGGTATGAACTTGGACGGCACGGATAACCCGGCATACGAACGCCTGATCGACATCGACAATCTGATAGACTACATGATTGCCACGTATTTCGTCGGTGATTTCGACGGGCCCATCTCCAACTTCCTTGGCAACCAGAGCCCGAACAACTACTACGGCATCTACAATCGCAACGGCCGCGAGGGGTTCAAGTTTTTCCGCCATGATGCGGAGCATTCGCTTTTCTGGGGGTGGGACCGCACCGGACCGTGGCCGGCAGGCCAGACCTTCGACAAGTTCAACCCGCAATGGCTGCATCAGCGGCTTGTAAGTAATGCCGAATACCGCGTGCGATTCGCTGACCGCGTACACAAGTACTTCTTCAACAACGGCGTGCTGACACCGGCGGCGAACATCGCCCGTTTCATGGAACGGCGAAACAGCATTGATCTTGCTATTATCGCCGAATCTGCACGATGGGGCGACTCCAAATCCGCAACTCCCCTCAACCGCAACGATCACTGGGTGCCCGCGGTGGATTGGATCGTCAACACGTACTTCCCCATGCGGACCGACGAGGTTCTCGGCCAGTTCCGCAACAAGGGCTGGTACCCCAAGGTGGCTGCGCCCGTTTACAACCAGAACGGCGGGCACGTCGCATCCGGCTTCAATGTAACAATGAGCAATCCCAACGGTGCAGGTACCATCTATTACACGACTGACGGCAGCGATCCGCGTCTGCCAATCCGACTCTCCTCGCCAGGCCGCCGGATCACACTGATCGCCGAGAACGCAACAAAACGCGTATTGGTGCCGACAGGCGACCTGGAGGGAGGCACCGGGTCAATTCTCGCCGAGTACTGGTTCGGCATCGATGGCACGGCGGTCAGCAACCTGACCAGCCATCCGGATTACCCCGGCAAACCTCACAGTATCGAGTACCGGACACAGTTTGAGATTCCCGTCGATTGGGCGGACTACTACGGCACACGCATGCGCGGGTACCTGCATCCGCCTGCTACGGGCAGCTATACCTTCTGGATCGCCAGCGATGACGGCAGCGAACTCTGGCTCAGCGGCAGCGATGACCCGTCCAAAGCGATGAAAATCGCAGAGGTGTCTGGATGGACAAACTCGCGCGAGTGGACCAAGGAGGCAAACCAGCGGTCAGCATCCATCCCCCTGACCGCAGGACAGAAGTACTACATCGAGGCCTTGCAGAAGGAAGGCGGCGGCGGAGACAATCTTGCCGTGGCCTGGCAGGGCCCGGGGATCGGCGCCTACACTGTTATTGCCGGCCAGTACCTCTCGCCCGCCGGCATTACCTGGGCCAGAAACAACTACGACGATTCCGCGTGGACACAGGGAACCGGCGGCGTCGGCTACGAGCGCCGGCCAAGTGATGCAATTAATTACACATCTCTTATCGGCACGAATGTACACGATGCCATGTACAACAAGAACGCAACCTGTTACATTCGTATCCCGTTCAACGCGGATGATATCGATCTGTCGGAACTGACGCTGCGAGTGAAATACGACGACGGTTTCGTGGCTTATCTGAATGGCTCCGAGGTCGCCAGGCGCAACTTCAGCGGTGCACCCGCGTGGAATTCACGCGCCAGCATAAGCCACGATGACAGTGCCGCGATCGTGTTCGAAGACATCGATCTTACAAGCCACCTGGACAAGCTTCGTACGGGCGACAACCTGCTGGCTATCCATGGCATGAACAGAACGACCACGGACAGCGATTTCCTGATCAGCGTTGAACTGATCGGTATCGAGAAGGCGCCGGGTGATGTCTCGCCTACGGCAATCGCCTATAGCGGGCCGATCTCACTGACGCAGAGTACGCGACTCAAGGCACGCGTTCTGAACGGTCAGTGGAGCGCGTTGAATGACTTCACATTTGCCGTGGGACCTGTCGCTGAAAATCTGCGAATCACGGAGATCATGTACCACGTCGCCAACCCGGACGAGGAATACGTTGAGGTGACGAACATCGGGCCCGAAGCGATCAACCTCAACTGCGTGCAGTTCACAAAAGGCATCGCTTTCACGTTTCCATCCATGTGGCTGGCGGCGGGCGATTATGCGGTCGTCGTCCGCAACCGCGCGGCTTTTGAGGCACGGTACGGTACGGGCGTAACCATCGCCGGCGAGTTCGAAGGCGCGCTGGACAACAAAGGCGAACAGATCGCCCTGGCGGATGCCGTCGGCACGATCATCCATGACTTCACATTCGAGGACAACTGGTACGACATCACCGACGGGGCGGGCTTCTCGCTGACCATCCGCGACGCCACGGCCCCGCTGAGCGCCTGGGGCGACAAAGACGGATGGCGTCCCAGTGCCGCCATTGGCGGGTCACCCGGCTATGACGATTCGGGCATAATCCCCCTCCCCGGCGCCGTGGTCATCAACGAGGTGCTCGCGCATTCGCACGGCGAGGCGCCGGACTGGATCGAACTGCACAACACCACCGCCTCGCCCATCAACATCGGCGGCTGGTTCCTGTCGGACAGCAACAATAACCTGACGAAATACGAGATCCCCGAAGGTGTCTCGATCGCGGCCGGCGGTTACGTTGTATTCTATGAAGACCAGCACTTCAACAACCCCGCGGCTCCCGGCTGCCACAGTCCTTTTGCCCTCAGCGAAAATGGTGAAACGGTCTACCTTACCAGCGGCCAGGGCGGCGTAATCACGGGCTATATCGAAGAAGAAGATTTCGGCGCATCGGAGACGGATGTATCGTTCGGACGCTATGCCAAATCGACCGGCACGTTCAACTTCGTGCCCATGAGCGCCAAGACGCCCGGCTACGCCAACGCCTACCCGAAAGTCGGCCCCATCGTGATCAGCGAGATAATGTACCATCCCGCCGGCAATGCCGACGCCGAGTACGTCGAATTGCTCAATATCACTAACGCCCCTGTAACATTGTATGATTACGAGACTGGTGAACCCTGGATCTTCGAGGACGAAGGCGGCATCAGTTTCGTCTTTCCCGCGGTGCCTGTAACGCTCGGTCCGGGCGAACGCCTGCTGCTGGTGAAGGATCTGGCGGCTTTCTCAGCAATGTTTACGCCCGCCGGCGGCACACAGGTCTTCGCCTGGGGCTCCGGATCGCTCAACAACGCCGGCGAGCAGATTCAGCTCTCCAAGCCCGGCGACGTAGATGCCTTCGGCACGCGATATTATATCCGAGTGGACCGCGTCGTCTACAGTGACGGCTCTCACCCGGTCGGCGACGATCCATGGCCGGTCAGCGCAGACGGCGCCGGCCACGCACTGCATCGAAAGGTCGCTTCGGACTATGGCAACGATGTCATCAACTGGCAGGCGGCACCGCCGACCCCCGGCTGGTAATTGAGTCGGCCTTCGGATGTGACGGATGTTATTCAGAAAAGTTTGGGAATTCGGCAGGGTATGGCATGACAAAGTCGCAGGAGCGTGACAATCGGAATACACGACATTGTGCGGACGGTGCCTCGGTGCAAAGGCCGTTTCGTACGGTCCTGACGTGCATGAGCCTCATTATGATGATCTCAGCGTCCGTCTGCGCATTGGACCGCCCTGCCGGCGATATTAACGGCGATTTTCTGGTCGACCTGAAGGACCTCCACGAGTTTGTCAACGGCTGGCTGGACTCGTCCGGCGGACCGGTGGACATTTTTCCCGGCAGTGGTATAAACTTTGCCGACTTCGTTGTACTGGCCGGCAACTGGCGCGTCGACGCCCGTCCGCTGCTGATCACCGAGTTCCTCGCCTCCAACGGTTCGTCGCTGCCGCTCGGCCCTGGTGAAATCCTCGACAGTGACGGCGATTCGTCAGACTGGATCGAGCTGTACAACCCCGGCGCCGCCGTCGTGGACCTTGGCGGCTGGTGGCTGACTGACAGCCGCGGCGAGTTGCGGAAGTGGCGGTTCCCGGACGGCTTATCGCTGGGCAGCGGACAGTACCTCATCGTGTTCGCTTCCGGCAAGAACCGGGCTATCCTTGGCCAAGAACTCCACACCAATTTCAATCTGTCGGCCGATGGTGAATACCTTGCGCTGGTCGACCCAGACTCAAATGTGATCCATGAGTATTGTTCTTATGATTTGAGCGGTGGCGAGCGAGGTTACCCCCCTCAGGAGCGAAATGTCTCATATGGTTTTTACGAGGGTAAGGAGCGATACTTCGCCGTGCCGACACCTGGTGCGGCAAACGATCCCATCTATGTTGATTTCGTTGAAGAACTCGACGTAACCCCCGGCCGGGCGATCTGTATGGCGCCGTTGACCGTGCATTTGTCGACGAACACAACCGGCGCCACGATCCGTTACACGACAGACGGCAGTGAGCCGACCGCAACGCACGGGACCCTGTACACACAGCCGATTGAGATCACAACCACGACAACGCTGCGGGCGATCGCTGTCAAGACCGGCTGGCGGCCTTCCGGGATCGCTACGCATACATACGTGTTCCCGGCGGATGTACGGAAGCAGCAGGCACCGCCGGATTATCCGCAATCGTGGAGCGGTTACCCGGCTGATTACGCAATGGATCCGGAGATCTGGACATCCCCCACTTACGCCAGTGCCGTCGTACCGGCGCTGATGGCCATTCCGACGCTGTCGATCGTCACCGACAAGGACAACCTGTTCAGCCAGGTCTACGATGCGGAGACCGGCGGTATCTACGCCTACCCTGGCCATTCTTCAACCGGTGGCCGCGATTGGGAGCGTCCCGCTTCCGTCGAATACTTCAACGCTGCTGCCGGCGAATTTCAGATCGACTGCGGCATGCGCATTTATGGCGGCGAAAACCGTGACCCTAAGAAATGCCCAAAGCATTCCTTCCGACTGCTCTTTAAGGCCAAGTATGGCCCGACGAAACTCGAGTTTCCCCTCTTTGGCCAAGGCGCTGTGGACAAGTTCGATACGCTACTGCTGCGCGGCGGCTTTAATCACTCATGGACGCACTGGGACAGCACGCAGCGAACGCGAGCGCAGTACATCCGCGATCAATGGGCCCGTGACACGCAACTGGCGATGGGCCGGCCTTCGGCGCACGGCGTCTACGTACATCTCTACCTCAACGGCCTTTACTGGGGTCTCTACAGCCTTGTGGAGCGGCCCGACACGTCTTTCGCGTCAAGTTACTTCGGCGGCGAAAAGGAAGAGTGGGACGGCCTTAATTCCAGTGAACCTGTCGGCGAAAGCACCAAAACCTCATGGACCTTGGCCCAGCAGATTGCCAATACCCAGGACATCAGCACGCCCCAAGGCTATGCTGCGCTGGCCGAACACGTCGACATCGATAATTTCATCGATTACATGATCATCAACTTATATGGCGGAAACATGGACTGGGACGATCACAACTGGTATTCCGCCAAGCGGCGCATGGATGGAGAAGGCTTTAAGTTCTTCTGCTGGGATTCTGAACACATCTTCGAGAACCTCTACGGTGACAACATCGTCAATATTAACCGCGCTGACAAGCCATCGCGCTTCTGGGCCGTTCTCAAACAGAATCCTGAGTTCCGCATGAAATTCGCCGACCACGTCTACCGCCATTTCGCCAATGACGGCGTTCTCACCCCTGCACAGGCAGCGCAGCGATGGATGGCCCGTGCCCGCCAGATCGATCTGGCAATCGTCGCCGAGTCCGCACGCTGGGGTGACTATCGCCGCGACGTCCATCAATACAGCAGCGGCCCCTACGAGGTCTACACGAAGAATGATCACTGGATTCCCGAACAGAATCGCCTGCTCAACACCTACTTCCCGAACCGTACCGATGTCGTGCTGCAGTTCTTCAGGTCGGCCGGCCTGTACCCGTCCATAGACCCGCCGGTATTCTGGGTCAACGGCATCAACCTTCACGGCGGCAGCCTGGCCGCAGATGATGCCATCGCCATGACCGCATCCTCCGGTACGATTTACTACACCCTCGACGGTTCCGATCCGCGGGTTGCCGCGACCTTCGGAGATGGTTGGCAGACGACGCTCGTAGCCGAGAACGCACCCAAGAAGGTCCTGGTGCCCACCGCGAACATCGGCACCGCGTGGAGAGGTGCGAATGAACCGTACAATGAAAGCGGTTGGATCGTCGGCACAGGCGGGGTTGGTTACGAAACTCAAAGCGGCTATGAGCAGTACTTCTCAATCAATGTCATGCAGATGCTGAATACACACCGGTCGTGTCTTATCCGGATTCCATTCACTGTGGACCCGCAGCAATTGGCCGAGTTCGACTTCATGGACCTCAACGTGCGATATGACGACGGCTTTGTAGCATACCTCAACGGGATAAAAGTTTACGGTACGCCCAATGCTCCTTCTTCGCCCTCGTGGAACAGTGGTGCATCCTCCAGCCACAGCGATGCCCAGGCCGTGGTGCTTGAACGTTTTGACATTTCGAGTTCCCTCTCCGCCCTGCTGCCGGGCAACAACATCCTCGCAATACATGGGCTGAACTACCAGGTCAGCAGCACCGACTTTCTCATCTCGGCGGAACTGGTCGCCGGCCGCAGAGCAGGTGGAACATCCGGTGGGACTGTTTCACCTCAGGCAATCACCTACACGCAGCCCCTGCGGTTGACCCATTCAAGCCGGGTTAAGGCCAGAGTACGCAGCGGCGGCGAGTGGTCCGCGCTGCACGATGCGGTCTTTACCGTAGGCCCCGTGGCACAGAATCTCCGCATCACCGAGATAATGTATAATCCTGTCGGCAGTGCACCCGAGGCCGAGTTCATCGAACTCGCCAACATCGGTACAGAGGCGATCAACCTCAACCTCTGCCGCTTCACCAACGGCGTCGACTTCACCTTCGGCGACCTGACACTCGCCCCTGGCGAACGCACCGTCGTCATCAACAATCGCGCCCTCTTCGAAGAAACCTACCCCGACTTTACCGGCTCCATCGCAGGCGAATACATCGGCAGCCTCGACAACATGGGCGAGCGCATCACCCTCGTCGATCCCACCGGCCAGACTATCCACAACTTCACCTACCTCGACACCTGGTACGACATCACCGACGGCGGCGGCTTCTCACTCACCCTCAAAGACCCCACACGGGGCGAACTTGAGCGCATCGAAGGCGGCCTTGCCGGCCACTGGAAACTCGATGAGTACTACGGCGTCTCGGCCGCCGACGCATCCGAGGCCGCCCGCTCAGGTGTTGTCCGCGGCAACCCTAAGTGGCATTCCTACGGCGGCAAGATCAACGGTGCAATCGAACTCGACGGCACAGGCAGCTACGTCGAGATCCCCGACTACAAGGGCATCCTCGGCGGCGCGCCGCGAACATGTGCAGCATGGATCAAGACATCCGCCTCCGGCGTCGACATCGTCGGCTGGGGTCCCAAGGGCGTTCCCTACGTCCGGTGGGCCTTTACCATCAACCAGTCCGGCCGGCTTGCCGTCGAATTCGGCGGCGGCTTCGTCGCCGGCACCACCGTTGTAAACGACAACAAGTGGCACCACGTTGCCGCCGTGCTGGAAGGCCCCCTCAGCGACGACACGCGACTCTATGTCGACGGCCGGCCCGATCCGATCAGCACCCTCTACAGCCTCACCGCCGACACGCAGCCCGGCCCCAACGTCGGCATCGGCACGCACCTGGACCTCCGCCGCGACTTCCGCGGCCTCATCGACAACGTCCTGATCTACGACCGCGCCCTCACCGCCGACGAAGTGGCGCTCTTAGGCGCCTCGGCCGACCACTGGGAAGGCAAGCAGTACTGGCGTCCCAGCGCCCACGTGGGCGGCTCGCCCGGCCAGGACGACACAGGCATCGTCCCCGAACTCGGCGCTGTCGTCATCAACGAAATCCTGGCCAACCCCCAGAGTGGCGGACAGGACTGGATCGAACTGTACAACACCACCGATGAGCCCATCGACATCTCCGGCTGGTTCCTCTCCGACGACAACGACAACTACATGAAATTCCGTATCGCCGACGGCACAATCATTGAGCCGCACGGCTACGTTGTCTTCTACGAAAACCAGCACTTCGACAACCCACAGAATCCCGGCTGTCTGGAGCCCTTCGGCCTCAGCCAGAACGGCGAAACGCTCTACGTCCGCTCCGGCCTGGATGCCAACAACAATCTCACCGGCTACTACGAGGAAGAATCCTTCGATGCCTCTGAAACCGGCGTCGCCTTCGGCCGTTACCGGAAATCCACCGGTACACACAACTTCGTCGC
>Ga0209506_1002219_pt1 | contig 17840 bp, 14 predicted proteins | sample AD_JPNHG2_MetaG_FD_184409 | JGI IMG/M metagenome (GOLD analysis project Ga0209506, IMG submission 184409) | Active sludge microbial communities of municipal wastewater-treating anaerobic digesters from Japan - AD_JPNHG2_MetaG (SPAdes) (version 2) | ecosystem: Engineered > Bioreactor > Anaerobic...
GGCCACGCTCTGCCTGCTCACCCCCAATTCCACCCTCTCCACCCACAAAGACCCGCCAGACTGCCACCCCCTCACATGCCCGAACCCTCCCACTCCCCAGACCCCCGCGACTTTGACGGGAACCTGGCCGCCGGCCAGGCAACGGCGCCGGGAGCTGTCGGGGACGCCGTCGTCGCTGGCGGACGCCGCAAGGGGGTAGCGCCGGCGCGCCTACAGCTTCGCGGCGATGGCCTGCGCCATCTCCAGGGTCGAGGAGGTGCCGCCCATGTCGTAAGTGCGGACCGCGCCCTCGGCGATCACCGCCGCCACTGCCGCCTCGAGCCGGGCACCCATGTCCTTCTCGCCCAGCCAGTCGAGCATCATCTTGACGGCCAGGATCGTGGCGATGGGGTTGGCCTTGTACTGCCCGGCATACTTCGGGGCCGAGCCGTGGGTGGGCTCGAAGACGGCCAGCTTCTCGCCGATGTTGCCGGAGCAGCCGAAACCCAGCCCGCCGACCATCTGGGCGCAGAGGTCGGAAATGATGTCGCCGTACAGGTTGGGCGCGACCAGGACGTCGTAGTTGAAGGGGTTCTTCAGCAGCCACATGCACATCGCGTCGATGTTGGCGTCGTCGGTGGCGATGCCGGGGAAGCCCTTCGCGACCTCCTTGAAGGTCTCGAGGAACAGCCCGTCGGTGGCCCGCACCACGTTGGCCTTGTGGACGCAGGTGACCTTCTTGCGCCCGAAGCGCTGAGCGAACTCGAAGGCGGCCCGGATGATGCGCTCGCACCCCCGGCGGGTGTTGATCTTGGTCGAGATCGCATAGTGGTCGAGCGGCACGTCCTTGAAGGCGGAGAACGGCTTCGAAAGCCGGGCTAGCGTCTCGGCCAGCTCGGCCGGCACCGGGTTGAACTCCACCCCGGCGTAGAGGTCCTCGGTGTTCTCGCGGAACACCACGAGGTCGATGCCTTCCTTGAAGTTGAGCGGGTTCCCGGCGTACGCCTTGCACGGCCGCAAGCAGGTGTACAGGTCGAAAAGCTGGCGCATGCGGACGATCGGCGACCGGTAGACGAGCCCCGTGCCCCTCAGCTCGGGCACCAGCTCCGCCTCGGCGGCCTTCACCGGCTTGGAGGTGATGGCGCCGAACAGCGCCGCGTCGACGTTGCGCAGCAGCTCGATCGTGCGGGCCGGGAAGGCGTCGCCTTCCTTGCACCAGAACTCCCAGCCGATATCGCCGTGGATGTACTCCGCGTCGAGCCGCAGGGCGTCGAGGACGATCCTCGCGGCCTCCATGACGTCGTTGCCGATGCCGTCTCCGGGCAGCCATGCGATGCGATACCTGGCCATGGTCGCTCTCCTATTCGTGCCGGTGATGTGATTCCTCTCGGGTGTCCCCGAGCGGGCGCCATGATCCCACACTCTCGCTTTCCGGGGAAGCGGGTCCGGGTGAACGACGCCTCGCGGCCCCGCCGCACGGCAGCGGCGATGCACGCCGGAGGCGGGTATGGTAGCCTCACCCCGGCAGGTATGATTCACTTCGGGACCTCGGGATGGCGGGGCGTGGTGGGGCAGGACTTCACGTTCCGCAACGTGAGGCTGGCCATCGATGCCGTGGCACGGGTGCTGCGCGCCCGCGGCGAGCACGCCGAGGTGGTGGTCGGCTACGACACCCGCCTGCTCTCCGAGAAATTCGCCCGCGAGGCCTGCAGCGTCCTGACCCATCACGGGTTCCAGGCCGTCCTCGCGGAGCGGGACGTGCCGAGCCCGTGCGTGGCGGCGGCGGTGCGAGAGCGGAGGGCGAGCCTCGGCGTGATCTTCACGGCTTCCCATAACCCGCCCGAGTACAACGGGGTGAAGCTTTTCACCCGTGAAGGCCGGCTCGCCGGCCGGGATCTCACCGACGAGATCGAGAGAGTGGCAGCCGGGCTGGGGGCGAACCACGAGGACTTTTACGTGCCGCGGCGCGATCTCGTGCAGCGGGCCGCGTTCTCCGAGGGCTACCTCGAGACTCTGCAGAACGGCATCGACTGGGATGCCATCCGGGCGCGCGGGCTGACGGTCTGCGTGGACCCCCTGTGGGGCACGGCCCGAGAGTTTCTCGACCGCATCCTGATTGCCAACCAGGTGGCAACGCACGTGGTGCACGGCACGAAGGACCCATACTTCGGCGGCTACTCGCCCGAATGCACCCCCGCCAACCTGGCCGCGCTGCGCGAGCTGGTGCGGCAGCAGCGGGCCGACCTGGGCCTCGCCACGGACGGCGACGGCGACCGCTTCGGCATCATCGACAGTGCATGCCGGTTCGTCACCCCGAACCTCGCGATCGCCCTGCTCATGGAGTACCTGCTGCGGAGGCGCCGCCTGGAGGGGGCGCTCGGACGCACCGTGGCCACCACCCGGCTGGTCGATCGCATCGCCCGTGCCCATGGGCGCGAGGTGGTGGAGACGGCCGTGGGCTTTCACCACTTCGGACCCGACCTGGTGTCCGGGCGGCTGGGCGTGGCGGCCGAGGAGTCCGCCGGGCTGGGTGTCGCGACCCACCTCCCCGAGCGCGACGGCCTGTACGCTTCGCTTCTCGCCGTCGAGATGGTGGCGGTCGAGGGACGTTCCCTGGGCGAACTGGCGCGCGACCTGTTCGCGCGCCACGGTGTCCTGCTGTCGCGCCGGGTGCAGCTCCCGCTCAACGAGCGCATGAAGGCGGCGTTCGGCCGGCTGCGGAACGAGGTGCCGGACCGGCTCGGGAGCGAGCCGGTCGTCCGCCGTGACCTCAGCGACGGGGTCCTGCTCGAGCTGGGCGATGGCAGCTGGGTGCTCATCCGCCCGGCCGCCACCGAGCCGCGCCTGCGCATTTACGCGGAGGCGCCGGCGATTCGCCGCCTCCACGCCCTGCTGCGCGAGGCCCGAAGGCTTCTCCGAAAAGCCGAGGAGGAGGTTCGAGATGTTCGAGATTGACGAAATTGTGGGTCGCGAGGTCTTGGACTCGAGGGGAAACCCGACGGTCGAGGCGGAGGTGATGCTCTCCGGCGGAGCGGTCGGTCACGCCATCGTGCCTTCGGGGGCGTCGACCGGCAGCCGCGAGGCGCTCGAGCTGCGCGACGGGGACAAGGACCGTTTCCGCGGCAAGGGGGTGCTGAAGGCGGTGGAGGCGGTGAACGGCGAAATTGCCGACGCCCTTGCGGGATTCGACGCACGCGACCAGGCGGGCATCGATCGCACCCTCATCGAACTCGACGGCACCGAGGACAAGAGCCGCCTGGGCGCGAACGCGATCCTGGCCGTGTCGCTGGCGGTGGCCCGGGGCACGGCAGAGCAGCTCGGGCTGCCGCTGTACCGGTACCTGGGGGGCACCGCCGCGACGCGGCTGCCGGTGCCGTGCATGAACCTCGTCAACGGCGGCGCCCACGCCGACAACTCGCTCGACATCCAGGAGTTCATGGCGGTGCCGCTGGGCCTCGCGAGCTTCCGGGAAGGGCTGCGAGCCGGCGTCGAGGTGTTCCACGCCCTGCGCGAGCGCCTCAAGAAGGCCGGGCACGTCACGGCCGTGGGCGACGAGGGCGGGTTCGCGCCCAACCTGCCTACCAACCGCTCGGCGCTGGAGTTCCTGGTCGCCGCCATCGAGGACGCCGGCTACGCGCCCGGCAAGCAGGTGGCAATTGCGCTCGACGCGGCGGGCAGCGAGCTGCGCACCGGGGAGGGGTACTTCCTGCTCGGGGAAGGCCGCCACGGGTTGAGCCACGACGACCTCATCGAGATTTACGAGGAATGGGTGCGAGACTTCCCCGTGGTGCTGATCGAGGATGGGCTGGCCGAGGACGACTGGGAAGGGTGGAAAAAGCTCCGCACGCGCCTGGGAGACCAGTTGTTGCTGGTGGGCGACGACATCTTCGTCACCAACCCGAAGATCCTCGCCCGCGGCATCGAGGAGGACGTCGCCAACGCGGTGCTCATCAAGCTCAATCAGATCGGTACCGTGTCCGAGACGCAGGCAGCGTTGCGCATGGCGCTGCATCACGGCTGGCGGGCGATGATTTCCCACCGTTCCGGCGAGACCGAGGACACGTCGATTGCCGATCTGGCGGTGGCGAGCGGGTGTGGACTCATCAAGACCGGCTCTGCCTCGCGCTCGGATCGGATCGCCAAGTACAACCGCCTGCTGCGCATCGAGGACGAGCTGGGAAGCGCGGCGCAGTACGCGGGCCGGGAGCCGTTCTCGCGGTGAGCAGGCTCGGCCGGTGGGGCGCGTGGCTGGGCCTGCCGGTGCTGGCGGGCCTGGCGACGTGGGGTGCCTGGCGCGGCTTCGCCGAGGCGCGCCACAGCCAGCAGGAGGTGCGCGCGCTCGAAGCCCGCAGGGCGAGGCTGGAGGAGGCCAATCGGGCGCTTCGCCGCGAGGTGGATGCCTTGCGCAAGGAACAGGCGGCCCGCCAGCGGGCGGCGCGACAGTCACTCGACGTGGCGGCGCCAGGGGAGGTCCTGATCGTGGTGCCCCCGACGCCGGCACCAACGGCGACGGAGAGCCCCGCGCCGGGAGCGGTTTAGGGCATGGACGTCAAGCAGCTCGGCCGTTACGAGATCGAGAGGGTGCTGGGACGCGGCGCCATGGGCGTCGTGTACCTGGCCCGCGACCCCGTCATCGGCCGGCAAGTCGCGCTCAAGACCCTGGCGCTGCCGTCCGAGGCGGACGAGGCCGAGGAGTTCCGCCAGCGGTTCCTGCGCGAGGCCCAGGCGGCCGGACGGCTCAGCCACCCCGTCATCGTCACGGTCTTCGACGCCGGCGTGGACGGTGCGACCGGTCTCTCGTACATGGCCATGGAGTTCATCGAGGGGCGCAGCCTGCGGGACCTGCTGCGGGCCGGCCAGCGGTTCGCGTACAGCGAGGTGGCCCGCATCGGCACGGCGCTCGCTGGCGGGCTCGACTACGCCCACAGCAAGGGCGTGGTGCATCGGGACATCAAGCCCGCCAACATCCTGCTCACTCCGCAGGGGCTGGTGAAGATCACCGATTTCGGCGTGGCTCGCCTCGAGTCCTCGAACCTCACGGCGACGGGCCAGTTCATCGGTACGCCCAACTACATGTCCCCGGAGCAGGTGATGGGGCGCAGTGTCGACGGGCGCAGCGACCTCTTTTCGCTTGGGGTCGTGCTCTTCGAGATGTTGACGGGGAGCCGCCCGTTCGTGGCGCAGTCGCTCACCGAGGTGACGTACAAGATCGTTCACGAGGCGGCGCCGATCCCCTCCCGCGTCCGGCCCGGCCTCCCCCCGGCCTTCAACCCGATCATCCTCAAGCTCCTGGAAAAGGACCCGGAGCGGCGCTACGGGCGCGGCAACGACGTGGCGCGGGCGCTGGACGCCCTGCGGCGGGTGCTGGCTGGGCTGCCCGGAGACTCGCCGGTCAGCGTGACCGTGCCGGCCGCGGGGCCGAGCAGCGCCGGCGCCCCGCCGGCCAGCGTGGTCGCCGCCCCGACCGCGACGCGAGCCACGGAACTCGCCACGCCTCCGCAAGCGCCGCCGTCTTCCGAGCAGACGCCTGCGGCGGCGGGCACCGCGGCCGCCACGCCGTCCGTCTGGCGGCAGGCGATCGAGACCAGATGGGTCGTGACGCTGCTGGCGCTCGTGGTCGGGGTGCCGGCGCTCGTGATCGCCGCTCTGGCCACACGCATCGAGCGCGGGCCGTGGCCGGCAACGCCGCCCGGCGAGGCAGAGCGCCGCCACCGCGCGGTCATCGGGCTGTGGGAGGCGTCGGCCGCCTTGCAGGCCGGCCAGCCCCAGCAGGCTCTCGAGGCGCTCGAGAAGGTCTGGGCCGAGGCCCCGTACTCGCAGGCGGGGCGGCGGCTGAAGCAGGAGGCCGAAGCGCGGGCGCTCGTGGAACGCGACGTCTCGACCAGGCTGGCGCGGGCGCAGGCGCTGCGGGAGGAAGGGTGGGCGCTGCACGGGCGGGGCCGCCTCGCCGAGGCGCTCGATCGCCTGCAGGAAGCCGTTGCCCTCGACCCGTCCGATCCTCTCGCCTCCGGCTACCTCGAGATCGTGCGCGAGAAGCTGCGCTCGGCCCGCCCCCCCAGCCGCACCGAAGCACCGGCGCCGGCCGCGGTTGCGACACCGGTTCCGGAGGCCCCCAGGGGCGAGGCCAGGCTCGAGGTGTACTTCAACTGCCCCCTCAGCGCCGCCACCCTGGAGATCGACGTCGACGGCGAGGCGCTGGCGCGCAAGCAGCTCAACTTCTACACGAAGGGGTTCCTCGGCCTCAAGAAGAAGGGGGCCGGGGTGTACCAGGAGGTCTTCACGGTCCGGGCTGGCAGCCGGACGCTCACGGCCCGGCTCCGCAACGAGGAGGGAACTCTCCTCGCCGAGCAGGTGCTCGAGGTCGTGCTGCCGGCCGCGGGACGGGCGGTGCTCAAGGTCGAGATGGAGGGCGAGCAGGCCGTGCCGAGGTTCTCGCTCGCCGGAGGGCGGGCCCGCTAGGGGTACCCGTGGAAGGGAGCTGGGACATGAGACGACTGCTGATGGCCGTGCTGCTGGTGCCGGCGCTGGCGTGGGCTGCGCCTGGGGCCGGGAAGCCGCGCGTGCGGCTCGAGACCACCAAGGGCGTGATCGTCCTCGAGCTGGAGCCGTCCAAGGCGCCGATCACGGTCAACAACTTCCTCGACTATGTGCGCGCCGGCTTTTACGACGGTACGGTGTTCCACCGCGTCATTCCGGGTTTCATGATCCAGGGCGGGGGCTACACGGCGTCGCTGGAGCGCAAGCAGACCGGGGACCCGATCGTCAACGAGGCCGCCAACGGGCTCAAGAACCTCAAGGGCACGATCGCCATGGCGCGCACCGGGGAGGTGAACTCGGCCACGGCCCAGTTCTTCATCAACCTCGTGGACAACGCCTTCCTCGACCACCGGAGCAAGACCGACGAGGGCTTCGGCTACTGCGTCTTCGGGCGAGTGGTGGAGGGCATGCAGGTGGTGGAGGCGATCGGCGCCGTGCCGACCGGTGCCGCCGGGCCGTTTGCCAAGGACGTCCCGAAGACGCCGGTTGTCATCCTCAAGGCGTCGGTGCTGGGAGCGAAACCGGCCGCCTCGGCGACCGCATCGTGACGAGCCTGCCGGCCGCCGCGACCTCGAACTCCGGCTCGCGGCCCGGCGTCAGGCCGGAAAGAAGGGCGGGTCCCCACACCCGCAACGCGGTGGCCAGCTCGCGGCTGCCACTGGCTTCGCGGCAGCGAACGAGAAGGGTCAGCGCCCACTCGCCCTGGCTGTTGCGGGCGAGGCGAAGCCGGTCGCCGTCCCAGGTCGCGGCGAGGCGGGAAGCTTCTGCGGCCGGCAGGCGGCGCCCCAGCCAGTAAGCCAGCGCCCACTCGCCCAGGGTGTCAGTGAGGACGGTCGTGAAGCCGGCGGGGGGTGGCGGCAGCTCGGCGTCGAGAAGCGGCGGCCCGAGCGGACGCCGGGCGGGGTGCAAGAGTTCGGAGGTCGAATCCGGCGGGCGGCGGAGGAGGTCGTCCACGGCCTTCCAGCCGCCTCGCTCGTACGCCGTCAGCACGGTGGCCAGCCCCTGGGCGTAGGGGAACGCGAGGTCCTTGACGAAAAAGTCCGGCACGCCAGGAGGGGCGGGGAAGGTGTCGGCCTGGGAGGCGAGGTGGCGCTGCGTGGCTCGCAGAGCTTCCAGCGAGGGCGGGCTCGCCTGACTGAGCACCAGCATAACGAGCGTGGCGTCGCCCTCGGCAATGGCGGACATGGCGCGCTGCCGGTCGCTGTTGTGCCGCATCGCGAGGAGCCTGGCCGGCAACCCGAAGCGCCGCTCCTGCACCGCGTGGGCGAGTTCGTGCGCCCACACGGTGGGGTCCCCGGCTGGCGCGCCGTCGGAGCGCTGGACGAGCACCATCTCGTCGGCCCCGGGCTCGTAGAAGCCGAGCACCTGGCTGGAGTAGAACTCGAGCAGCCGCGGGTAGACGGGACCGGCGTCGATGAAGCCCAGCCGCTGCAACGCCTCCACGTACAGCTCGGGCGGCAATGGCAGGTCGCGGCGCAGCTTGGCGTCGAGTTCGGCCCCGAGCCGCGAGATCGGGACGAACCGGCAGGGGGGCAGGAACGGCGCCTGCACACCCCGCAGCTCCGCGACCCGCGCCGCCACGGCCTCGAGCGCAGGCGGGCAGGGGCCGGCGGCCGCCGAGGCGGCCAGCGCGAGAAGGGCGAGAATGCTATACTCGCGGCGCATGACGAGGGCAGCCCGGCTGCAGCTTCTCTCGCTGTACGAGAACATCGAGCTTGTGGAGCGCGTGCTCAACGAGATGTGTCGCAGCGAGAGGGTGGGCGAGGAAACCTGCTACTGGGTCGGCATGGCGGTCCGGGAGGCGCTGGCGAACGCGATCAAGCATGGCAACAAGCTTAGCGCCGAAAAGCGGGTTCTGGTCGAGGTCACGCTCGATCCCGCCGAGGCGCTGGAAATCGTGGTCGAGGACGAGGGGGAAGGCTTCGACCCCGCAGGCGTGGCCGATCCCACCGACCCGGGAAACCTCATGCGGTCGAGCGGCCGCGGCGTCTTCTACATGCGGCAGTTCATGGACGAGGTCGATTTCAGCCTGGCCGAGCGGGGGGGGACCCGCCTCCGGCTGCGCAAGAACCTGAACGCGAGGAGGAGCGAATGAAGACCAAGATTCGGGACGTCGGCAACGTGCGGATCCTCGATCTCGAGGGCAAGATCACCATCGGAGCCGGAGACGTCGAGCTGCGCAAGCAGATCGAGGACTCGGTCAGCGCCGGGTTCACCAACATCCTGCTCGACTTCAAGGGGGTGTCGCACATCGACTCGTCGGGCATCGGCGAGCTGGTGGGCTGCTACACCACCATCTCCCGCCGCGGTGGAAAGATGAAGCTCCTGAACCTCACGCAAAAGATCACCGACATTCTCCACGTCACGCAGCTCATCACGGTCTTCGACGTGTTCGACAACGAGCAGGAGGCCCTCGCCAGCTTCAGCGCGTGAAATGGGGTTCGGCGGGTACGGACCGCCGGTGCGACAGTGGCGGCAGGGGTTGGCCCTGCCGCCACGGTCGAGGGCGCCGCGCAGCCGGAGGTGACCATGGGAGTCCTCACAGCGCTGGTGGCGGATGACAGCCGGATCTTCCGCGCGTGGATGGCCGAGCTGCTGCGAGAGCAGGGCTTCGACGTGGTGGAGGCGGCCAACGGGCGGGAAGCGCTGGACACGGCCCTCTCGGTCCGCCCCCGCCTCCTCGTGCTCGACGCCCTCATGCCGCTGATGTCCGGGTTCGACGTCATCACCAGGCTGCGGGAAAAGGTGGCCGACTACCGCCCGATCATCTTCATCGTCACGGCTGTCTACAAGAGCCGCCGGTGGGAGAGCGAGGCGAGGCAACAGCACGGAGTCCACGAATACCTCGAGAAGCCGCTCGAGGAATCGACGGTGCTGGCGGCGCTGGCGCGCCACATCGCGCAACCCTGAGAACTCGAAGTGGTGGTGCCGAAGGGCGCCGGCTGCGCCGGCGCGCTAGGCCTCGTCTTCCTTCTGCATACGGCGCAAGGTCTGCTCCATGGCGGAGAGCACCTTCTCGATGTCCTTGACGCCGTGGGCGTGGGAGAGGAACGAGGTGACCGGAGAGCGTGACGGCAGCAGCACGCCGTTGTCCCGCACCCCGCGCGCGAAGCGACCCCACAGCTCCTGGTCGACGCGGGCGAACGACCTACCGTCGCTGACGCCGGTGCGGGAAAAGTACAGCGCGAAGATCGAGCCGACCCGGTTGCACCGCAAGCTGCGACCGAACTTCTCGGCCAGTGCCTCGACACCGGCCTGAAGCTGGGCGCCGCGCTCCTCCAGCCTCTGGTGGATGGACTCGTTACGCAGCACCGACAGCGTCGCCGTCGCCGCCAGCACCGAGATCGGCGGGGCGGGGGCGGGCAGCTCGTCGCCCGGCGTGGCTTGCAAGCGGCGCGGCCAGGTGATGGCCCCGATCGGGGAAACGCCGCCCCCGAGCGCGCCGCCGAGGACCACGACGTCGGGCTCGAGGGCGAACGACTCCGTGGCGCCGCCGCGCGCGAGGCGAAAGCCGGTGATGGTCTCGTCGAGCACCAGCCGCGCTCCCACCGCTCTCGTGCGCTCCTGCACCTGGCGGAGAAACTCGGGGTCGGGTCGGAGCACGCCGAACAGGCTGGCAATGGGGTCGAGGATGACCGCTGCGGTGTCGACGCCGACTTCGGACAGCACGTCGGCGAAGGCGTCGACGCTGCCCCAGGGAACCACCCGCACGAGGCGGGCGATCTCGGGCGGGATGCCGGCCACGAGAGGTTGGGAAATGCCGAGCGGACCGGCCGCCGACACCTGGAGCGCCTCGGTCGAGCCGCGCCGGTTCCCGTCGAACACCACCAGGCGCTGGCGGCCGGTGTCGCGCCGGCACCAGCGCAGCGCCAGCTCCCACGCCTCGCTTTCCGCCGGCGTGAGGACCCACGGGCCGTAGTCGGGGAGCATTTCGCTCAGCAGGTCCACGAGCTCGATTTCGGCCGCGGCGTGGAACCCCGAAGCCAGCCCGAACGAGGACGCCTTGCGAACCGCATCCAGGAGGTACTGGTTGCCGTATCCCAGCAGGTTGGCCCCGCCACCACCCAGCACGTCGACGTAGGCCATGTTGTCGGCGTCGAAGACCCGGCAGCCCTGAGCCTTGGCCAGCAACAGCCCGTCCTCGCCCCGCCTCGCCACCAGCGGGCTGTGGGCGCGGGCCAGGGCGATCAGCTCGTCAGTACGCAATCCCATGGGGCCTTATGCCTCCACCGTGGACGTAGTCTAGCACCGCGAGTCGGGCGCGGGAGCACCGAGCCGGCAGGGAACGCGAGGTGCGGGGGCGGGTCGAGGGCGTCGGCACGCTCAGAGGTCCTCCCGCCCCATCTCGTCCTCGTCGTCGCCGTGGAAGAAGAGGATCGCACACTCCCGCGAGCAGAACGTCCGACCGAAGTCGTAGTGCCCGCACTTGCGGCAGACGACCTTGGCGCAGATCGGGCAGGCCACGAGCGCCCAGGCCGAGGCTTCCCGGCCGCAGACCTCACAGCGTGAGTGGGTCACGTCCGGCACGCTCCCAGTATCGCCGAGGCGGGCAGTCGCCGCAAGCGACCCCGCCCGAAGAGACCTGACGCGGTGGAGCCGGCCGCCGGAGAACTGTGCGGCGAGGCCCTCCTGGCGGGTGCGCGTACAATGAGGCGCCTGCGGCACCGCACCGGTCCTCGTGCCGCCTGGCATGCTCAGCGAAGGAGGTCCTGCCGTGCGCATCGCTCTCGCCGTTCTTGCCGTCGCCGCCGCTACGCCGTCGCTGCCCTTCGCAGCGGCGCCGCTGGCCCCCAACCCTCTGCTCGAGCCTTGGAACACGCCGTTTGGTGTGCCACCGTTCGAGCGCATCGAGCCCGAGCACTTCGCGCCCGCGTTCGAGGCCGCCATGGCGGCGCAGCGCAAGGAAATCGATGCCATCGCGAACAACCCCGAACCGCCGACGTTCGCCAACACGCTGGAGGCGCTGGATGCCTCCGGCGAGCTGCTGGCCTCGGTCTCCGCCGTCTTCTTCAACCTCTCGCAGGCCGAGACCAGCGAGGCGCTGCAGCAGCTCGCCCAGGAGCTGGCCCCCAGGTTGTCCCAGTTCAGAGATGACATCTTCCTGAACGAGAAGCTTTTCCAGCGCGTCAAGGCGGTCTGGGATCGGCGCGAGGCCCTGCCGCTGGCGCCGGACCAACGGATGCTCCTGAAGCGGACCACCATGGCCTTCATCCGCGGCGGGGCCGGTCTCGACGCCAAGGCCAAGGAGCGGCTGCGCGCCATCAACGCCGAGCTGGCGGTCCTGGGCGTGCGGTTCGGCGACAACCTCCTCAAGGAGACGAACGAGTACCGGCTGGTCATCGACCGGCAGGAGGACCTCGCCGGCCTGCCGGCCGGCGTCGTCGCCGCCGCGGCCGAGGCCGCCAAGACGGCCAAGCTGGACGGGAAGTGGGTGTTCACCCTCCACTCGCCGTCGATCTGGCCGTTCCTCCAGTACGCCGACAAGCGCGAGCTGCGTCGCCAGATCCTCGAGGCGTACACCATGCGCGGCAACCGCGGCAACGCCCAGGACAACAAGGCGGTCGCCAGCAGGATCGCGGCGCTGCGGGCCGAGAAGGCCCGCCTGCTCGGGTTTTCGACCTGGGCCGGCTTCGTGCTCGACAACGCCATGGCGAAGACCCCGGAGAACGTCTACGGCCTGCTCAACCAGCTCTGGCCGGCGGCGCTCGCCAAGGCTCGCCGCGAAGCCGCCGATCTGCAGGCGCAGATCGAGGCGGAGGGCGGGACGTTCCGGCTCGAGCCGCACGACTGGCGCTACTACGCCGAGAAGGTCCGCAAGGCGCGCTACGATCTCGACGAGGAGGAGTTCAAGCCCTACTTCCAGCTCGACAACGTCCGCGAAGGCATGTTCTGGCTCGCCGGTCGCCTGTGGGGGCTGCAGTTCGTCGAGCGCACCGACGTGCCGCGCTACCATCCGGAGGTCAAGACGTTCGAGGTCAAGGACGCCGACGGCTCGCACGTGGGGATCCTCATGCTCGACTACCACCCGCGGCCGAGCAAGCGCGGCGGCGCCTGGATGACCAACTACCGCGACCAGTGGGTCAAGAACGGCACCGACATCCGGCCCGTCATCGCCAACGTCGGCAACTTCACGCGGCCGGCCGGCGACATCCCGGCGCTGTTGACCCTGGACGAGGTCGAGACGATGTTCCACGAGTTCGGGCACGCGCTGCACGGGCTGCTTTCGAAGTGCCGCTACCGCTCGATTTCCGGCACCGAGGTGGCGCTCGACTTCGTGGAGTTGCCCTCCCAGATCATGGAAAACTGGGTGCTCGAGCCCGAGGTGCTGAAGGTGTACGCGCGGCACTACAAGACCGGGCAGCCGATCCCCCAGCCGCTCGTCGACCGGCTCCTGCGTGCCAGGCAGTTCAACCAGGGCTTCGCGACCACGGAGTACCTCGCGGCGTGCCTGCTGGACATGGATTGGCACACCCTGCTGGTCCCCGCCGAGGTGGATGCCGCTGCCTTCGAAGCGCTCTCGGTGGCTCGCATGGGTCTTCCACCGGAGATCGTCTCGCGCTACCGCACGACCTACTTCAACCACATCTTCGGCGGAGGGGGCGGCTACTCGGCTGGGTACTACTCGTACGTGTGGGCAGAGGTGCTGGACGCCGACGCGTTCGAGGCGTTCAAGGAGCACGGCGTGCTCGACCAGGCCACTGCGCGCTCGTTCCGCACCAACATCCTCGAGAAGGGGGCGAGCGAGGAGCCGATGGAGCTGTACATGCGGTTCCGGGGCCGCGCGCCTTCGGTGGCGCCGTTGCTCGCCAGGCGCGGACTGCGCTGACCGCCGGCGCTCCGGGGGAGCGGCGGCCGGCGGAGCCGCCGTGTACAATCCGCTTGCTGCTCGGGCCGGAGGCTTGCGGATGCCCTTTTCTCGCTCACCGTTGCCGCTGCGTCGATCGCGCGCCCGGACGGCCGCACCGTGACGGCCGGCGGACTCGGGCCGCGCCTCGCCGCTGCAGCGGCGGACCTGGCGTTCAAGGACGACCTCACCGGCCTGTTCAATCGCCGATTCCTCAACCTCGTCCTGGCCGAGTGGTGGCAGGAGCTGGCGGCCGAGCACCAGCGGATGGCGCTCCTGATGCTGGATCTCGACGGCTTCAAGGAGGTCAACGACACCCTCGGGCACCTGGCGGGTGACAGCGTGCTGAAGCGCACGGCCGAGGTGCTGCGCCGCACCTTTCGCGGCGGCGACGTGCTGGTGCGGTTCGGCGGCGACGAATTCGTGGTGTTGTTGCCGGGTGCGGGCCAGGCGGAAGCCGACCGGCTCGGCCGACGGGCGCGGGAGGCGATGGCCGGCATCGGGCTCGACGAGGCAGCGGCCGGGTCCCCCGGCGCGTCAGCGGTCTCGTTCAGCCTTGGCGTGGCCGTCTATCCCGAGGACGGGGCGAGCGGCGAGGCGATCCTCGCCCGCGCAGACGAGCGACTCTACGCCGACAAGCGCAGGCGCCGCCCCCGGGTGCGGGCCGCCGCCCCGGCACGCCGGCGGGCCCTCGTCCTCCTCGCGCTGGGGGGCGCCTTGGCGATCGCGCTGGCAGTTGCGCGCACCTGGCTGCTCCCCGGAACGCCCCCGGCGGTGGTTGCGGTCCCCGTTGCCGCGACCAGGAGCGTGCCCCTGGTCCCCGGGCCGTCGGCGCGCGAGCTGGCGCTGCTCGAGGAGATCGACAGGCTCCGCCGGGAGCTGGCGCAGCGGGAGGCGAGAACGGCCTCGGAGGCCGCGGGTCAGCCCGCGATTCGCGAGCTGCGGTCGCGGATCGAGGAGCTCGAAGGCCAGCTCGATGCCGAGCGAGGCCGCCCGCCGGAACCGCCGCCAGCGGCAACGGCCATGCCTGGGGAGTCGTCTTCTCCCGTGCTGGCGGAGCCCACGGCGAGCGCGCCGCCCGAGAGCCCGACCCCGCTCTCGGGGGGCGAGGCGACCGCCCCGGTTGAGATCCTGCCGCGGCTGCTGAGCCACGAGGCTCCCGTGTACCCGGAGCGGGCCCGCCAGTTCCGGCGGCAAGCCGTGGTGGAGCTGCGCGTCACCGTGGACGAGGCCGGCAGGGTCGTCCGTGTGCGACCTGTGGGCACCCCGATCGGCCTGGGGTTCGAGGAGGCCGCCCGGCGGGCCGCCTTCACGGCCAGGTACGTGCCCGGCCGTAGGAACGGCGTGCCCGCAGTGATGGAGACCACCCTCACTGTCGTCTTCCGGCTCGACGCCTCCTCGTCGTGACGTGCATCCCGGAGCGGTGAATCTCGAAAATGGAGGAGTACAATTGTGCGGCCGTGGTTCGCCGAGCCCGACGCTGCCCGGTCGCCACGCACTGGAGGTCCGATGCGCATGGCCCGTCTCGTCTTCGTCGCAACGTTGATGTCTCTTTTCGGCTCCCTCGCCGGCGCCTCGGGGCCGGCCCTCGTGCGGATCGAAAGACAGACGGCCACCGACCGCGCGTTCCTGATCGAGCAGGGCATCACGCTCGTGCTCGAGCAGGAAGACTCGTTCCTGGCCCTCGGGGAGGCCGAGGCCGTGAGCGCCAAGCTGGCGGCCGTGGGTCGGGAGGGCGTGGTGGTCGACGCCGACACCGAGGGGTGGACCTACTTCATGATCGGCCTGCGGCCTGGCACTGCACCGGGTGACGCGGCCATCTGCGGCGACCCAGTGTATGCGCTGGGCGAGTGGGTCCTCGTGCGCACGGTCGGCGACTTGCCGACCCCGTGCCAGAGCTCTTCCCGATGGTTCGTGCGGCGCTTGCCGCTGCGGCCTCTCGCCGCTCCGGCGCCACCGCCCGAGAAGTACGCCCGCTGGAACGAGGGGGAACCGGCGGCTGTCGTTCCCCACCCGGTCGTCCAGACCATCGTCAACAGCCTCACCAACACGATGATCCAGTCCAACTGGAGCGACATCGTCAACGTCGCCACGACTCGCTACTCGCGGTCCGCCGGCTGCCAGACCGCGGCCGAGGCCGTCTTCGCCAAGTTCCAGGCGCTGGGGCTCAACCCCGTTTACCAGCACCACACCACCGGGCACGCTCCCAACGTGATCGGGACGATCACCGGGACGACCCACCCCGAGAGGCTGATCATCGTCATTGGCCACCTCGACGACATGCCATCCACCGGCAACGCCCCCGGCGCCAACGACAACGCGTCGGGTGCCGCCACCGTGACGTCGGCGGCCCAGGCCATGGCGGGTTACACGTTCGCCAACACCGTGAAGTTCGTGGCCGTCACCGGCGAGGAGCAGGGCCTGTACGGCTCCGAGTACTTCGCCGACCACATCCCCTCCGGCGAGCAGGTCGTGGCGGTCCTCAATGCCGACATGACGGGCTGGCAGGGCGACGGCTTGCCGGCCAGCGGCGAAAACCTCGACGTCAACGCCAACTCGACCTCGAGCTGGCTCGGCCTGCTCATGGAGGAAGCCGCCACGGCGTACGGGACGGGCTGCCCGATCGACTACTTCTCGTGCTCGAGCATGGTGTACAGCGATCACGCGCCGTTCTGGGATCACGGCTGGTCGGCGATTTGCGGGATCACCGACAACGAGGGGTACTGCGGACACGGGGGCTCCTATCCCTACTACCACACCTCGAACGACACCCTCGCCAACTGTGGCGCGCCGGCGTTCTTCTACTCGACGGTCAAGGCCTACGTGGCCACGGCGGCGCACCTCGCCGAGCCGATGTGCGGCGGGGGCGCGTTTCCGCCCGTGCCCACAGGCGTGTCGGCAACCCCGTCCGGCGACAACCGGATCACGGTGAGCTGGGCCTCCGGAGGCAGCGGCCTCCAGTACACCGTGCAGCGAGCCAGGGGGGGGTGCGGCGAGCCGTTTGGGGTGGTGGCCACGACGTCGGCCACGTCGTGGGTCGACACCAACGTCTCCGGCGGTGTCACGTACGCCTACCGCGTGGTGGCGAGCCGCGCCGAGTGCGTGACCGAGCCCTCGGCCTGCGTCACGGCCGTGACGACGGGGTCGTGCCAGGAGTACCCGGAGTTTGCAGGGGTGGCGACCGCAGCCAACGCCGCCCAGCCCGTGTGCACCGTGAACCTGGGCTGGAGCCCTGCCACTCCGCTGTGCAGCGGCCCGGTGACGTACAACGTGTACCGCAGTACCGTGCCCTCGTTCACCCCGGGGGTCGAGAACAGGATCGCCACCGGCGTCGCCGCCACGGTCATGTCCGACGCTGCAGGTCTCCAGTCCTCCACCCCTGCCTACTACATCGTGCGGGCCGTGGACGGAAGCAACGGCGCCGAGGACGGCAATGCCGTCGTGCGTTCGGCCACCCCCACCGGCCCGATCGCGTACTCGACGTGGAGCGACGACGCCGGTGACTCCTCGCCGGCCGCCATGACGGTCGCGGCCCCTTGGGCGATCCTGACCACGGGAGGGCACGCGGGACCCGGCGTCTACAAGACCGTTGCCACGAACCAGGCCTGCGGCGCCATCACGACGCCGGAGCTGTACATCGGCAGCGGCTCGGAGCTCTCGTTCTGGTCCAAGTACTTCCTCGGAGCGGACAACTCGGACAAGGGGCAGGTGGAGATCTCGACCGACGGCGGGCAGAGCTGGCAGCGCCTCACCATGGCCTACCCGACCAAGTCCACCACGACCACGGACAAGTGCGGCCTGCCGAAGGACCTCAAGTACTTCGCGGGCATCAACCAGACCTGGACGGAACACACCGCGAGCCTCGCGGCGTTTGCCGGCCAGCTTGTCCGCCTGCGCTTCCGCATCTCGACCGACGCGACCACCAGCGGCGAGGTGTGGTGGATCGACGACATCAGCGTCACCCAGGTCCAGACCCCGAGCGTCTGCTCCACCGGCACCGCCGCCCTCTCACCCCGTAGCGTGGCCGTGGACGTCGCGTCGCTGTCGCCCGGAAGCTCCGACGCCAACGGCGTGCTCGAGCCCGGCGAGGCGGTGATCCTCCAGCCGACGTGGCACAACGATGGGCCCGTCGCGGTTTCGGCGACCGGCACCGCTGCGGCCTGGACGGGCCCGGCCGGCGCCACCTACTCGGTGCTGGACGGTGCCGCCGACTACGGCTCGCTGGCTCCCGGCGCGGACGGAACCTGCGGAGCGAATCCGTACGGCGTCGCCCTCGACGTCCCTGCGGTTCGCCCGGCCGCGCACTGGGACGCCACCTTTGTCGAGACGCTCTCGACGGGCGTCGCAAAGACCTGGACCGTGCACATCGGCGACTCGTTCGCGGACGTGCCGCGCAGCCACTGGGCGTACCGTTTCATCGAGACCATCTTCCATGACCGGGTGACGGCCGGGTGCAGCCTGGAGCCGTTGAGCTACTGTC
>Ga0209506_1002238_pt1 | contig 17707 bp, 15 predicted proteins | sample AD_JPNHG2_MetaG_FD_184409 | JGI IMG/M metagenome (GOLD analysis project Ga0209506, IMG submission 184409) | Active sludge microbial communities of municipal wastewater-treating anaerobic digesters from Japan - AD_JPNHG2_MetaG (SPAdes) (version 2) | ecosystem: Engineered > Bioreactor > Anaerobic...
AGACCGAGGCCCAGGTCCAGCAGGCGTTGGAGCGGGTGCTGGCGGGCCGGACCTCGATCGCGATCGCCCACCGCCTGTCCACGATCCGCAATGCGGATCGGGTCTTGGTCATCCACGAGGGCAAGCTTGCTGAAGAGGGGACGCTCGCCGAGCTCCTCGCCAAGAAGGGCCTGTTCTGGGCGCTGTGGCAGCTCCAGTTCGCCGGTGGTGCCGGGAGCGACGCGCCGCCGTCAGCGCCGACGGCGGACCAGTGAGGGCCATCTATGGGCGCGGCGAGCTCAACATGGCGGGGCTTTCCCGCACCCTCTCTGGCCGAGGCGTTGCTGCCACCCAGTCCGTTCTCCTCCGGAATCCATGACCGGGAGCTCGCACCACGCAGCCTCGCTACCTTGGCTTGAGTAGCAGAGGCAGCTACCACACCTAACTGGCGGCCGACCGCTACGGGGGGCTTGACGATCTCGACCGGACCGTCGCGGACTTCGAGGGAACGGACGTCGCCATCGAAGATTTCTAGGCCTCGGTCGAAGAGAACCTCCGCACGGGAAGGGTGCGGTTGCTGTTCGTGGCGGATGAACTTCCCCGCGAGCTACGGCGCCGGATTGAGTTCCTCAATCAGCAGATGGTCTCCGTCGAGGTGCTCGGGGTCGAGATCCGCCAGTACGTCCGGCCCGATGTGAAGGTCCTCGTCCCTCGATTGGTCGGGCAGACAGAGCTCACGCGTCAGGGGAAGAGCCAACGTCGAGTGGAACCGCCACTCGATCCGCAAGCCTTCCTGAACCTGATGCCCCCCTACGCCCGTGGGTTCTTCCAAGGGTTCGTTAGCGAAGCAGAACAACCTATGTGGAGTTCACTCCCAAGGGTTGTGCGGTCAAGCTTCAGTACCGAACCGGAGGGCCAACGACGCTCCTCTACGCCTACCCGCCAGACATGCAGGGGAACGCGCTCCCAGAGATACGGCCATACTTTGAGCGCCTCGCCAAGCGTGGGGAAAACGTTGCCCTGATGCGCGAGCGCTTGATGAGGGTCGCTCCGTTCCAAGCGAGCGGTCAGTACACGCTACGGTTGCCGATCAGCGAGGATGGGCTAGACACCGCTGAGGCAGCAATGCGAGAGTTCCTCTGCATCGTTCGCGAGTTGGCGCAGCGGTATTCGTCCCTACGGAGAAACTTCCGACGCTGCGACGCTCAGGCGGAGCAACCAGTCTCAGGGCTCGGGGACGCCCCACCGTGGTCTCAACTTCTGGCAGCTCGGGCGGGAACTGCGTCACGATGCTCAGTGTTGATAGGGGCGCCCCTACGATCTTCCTTCACCATCGGCCCCTCCTCCTCCAGTGGGGGGCGAGGGGGCGTTTCGCCGTGGAGTTCGCGTGTCCGTTTACCACGGGCCCGGCGTGCGGAGAAGCCCTGGCCTCGTCTTTCCCCCCACCCGGCTAGCTGAGAAGGAGCTGGGCACCTAGGGTCAGTGCATCGGTGGGCCAGAACGGCCTGGGGCGAGGGCGGTGAACGCCTGGCCGGCCGGCCTCGGGCCGACAATGGAGGATCGCGCTAACCCACCGGCCCGGCGCGGCGTCCCGGCCGTGGACGGCACCCAGCAGTGCGCCTGCGATGCAAGCGTTGGTGTCCGTGTCGCCCCCGCGCAGCACCGTGTCCACCACGCCCTCCTCCAAGTTGGGAGCATGCAGGAGCTGCCAGAACGCGTTGCGGAACGCGATCAGGACCCAGCCTTGCTGTCGCATGTAGTCCGCCGGGGGAGCGAGCGCGGCGCCCGCGAGCGCGTCCCGAACAGTTGCGAGGGCGCCCATCTCGGCAGCCCACGCCTGAACCTGCTCGTAGAGCTCCATTGGGCTGCAGCCTGTGCGGACGGCGTGAGCCACCGCCATGGCGAACAGCGCGTTCGTCTGGAGACACACTGGATTGGGGTGCGTGATCTCCGCATCCTGACGGGCCCACTCCGCCACTTGCCGGAGGTCGTGGTTTGCACCGAAGATCCCGAGTGGGCTCACGCGCATCAGCGCCCCGTTGGCCTGGCTGGCCACATTCGGCGATCCGAGAAGCCCCGTTCGTACAGTGTTCCCGCAGTCAAACGGTTCCGAGCGGAGCCACTCCCCGTAGGCCTGCCGCGCCTCGCCAGGGTCGTAGGTTCCCACCCGGAGCAGCGCCCGTGCAAGCGCGAGGGCCATCTCCGAGTCGTCCGTGGGCTGCCCGGCGAGGGTATCCCATGTCCCACCGCCCACCAGGTCCCGGACACCGTTCGGATAGCGGGTGCGAATCTCCGTGGGGCTCATGAACTCCACCTGGCTCCCCAGGGCATCCCCGGCGAACTGCCCAAGCAGACAGCCTTGCGCCCGCAGGACCCTCGGGTCAGGACGGTCAGTCGTCATCCCGTGGGTCGGCTGAAGGTCCACCGGGCGGCCACCAGCTCATGAGCGAGACCGCGGAGTCCAGTCACGCCGCAGTGGCCGATGTCCGCGGTGCGAACCGTGACCTGGTGCTCCCCGAGCGCCAGCACCGCTTTGACGGCCTCATCCACCTGTGGGTACACCAGCACCACCGGCGCCCGGAGAGCGGCGGCGTAGGTGAACGCCTGGTACAAGTCTCCGCTCAGGAACCGTTCAGCCTCCCGATGCTCGACCGTGGGCCGTTTGTACTTGGCGTCTACCACCAACCACGGCACCTCCCGCGGCCCGAGGATGATGTCCGGTTGAAAATACACGGACCACGGTGGCCCCCCCTCCAGCACGCGGATCCGCTCTCCGTATTGGGACCCCCGGCGAGTGTCCCCTGGCGCCGCCTCGTGAAAGGCGCGGAAGAGCGCCCGCTCAAAGACCTCGTGGGTGCTGAAGAAGAAGGCCGACCCAGCGATGCTGCCTGGTGTGAGCTCGATGCCAACGCTCTCGATCACCAGCCGACAGATCTCTAGCGCGGGCCGGTAGTGGAGGTTCAGGCGATCCAGGGAAACGCGGTCGAACATGGGAGCGCTCGGCCATTGGAGAGAGACCTGAGCAAACGCGCGCAGCGTGTCGAGAAGCCTCCTCCGCACCTCCTCAATCAGCGGAGCGGTGGAGAGGAGCTCCAGTGTCCCGCGGATGATCTGGTTCTCCACCGTGTCGAGCACGAAGTCCGAGAACCGACACGGGATGAGGCAAGTTCGTTCCCTGGCAGGGCGGAAGGCACTGAAGGCGATCCGGCCGCGGACGTAGGGGAGCTCATCCTCGACCTCACGGTACCCCTGCCGAATCCCCTGAGCGAGGAGCTCCTCAACCTGGATCGTGAGGAGGAGTGCGAGCCAATCTTGGGGGCCGGTTCGATCCAGGGAGGCCGCCTCTCCCGGAACGAGCGGGGGCACTTCGTACGCATATGCTGTTAGCTCGAGAAGGCTATGGATGGGCCACTTTGGGCGCACGACGATGGTTGTCTTGGGCGACAGGGACACGATCCCCACAACACCGTCCCGTGGCTCTACCCACGCCTCGCGGTCTCCAGTCCATCGTACACGGAGACGATCCCCCAGCCGGTTTAGGACTACGCACTCCGCCGCGGTGAGGGGGACAGCCGCACCGTCTCCCCACTCCGTGAGCTCGATCACGTGCTCGCTCATGTGCCGAAGAACACCTCCCGCAGTCGGTCAACCTCCTCCGGGCGAGCGTACAGATGTTCAGCCAGCACCGGTTCAAGCTGCCACTCCCACACCGGTTCGAACCCGTCCTCGGGGATCCGGGGATCCATGAAGTAGGTGTGGCCAACGAGCCTGTGCGATCCGACGAGTCCCACCAGCTCTTCGTTGAGCACGGTGAGCTTGTGTGCTGCCACTTCCCCCATTTCCATGTCACCCTGCGTCTCGGTCCACCAGCGCTCCAGCAGGTCTGGATCCGGCTCGAACCGGATCTCCAGGAACCGCCGACGGAGAGCGGCGTCCACAATGGCGATCGAGCGGTCGGCCGTATTCATCGTGCCGATGAGGAGCAAGTTCTCGGGGATCCAGAACTCCTCGCCCGAGTACGGGAGGCGGATCGCTCCATCCTTTCCGCGATACTCCACGCAGTACAAGACCTCACCGAGGACCCGTGGCAGGTTGGCGCGGTTGATCTCGTCGATGATGAGCACGAACTTCTCATCGGAGGCATCAGCCGCCTCCCGGGCGAGTTCCTTGAGGATGCCCGACCGAACCTCATACCGCAGTCCCCCACCCTCCCCGACCGAAGGCCGGATGCTCTCCAGGAAGTCCTCGTAGGCATAGGAAGGGTGGAACTGGACAACACGGATGTGGTCGTCGTCGCGAGCGAGAACCTTGGCCAGCTCTCGGGCGACAAACGTCTTTCCCGTTCCCGGAGGGCCAGAGAAGAGGAGCGGCTTGCCACGCTGACATGTCTTCACCAGCCACTCCGCCCGCTCATGGTCCCACAGGATGCGCTTCGCAAGGAGCGCCGCCGGGTCAGGTGGAGGGCCGTTGCCCGGTCCCTTCCGGGCCGCGATGAACAGGAAGCTCTGCGCATCGATTAGATCGCGCACGGGAACATTTTGGGCCTGCAGCGAGCGGAAAGTTTGCTGGACGAGGGCGCAGACGTCGGCGTACTTCTTCCCTCCCGATGAGCTCGGCCAGGCCCCTCCTACCCGACGCAATCCCTGTTGCAGGCGCCCCGCGTGGTAGAACGTGTACTTCGTGGGATCGTAGGCTCCGAGCAGGAGGCCGATCATGGGATACCCCGGGGGATTCACCTTCCAATTCGGTTCGAACCCCCCGGCGTCCCGGAGCCGGATTTGAATCCCTTCCATCGCCGCCCTGAAGTCATCGATGCGTTCCGCGAGCGGGCGAGCTTCATCCACGAGGTCCGTCAGGGCTTGCCGAAGATCTTCTCCGAACCCGAGTTCGCATGCCTTCGGTATCCAGATGAACTGGGGGACGCCCCACCTTCCTCCCAGAAGGTTGGTGATGGCGCTGGACAGTGTCAAGCCGGAGCTTTCCAGGAGCGTGTGGGCCTCTCTTGCCTCATCAGGCGGCAGTCCCAGTTCTTCAGGCGTGAGGGTCCCTTTGAAGAAGCCAGCGAGGAGCTTGGGGAAGGCTTCAGATTCAAGAACGGGCGGAGACAGGAGTCGCCTTATGAACAACTGGGTTGCCCGCTTATAGTTGCGCTCGTTGTGGGCGTAGTCCTCGGTCTGAATGTGCTCGGCAAACCAACGAGCCTGTTCTTCCGTGACAGCAATCGGGGACTCCACTGGCCGATTGCGGATAAACCCGAAGAGGGCGTCGAGGGTCCAGAGGTCGGTGCTGACATCATCCCGCAGCTTGAGGAGGAGCCGGTTGACGTTCTCGTACTGCTTGCCCTTGGTCAACCCTCTCCGCTCCTCTGGCCATACCCCGAGTTGTCGCAGCACCGCTTCCGAAGTGCTGTTCCAGACGCCGTACCGGTCGGGGTATGCGATGAGGAGGATGGCAGTGGCGAGAGCGGTACCCATCCCGTCTACGGCCTCGATCGCCTCGTCCAGTCGGGCGGCCAAGGGCCGATGCTCATCCAGGAGGACCGCCAGCGCTCTTCGCAGAGTGTCCATGTCCCGAGTCAGCCTGCTTCCCATCCTCGGCAGCCCACTCCAATGTCGGTTGTTCTTGAGGGGTAGAAACGATCTGAATTCGTCGGCGGTGAGGGTGGGCAACCTTTCGGGGTCGAACATAGGCTGGAAACGGGCCAGGACCGCGTCCTGTGCCGTCACTATTGAGTCGTACTGCGGGTTCCCCGGCTTCATCTCGGCGAGGGTCTCTCTCAGCGCGGCAACAGCATTCTTGTACACGTCATTCTCGTACACGTTGTCCATGTGCACCTCCTCCCGGTCCGGTTACCATCCCTGTTCTTCATACCCAGTCGGCCCACTTCGCCCTCCTCAATCTTAAGACTGCAGAACAAGGTACTCACCCTCGGGTAATGGCACCCATGACGAGCCACGTTACCTGTCCAGCCGGGCGGACGTCCCACCGAAGCTTCCTACAGGACCCAACGTTGCCCCTGCCATGTTCAGGCGAGAGTCCACTCGGCCGACAGGGCCTCGGCCTGTTCCAGGACCGTCCGCGTCGCCTTCTCCTGCTTGTCCGGCGGGTACCCGTACTTGCGCAGGCTGCGCTTGATGAGCATGGCGCGGGTGTTGGCGTCGGCCAACTCGATGGGCGTGCCGGTAAAGCCGAGATAGGTGGCGTTGGGCAGCGCGCCCATTAGGTAGTTGCCCAGGTCGCCGCCAGTGGTGCGGTGGGCTTCGTCCATGAGGACGAAGATACTCTTGCGGCGGTTGGCCGGGATGTCATCGAATTTGTGAATTATCGAAACGATCACCCCGCGGCGGTCGCTCTTTAGCAGGTCTTGCAGGTGGCGCTTGCTCGCCGCGACCTCCACGCTGCCCAAGCCCACCGCAGCCAGGTTGGCAAGAAGCTGCGCCTCCAGTTCGTTGCGGTCCACCAGCATCAGCACGGTGGGGTTCTCGAAAACCGGTTCTTCGATGAGACGCTTGGCGAGGGTAATCATCGTGTAGGTCTTGCCGGAGCCTTGGGTGTGCCAGATGAGGCCTCGGCGCTTATGGGGGTCGCTCGCCAGCACGAGCGCTCGTTGCCGCTCGCATCTGGTGCGGACGCAGGACCACCTTTTGAAGCTCGTCGTCCTTGCGGGTAAAGAGGATGAAATCGCGCACGATGCGCAGGACGCGCGCCGGCGCGACAAAGGTCTTGACCAGCGTCTCGAAATCAGCGCCGGCGCTCTCTTCCTTCCAGTTGAACAGATTCTTGGGCGAGAGGTTCCACGTCGCGCCGTGGTAAAACTGGACGAGGTGGGTGAGGGCGAAGAGTTGCAGCAGCGCCATCAGTTCCGGCGCTTCGCGCTCGTAGCGGCGCAACTGATCCAGCGCCTCGCCGATGCCCTGCAGCTGCGTGGCGGCTTTGGTCTCAACGATGATGACCGGCGCGCCGTTGATGAACAAGACCACATCGGCGCGGATGGCGCGAGCGCCTTGGTGAAACGGAACTCATGGGTCACGTGGAAGAGCTTGGCGGTGGGGTTGGCAAAGTCGAGCACGCGCAAGGTACGCTCGCGGCGCTCAGCCTGGACGAAGGTGGCCTTCAGCCCGCGCAGGTATTCCCAAGCCTGGAGATTGCCCTCGGTGCTTGGACGCACGCTCGCCAGGCGCTCGCCGAGTTCTTCGGCCTGGAGAGCGTCCACGCTGCCGGGGTTGAGGCGCTGGACCTGGTGGAGAAACACCTCCCACAGCAGGGGGTTGGTATCCCGACGGCGCAGCCGCAAAGCTTCCTCTGGCCTATTCAGCGTAGCCCACGAGCGGCATCTGGACGGTATGGCGTTCGCTGGAAAGAGGCATATTTACTCCTCCGCGGTAGGAACCAGTATCCAGATCCGTTTGAGCGGCAACTCCGCCTGGATCTCCTCCGGGAGCTTGTCGTAAAGGCGAAAGACTTCCCTGAGCAGATCTTCGGAAGACCACAGGCGGATCTCAAAGAAGAGCTGGGCGATCTGCTTTTCCACCGAGGATTTGAACCCGGACCAAGAAACGAACAACCCATGCTCAGCCTGTAAGCCCTTCATCGCGCCTTGCAATTCTCGAACAGTCTTTATATCCGTCGGGGCATCTCCCGATTTTACCTGAACAGCAATCCTGGGTTTATCAAATCCTAGTTCACCCGAACCGGCTAAGATGTCAACCCCGCCATCCGGTCCCTCGGGTGATTTTCGCACCTTATAGCCTTGAGCAACTAAGATGGCCTCGACCAGGTCGGTCAGCCGGTGCCCCTTGAACCGGGAGCTGATGAATTGGCGGATCTGATCGAGTGCCAGTTCTTCCAGATTTGCCATAGCATCTTCTTCCTGTTCTATGGCTTTGTCTCCCACGGGTGTCGGAGTTGTAGCCGCTCTCTCCAACAAGCTGCGAATGCGGGCCTCTGCGTTGTTGCGTTGGATACGACAGATAGTCATGAATGCGCCGAAGGAATAGAGCAGGTCTTGCTCAAGTACGTCCCGAGGGATTTCTCTAATCCATTCGACAGGTCGCGTATGCCTGGCACCGGGCGGCAAATCTGAACGATATTGGTACGGCCCAGTGACGCGACCAAAGAAAATAACAGGTCTGCGCTTGAGCGGCAGTGCCACGAGATCTCCTACCTGAATCTCCTTAATAAACGCCCATATCTGGCTGTTCCAGTTGATAAGTGCCTTCAGTTTTTCTTCCGGATAAGTCCGTTTCAAGAGGTCTAGCAAGGCTTCGCGTGTTGCAATATTAGAGAGATCACCTAACTGCCGCCAGCTAGCTACGACGACCTTTTCCTCAAGCGCCAGGAGTTCACTTTCGCCGTGGGCACCAGCGCGTACAAGCCACAGAGCCATCTGTTTGCCTCCTCTCCTTGCACTATTCTACCAAGGGCAATGGTCCCCGCACCTTTCCCGTCACGAGGTGATGGAGCATAGAGCTCAATAGGCTTTGCAGCGACGCCTTGCGCTGCTCTTCGGCCCCGATTGTCTCATCCACCGCGGCGAGCATCTCGCCAATGCGCCGCTGCTCGAGGGGAGGGAGGAGGCCTTGTGGTTTACCGGTGGACCTAACCGGGTGGTCGAGACCCGAACGTGGGCACTGAATTGCGTCGTGCAACCTAAATTAGGGTTGGGCGCCCTGGCCCCGGTCGGCCTGGAGCCCAGGTTGCTCCTCTCCGACGGGGAGGGAGGTGCACTTGGGGAATCTGAGCCTGAGGAGGTGCCTGTACTCGGCCGGGTCCATCGAACCCCGGAGGGCATCGGCTATCTGCCAGAGCTGGGCCTCGTGGCCCAGGGTGGCCCCCCGCTCGTTCCGGCCCTTCCCCCGCGCCGCGGTCATGCGGTGGATCCCCCGGATCGTAGCGATCGGTCGCGCCCCTGACAAGACTCGGGGCGCCCGTCCGGCGGGGGGAGATCGAGTTCCAGAACGTGTGGTTCGCGTACAACGGTGAGGAGTGGGTGCTGAAGGACGTGTCGTTCCGCGTGGCGCCGGGCTAGCGGGTGGCGATCGTGGGGCCGACCGGGTCGGGGAGAACATCCGGATGTGGGACGGGGTCGTCCCTGCCGAGGTCGCCGAGCAAGCGGCGAAGGCGGTTGGGGTCCACGACCACCTCGTCCGCCTCCCCGACGGGTACGGGACCCAGGTCAAGGAGCGCGGGGTGCGGCTATCGGTGGGGGAGCGGCAGCTTCTGTCGTTGGCGCGCGCCGTGGCGGCTGAGCCCAAGCTGATCGTGCTCGACGAGGCGATGGCGAACATCGACTCCCAGACCGAGGCCCAGGTCCAGCAGGCGTTGGAGCGGGTGCTGGCGGGCCGGACCTCGATTGCGATCGCCCACCGCCTGTCCACGATCCGCAATGCGGATCGGGTCTTGGTCATCCACGAGGGCAAGCTTGCTGAAGAGGGGACGCTCGCCGAGCTCCTCGCCAAGAAGGGTCTGTTCTGGGCGCTGTGGCAGCTCCAGTTCGCCGGTGGTGCCGGGAGCGACGCGCCGCCGTCAGCGCCGACGGAGTGAGAGCCTTGCCCCCCGGACCTCCTGTTTGAACCGCCTAAGCCCACCCTCCTAGAGGAGGGCAGGACCCAACGTTGCCCCTGCCCTGTTCAGGCAAGAGTCCACTCGGCCGACAGGGCCTCGGCCTGTTCCAGGACCGTCCGCGTTGCCTTCTCTTGCTTGTCCGGCGGGTAGCCGTACTTGCGCAGGACCCTCTTCACGAGCACCCGCAGTTGCGCCCGCACGTTCTCCCGGAGGGTCCAGTCGATGGTCACGTTGTTGCGCACAGTCTGAACCAGCTCGCGAGCGATCGCCTGCAAGGTCTCATCGCCCAGAACCTGCACCGCGCTATCGTTCGTCTCCAGCGCGTCGTAGAACGCGAGTTCCTCCTCCGTCAGGCCGAGCCGCTCCCCCCGTCTATTTGCGTCGCGCATGTCCCGGGCGAGCTGGATCAGTTCCTCGATCACCTGTGCCGCTTCGATAGCGCGGTTCTGGTAGCGGCGGATCGTCTGCTCGAGCATTTCACTAAACGACCTCGCCTGGACGACATTTTTCTTTCGGCGCGTAGCGATCTCCCCCTTGAGGAGCTTCTGCAGCAATTCCACAGCGAGGTTGCGCTGGGGGAGCCCCCGCACCTCGGCGAGGAACTCATCGGAGAGGATGGAGATGTCGGGCCTCTTCAAGCCCGCGGCGGCGAAGATATCTACCATCCCTTCCGGCGCCACCGCGCGGGAGATGATCTGCCGGACAGCGTGGTCGAGCTCCTCCTCCGGGCGCGCCTCGGCGGGGGCACGTTTGGCGAGGACGGCCCGCACGGCCTGAAAGAAGGCAACATCGTCGCGGATGGTGAGGGCCTTCTCGTGCGGCACGGCCAGGGCGAACGCCTGCGACAGGTCGCGCACAGCGGCAATCAGGCGATCCTTCCCGTTCTCCTGAGCGAGGATGTGCTCCTGGGCGGCTGGCAGCAGGCTCAGCCGCTCCTCCGGCTCACCCCTTGTCCACTGGGACCAGTCGAATCCGTGGAAGAGATCGCAGCACACCTCGTACTTCTCCAGCATCACAGCCACTGCCTCCTCTTGGTCGAGGGCGGTGCGGCCGGTGCCGCCGCTTTCGGTGTAGGTGGCAAGCGCCTGCTTCAGTTCGGGGGCGAGCCCAAGGTAGTCCACCACCAGTCCGCCGGGCTTATCCCGGAACACGCGGTTGACGCGGGCGATGGCCTGCATGAGCCCGTGCCCGCGCATCGGCTTGTCGAGGTACATCGTGTGCAGGCTCGGCGCATCGAACCCCGTGAGCCACATATCGCGCACGATCACGATCCTGAAGGGGTCGGCCGGGTCCCGGAACCGGTTGGCGAGCACCTCCCGCCGCGCCTTGTTGCGGATGTGGGGCTGCCAGTCCACCGGGTCCGACGCCGAGCCCGTCATCACGACCTTGATCGCGCCCTCATGATCGTCCACCCCGTGCCACTCCGGGCGGAGCCTGGTGATCTCCCGGTACAGCTCAACGCAGATCCTGCGGCTCATGCAGACGATCATCGCCTTGCCGTCCATCGCCTCCAGCCGCTTCTCGAAGTGGTCCACGATGTCCTGGGCCACGAGGCGGAGGCGTCGCTCGGCCCCCACGATCGCCTCGAGCTGCGCCCACTTGCTCTTGAGCTTCTCCTTGCGCTCGACCTCCTCGCCCTCGGTCACTTCCTCGAACTCAGGGTCGATCCGCGGGCGCTCTGCCTCATCCAATGCCAACTTCGCCAGGCGGCTCTCGTAGTAGATCGGCACCGTTGCCCCATCGGCCACGGCCTGTTGGATGTCGTAGACGCTGATGTAGTCACCGAACACAGCTCGGGTGTTGGCGTCCGTCTTCTCGATCGGCGTTCCGGTGAACCCGATGAACGACGCGTGGGGCAACGCGTCGCGCATGTGGCGCGCGAACCCATCAATGAAGTCATACTGGCTGCGGTGGGCCTCATCGGCGATGACCACGATGTTGCGGCGTTCAGAGAGCGTCGGGTGGCGGTCGCCCCTCTCGTCGGGGAAGAACTTCTGGATCGTGGTGAACACCACCCCGCCCGCCTGAACCGAGAGGAGCTCCCGCAGGTGGGCCCGGCTCTGGGCCTGCACCGGCGGCTGGCGGAGGAGATCCTGGCAGCGGGAGAACGTGGTGAACAGCTGGTCGTCGAGGTCATTGCGGTCAGTGAGGACGACGATCGTGGGGTTCCCCAGCGCTGGATCGCGGATGATCCGTCCCGCGTAGAACGCCATCGTCAGGCTCTTCCCCGCCCCTTGCGTGTGCCACACCACGCCGATCCTGCGATCGCCCGGCTTCCCGCCGGGCCGCCGACCCGCCTCATACCAGCCCATCTCCTCCGCCACCCGGACCGCTTCCCGCCGCAGCTCGGCCGCGCGGAGCGTCTCCTCCACCGCCACCTGCACCGCGTGGAACTGGTGGTACCCGGCCATCTTCTTCACGAGCTGGCCGCTCCCGTCATCCTCGAACACGATGAAATCGCGGACCAGTTGCAGAAGATGCCGTGGGGAAAGGAGCCCTTCGATCACCACCTGGAGCTGGGGTAGGTGCTCGTCCGCGAGGGTCTTGCCTGTAATCGTGCGCCACGGTTTGAACCACTCCCGCCCCGCGCCCAGCGCACCGACGCGGGCCTCGACCCCGTCCGAGGTGACGAGCACCTCGTTCGGGATGAATAACGATGGAATCTCGGTCTGATAGGTTTGGAACTGTCGGAAGCCCGTCCAGATCGTGGTCTCTTCGTCAGCGGGGTTCTTGAGCTCCATCACCCCGAGCGGGAGGCCGTTCACGAAGAGGACGATATCCGGTCGCCGCTCGCGTTTGTTCTCCACCACCGTGAACTGGTTGACCGCTAGCCAGTCGTTGTTTTCCGGGTCGTCGAAGTCAATGACGCGGGCTTGCGCGCCGCGCACCTCGCTCTCGCGTGTGCGGTACTCGACCGTCACGCCGTCAACCAGCAGCCGGTGCACGGCGCGGTTGCGCTGAAGGAGGTCTGCGCCCTCTGGCCGGGTGAGCTTGCGGAGGGCGTCCTCCAGCGCCTCAGGGGGCAAGTCAGGGTTCAGCCGCGCTAACGCGTCCCGCAGCCGCCGCGCCAGCACCACCTCACCGTAGTTATGCCGCTCGGCCGCCGGCATGCCTGGTGCCATGTCGGGACCGTGGGCAATGCGCCAGCCGATGGCTTCCAGCCAGGCCAGCGCGGCGGCTTCGACGGTGGATTCGGCAATCACTCTCTGACCTCCAAAAGCTCCGCTAACACTATCGTCACATACTTCTTCAAGCGTATGGCTTCATCTTTAGAGACCTCGTTGTGAACGCCGGTGGATGCTCTGTCGTATACCGATCGAACAAACCTTGCCACCGCCTGGTCAACCACGTCAGCACTATCTGCGGCAGCTTTTGCCTGTGATTTCGTCGCCCGTCGAGAGCGAAGGAGGAATTCGACCTTCTGTTTCATCGTAGGGTGAGTTGTGCCAGCTTCAGGTTGAAAACCACGGTGCGCTTTGACTTCATCGTCAGGTACCAGAGTGTCCAGCGTCTCTCGCAATGCCTCACGGAGCTCAACGATAGTGCCACGCCATGATTTCCTGTTGGCGGCTCGTAAATCCTCTAATCCCTGCGCATATGCTGCAGCTGCTGAGGGGTTTACCTTTTGCAAGGTAGCCAAAATAAGGGTTTCCTCTGATCCAATGGCAACATGCGTACTCAGGCGTTGCGCTTCTTTAACCAGACGAACTTCCAGGTCATTAAGTGTGGACTGACATGAACGTATCAAGTCGCGGTACCGCTGCACCGAAGCCTGCTTCTGGGTGCACCGCAGCAATTCCTGCATCGCGGTATCTAGAGGGTGCAGTTCAGTTTCTGAGCCGCAGAAGTCCGCTAGGACCGGTCGCAGTTCGCGAAAGTATTCTGTAACTAGGTCCCGGACGTACTTCTTGTCCCTCTCGGTGTTAATTCGTGTGGTCTTGAGTTTCCTCAAATGCCGACTGAAGCCGTCGAGTTGTTCTCTAAGGCGGTCTAGTTCTTCCATGTGCTCGAGGATCGCCCGTAGTACTAGCTCGGACGCGTTTTCCTCCGGGCTCGTCCCCGCGTAGACATACGCTGTTGCTTAGGACCCTTCCCTTGGCGCGGCAGCTGATGTGCAATCAGATTGTGGCCTACGGGATTGAGGCGATACTTGCCGCCTCCGACGGGATCAAGGTACCCTGCATGCCGAGCATTTACTAGTGCTTGTTCCGGTCTTTTCGGTAGAGGAAAGCCGGCTTGTTTGAAATAGTGTTGAAGGTCGTTCTTATCGATGTCGGCCTTCCGGTGTTCAGGGGGTAACAGTTCGGATAGGTAGTACGCCACAAGAACAGTCTTTTCGATTGCCGTTGTGGGGTTTTTTTGCCGAGCAAAGGTCCTTATGTCGGCAGGTGTTACCGTCGTCTGCTTGGGAACTGCAGCGGTGTCGTGCGGCGGTTGGCCTTGCAGCAGGTTAGGCGACGCCCCTGGCGCAAGCGACTCGGGAAGCAGAATTCCTAGTTTTTCACAAGCCGCTTTGACCGCAATCTTTCTGGACGACTCGTCAAGTGATTCAAGCGTGGCCACGATCTCATCAATGGCGGCGCCGAGCGTCTTTTGGCCTTGAGAATCGTGCTTTTCCATTGGGACCTCCCTATTGTGAAATATAGCGTTGAACGAACTTCTCCGCAACCTTCACCCGCAGCGTGCCGGAGATCAGCTTGGGCAGCAGTGCGTCGCGCAGCGCGGCGAGGGTGTGGTTCTCGAAGAACAGTGGGGGTATCCGGTCAAGCAGTGGCCGCACCAACCGGTCAAACGAAGTGCGTACCAAGCGCGGTGGCAAGACGATCGGCATCGCGTCAAGTGAGCCCTGCCATACGGCATACGGAATAGTGCTTCCTGTCGAGTGGTTCGTCGCGTACTCGATGGTCTTTGGGTTGTGGAGTGCCATCGCGGCATAGCCGAACCCTTGTGCGTCGTGCGGGCGCAAGACAAATACGGTGGTTCGCGTTGTCCCATCGAAGGGCGCGATGGCGACTTTATGGAAATAGGGGCGCATAGCTCCAAAGAGTAAGTCGCCCTCCCGGAACCTCGTAAGACTACTCTGAGCCTCTTCGCCAGGTTTGCTCTCCGTGAGAAGAAGGGATCGAGCGGCGATGCACTCAATCGGCACGTAGGGGCGTGACCTCGTCTCTTCAGATGGGGTGCATCGGTCGATGACTTGAGTAAGTACATCGCCCAACTTTCCTACCTCCCACCCCTCCGGAATCTCGCCGAGTTCCGAATCCACAAAGCGGGCGGGGAAGAGGGGCAGGATGTGGTCGGGCAGGCCGAGGGCGTCGGGGTTCTCGCGGAAGTGGGCGGCGCGCTTGGCGAACTTCTCGGGGATGGGGTTGCCGGCCCGCAGGGCGTTGACCACCACCGGGTCAAAATTCACGAACCAGGACTTGAAAAGCGCCTGCGCCATTCTCTCCAGCGTCTCGCTCATCCGCCGGTTGAGCTCGATCTTGTGGTCAATTGACTCAACGAGGGGACGCACGGACGCAAGCCATTCGCGACCCTCGTCCACCGTCCAGGCACCAGAGACCAATCGATTGATCAGGTGGTCGAGGATGCGGCGCATCCCGGTAGCCTCACCACCCCAAGCCTGAAGCTCGTCGTCCAGCGTGCCGAGGATGTGAGCGATGGCGCGCTGTTCGGCGAGAGGCGGGATGCGAAGTGTGAACTTCAGGACGTCAGCACACTTGAGGCTGTCGAACACGGCACCCACGTTGAGAAACTTCGCGACTTGGTCCCACCACTCAGGACCGCGTACCAACCAGCGGAGGAACGGCGGGTAAACCTTACTCCCGTCAGCACGAAGAAGAACGAGGTTCTGACCGAGTGCGAACTCAAGGCCTGGTTGAACAAAGGCCGTCTCGCCGGGGTTGCAGCGCCGCGAGAGGGCCACATCGTAGGCGGCAGGTTTCGCCTTTCGCGTCCACTCCACAAAGTCCTCCGGTGTGATCCGTCGGGCGTCGGACACGTCGATACGCCCGCCGCGCAGCTGGGGGATGGCCACGTACGGATATCCGGTTTCAGCGGCGGGCGGCGTCCGGTGATCGCAGTCGATCAATTCAACGCCAGCCTCACGCAGAGAAAGGGCCGGCCACTCACTCCCCATACCCCAACTCCTCCAGATTCCTTGCAATCGCGGCATCCAGCCTCGCTGCCTCGGCCTGCTGTTCCCTGAGCTGCGCCACGAGCCGCTTCATCTTTTCCTCAAACGGCTCGCCGTCCTCGTCGCCAGCGTCCTCAGGGGCGACACCCACATAACGGCCCGGGGTGAGCACGTGGCCGTGTTTGCGGATCTCCTCCAGCGTGGCGCTCTTGCAGAAGCCGGACACGTCGGCGTAGCCCCCACCCTGACCCTCCCCCGCGTGCGGGGGAGGGGATGATGGAGAGGCGCGCCAGGCGTGGTAGGTGTCAGAGATCTTCCGGATCTCCTCGTCAGTGAGCTCGCGGTGGGTGCGGTCCACCATGCGACCGAGCTTGCGGGCGTCGATGAACAGCACCTCCCCCCGGCGGTCGCGCAGGGACTTCTTCTGCCCCGCCGGCGGCCGCCCGCTCTTGTCGCAGGCGAGGAACCAAAGGCAGGCCGGGATCTGGGTTGAATAAAAGAGCTTGTCCGGCAGGGCGATCATGCAGTCCACAAGGTCAGCCTCGATGATGTTCTTGCGGATTTCGCCCTCGCCCGCTTGATTGGAGGACATGGACCCGTTGGCGAGCACGAAACCCGCCACCCCCGTCGGTGAGAGGTGATGGATTATGTGTTGCACCCAGGCGAAGTTGGCGTTGCCGGCGGGCGGCACGCCGTACTTCCACCGCTTGTCGTCGCGCAGCAGGTCGCCGCCCCACTCCTTCATGTTGAAGGGAGGATTTGCCAAAATGTAGTCTGCCTTCAGGTCAGGGAAACGATCATTGTGGAAGGTGTCGCCCTGCTCGATGCGGCCTTCAATCCCGCGGATGGCGAGGTTCATCTTGGCCAGCCGCCACGTAGTGTAGTTGAGTTCCTGGCCGTAGATCGAGATGTCGGCCTTGGCCTTCCCACCGTTCCCGTTGCCGGTGGCATGAGCGCGGATGAACTCGACCGACTGCACAAACATCCCCGAGGAGCCGCAGCACGGGTCGTAGACCCGCCCACGGTAGGGCTCGAGCATCTCAACCAGGAGGCGAACGATGCAGCGGGGCGTGTAGAACTCGCCGCCCTTCTTGCCCTCAGCGCTGGCGAACTGCGAAAGGAAGTATTCGTAGACGCGACCGAGGACGTCCTTGGCGCGACTCGCCTCGTCGCCGACGGCGATGTTGCTGATGAGGTCGATGAGCTGGCCCAGGCGCGTCTTGTCGAGTGTGGGGCGGGCATAGTCCTTGGGGAGAACGTCTTTCAGGGAAGGGTTGGCCCGCTCTACGGCCACCATCGCTTCGTCCACGATTTGGCCGATCTCCGGTTGGCGGGCGCTCTCCTGGAGCCGGGACCACCGGGCCTCGGGCGGAACCCAGAGGACGTCCGCGGCGCGGTACTCGTCCGGGTCTTCCGGGTCGGCGCCCTCCGCAACCTGGGCCTCGAGACGGGCGCGGTGCTCCGCGAAGGAGTCGGAGATGTACTTGAGGAAGAGGAGCCCGAGGACGACGTGCTTGTACTCAGCGGCATCCATGCTGCCCCGCAGGGCATCGGCCATCTTCCACAGCTGGGCTTCGTAACCCACTGTGGCGCCGGTGGGACCCGCTCGCTGCGCGCTCTTCCTCGCCCTGGGCATGGCCAACCCGGAACGATGGTAGCGACCTCGCCCCGGGCGGGCAATCGCGGGCTAGGCTTCGGGGCCGGCCTCCTCATCGGACGGGGGCCGCAGCGCCCACGTCGTCCCCTGAGGGCCATCGCGGAGCTCGATCCCGAGTTCGCCCAACCGGTCCCGTACCCGATCGGCAAGCGCGAACTGTTTCGCGGTACGGAGTTCGGCGCGGAGTTCGATGAGGAGCCGGATCAGGTCCTCGGCGAGGCCCTCCGTCGCTGGGCGGCCGGCTTGGAACAGGCCGAGGCTCGCCCCGAGCTCCCGCACAACCGCCGCGGCGGCCTTCGCTCCCGCCACGTCACCCCCCTGCTTCCGACGGTGCCCCAGCCCCACGATCTCCTGCAGCACCGCGAGGGCAG
>Ga0209506_1002252_pt1 | contig 17627 bp, 14 predicted proteins | sample AD_JPNHG2_MetaG_FD_184409 | JGI IMG/M metagenome (GOLD analysis project Ga0209506, IMG submission 184409) | Active sludge microbial communities of municipal wastewater-treating anaerobic digesters from Japan - AD_JPNHG2_MetaG (SPAdes) (version 2) | ecosystem: Engineered > Bioreactor > Anaerobic...
TTGTCAGATTTCAGATCGGAGCCGGATTCGCTTACCATCTGGCGCGAGGAGGTTCTCACCGATGACAGCGTTCAAGGAGCCTTCACGTCGCGAGTTTCTTGCCGGTTCGATTGCCGCCGGGGCTGCAAGTCTTGGTTCCCGGTTGATCGCCGCCGATACACGGCCATCCGGGCCGGAAGCCAAAGGCGCGGTCCTTCTTTTCTCAGAGCCCGTGAAGTGGGGCCGACGCCCTCGTCGGCCCTCTGTGAGACGGGCGGCCAAGATGCCGGTCCAAAGGGCGTTGGCCACCCGGCAGCTTATCGGATTGCAGATTTGAGATTGTCAGATTTCAGATCGGAGCCGGATTCGCTTACCATCTGGCGCGAGGAGGTTCTCACCGATGACAGCGTTCAAGGAGCCTTCACGTCGCGAGTTTCTTGCCGGTTCGATTGCCGCCGGGGCTGCAGGTCTTGGTTCCCGGTTGATCGCCGCCGATACACGGCCATCCGAGCCGGAAGTCAAGAGGGAAGAAACCTGGCAGATCGGCTGCTACACCCGGCCGTGGGGCGGGCATGAGTACAGGATCGCCCTCGACGCTATCGCCGAGGCCGGGTTCAAGTACGTCGGTCTGATGACCGCCAAGTCGCCGACCAACTTGATTCTCTCTTCCGCAACCACACCCGATGAGGCCGCTCGCGTCGGCGAGGAAGTCAAGAAACGCGGACTGAAGGTCGCGAACGTCTATGCGGGCGATTTCTTCTCGACCGAACCCGATGCGGCGGTCAGGGCTCTGCGACGCATGATCGACGCAAGCGCAATCGTCGGTTCGCCCGGTCTGATGCTCGGCGGCAGCGGCGATCCGAAACACAATGATGACTACTACCGCACGGTCGCCGCCTGCTGCGACTATGCCGCACAGAAGAACATCGGCCTGAGCATCAAACCTCACGGCGGCCTGAACGCCACCGGTCCGCAGTGCCGCAGAGCGATCGAATTCGTCGGGCACCGCAACTTCAGACTCTGGTATGATCCTGGCAACATCTACTACTATTCCGAAGGGCGGCTTGACCCCGTCGACGACGCGGCCATGGTGGACGGCCTTGTGGTGGGCATGTCGGTCAAGGACTACCTGCACCCCAAGAACGTGGACGTGACGCCGGGGACCGGCAAGGTCGATTTCGCCGCGGTCATGGCCCGGCTCAAAAAGGGCGGCTTCACCCGCGGCCCCCTGATCGTCGAAACCCTGGCTCGCGGGGATCTGCCCACGCTGCTGAGCGAGGCCAAGAAGGCACGGAGGTTTGTTGAGGACCTGACGGCGGGCAGAATCGCTGCGACGCGGCCGTGACGAAACCCCCTTCCCGGACCGTTCTGTGGTTGTCGTGCCGCGTGCCATGCCGGGTGCCGGGTGGCCATGCCCACGGCCGTGCGCGGGCATCCCCCTTGGAAACCTTACCGCTCGCCCCCGAATCCTTTCCGCCGGGTGCCATGCCCACGGCTTTGCGTGGGCATGCGCCTCCAAATGAATCCGCTCGGCCCGGAATCCTTTCCGGGCCGCATCCCCTGCGGAATCCCTTCCGCATTCACATATGAATGACGATGGGAATCGTCACCAGAAGGGTCCCAGATAGGAATCTGGGGCCAGCGGCTCGCTCGGCCCGGAATCCTTTGGCATTCATGACGATGGCAATCCTCCACCAGCAGGTAGGGCAGGTCAGAGCCCCGCCAAGTCGCCCCGACCAAGCAGGGCGTCGACCTGCCGCAGGCCTATCCCTGTCATCTCCCCCGGCACGCTTTCTGCCTTCGCCCTTCATTCCTCACAGGTGCTGCGCAGCCAAGCAACCTCGCAGAGTCGACATTCCAGCTCGCCACACCGCAGCCCCTCGGCCGACGCGGGCCATCGATGAGTCATTGGTATCTGGGCATTGGTCATTCGGATTTCGACATTCGTCATTCGGCCCTCCGCTCGGCTGGGAAGCGGAAGACCCAGGAAAGGATTCCGGGGCCAGCGGACCGCCCGGGCATCTCCGTTTGAGGATTGATCGCCCTCTATTTCGGCTCGATCTCGATAGCTACGTCGTCGATGTAGTAGGTCAGTTGCGTTTCCCAAACGGCACTGATGCCGAATGCGACGCGAATCTTGCCGTTGGTGGTGGCGGTGGCATCGATGACGTAGGTGTATGTCTTCCACCCTGCGACCTGGTCTGCGGCCATGCTGACGTCGAAATCCGACTCAGCGTCAGGGGCCTTGCCGCCGGCATACGCCGCAACTTTGGCCAGGGTGTTGAAGCTTTCCGATTCGCTCCAGAGCGAGAGCGACAGCATGACGGAGTATACCCTGCCGGCGGTGACATCGAATTCGCGGACCAACCAGATGGTCCCGTCGTCCTGGCCACCGTCAAGACAGAACCTGGCTGAATACCGGCCCTCGACAGCCTGAGCATCGCTCTGTTCGATCGCCCAAGCCACCGGATTACCGGGGTTGTTGGGGTCTTCGGGCACGTCCGAACCCTGCATCCACGATCCCAAACCGGTCTCGAATCCGTCGTTGAAGATGACGGGCTCTTCGACGGGTGTCGTCAGGCAGTTGGCGCCTGTTATTGCGAACAAGCCAACCAGTGTGATCAGAATCCACCATGTGTTTCCCATTGCATCCTCCTTTGTCGCTCCGTTTGAGGTGTCCGGCGGGCAAGGTCACCTTACGGTCAAGCCTCCAGCAGCGTCTTGCCGTCAACCTCGATGCGCACCGGCCTGCGGAATCGCTTAACGGTATCCGCATCGATGTCGACGCCCAGGCCGGGGGCCTCGGTCAGCCGTACCAAGCCGTCTGAGCCGGGTTGGAGGCAGGGTTTGCACAGGTTCTCGGCCAGGGGCGAGCCGGACTGTGGATATTCGAGGTAGACGAACCGCTCGACGCCGGCGAATACGTGCATCGCCGCCGCCAGGCTGAGCTTGCTCTTAAAAGTATGATTGACGTAGATGGCCCCGTGCTTCTCGGCCAGTCTGCGGACGTCATGCGCAGGGGTGATGCCCCCGATTCGCCCTGCATCGATCTGGACAAACGACACGCCCCCGTGCATGAGCAGATCCTCGGCGAATCGCACGGTATTGGAGCCCTCGCCTCCGGCCAGTCTGACCGGCGACTGTTCAGCCAAGCGGCCGTAGGCTTCAATCGCGTGGGGGTGAAACGGCTCTTCAAGCCAAGTGATGTTGTACTCGGCGAAGCGGCGAGCCCGCAGCAGGGCGGTTTGAACATCGTGGCCCCAGACGCATCCGGCATCAATCATGACCTCGTTGTCCGGCCCCATGCCCGCGCGGGCGGCGGCCACCAGGGCGACATCGTCATCGAGTGTTCCCTTGCCCATCGGCCCCCATCCGAACTTCGCGGCCCTGAAGCCGGCCGCTGCCAGCGATCCGGCCCGCTCGCGGGTCTGCTGAGCCGTGTCACCGAAGAGGACCGAGCCGTAGGGTCTCTTGGGATAAGCCTTCTGATCACCAAGGAGGCGGTACACCGGCAGACCGCGTTTCTTGCCTAGGATGTCCCAAAGGGCGATGTCGGCTCCCGAGTAAGCGTGGTGGATCTGTTCGATATCCAGTCCGCGGGCCCAGACTTTGGCCTGGATCCGCCGGATGTCCTCTGGTGTCTCGACGGTCTCGCCGAGAATGGTCTCGCGGATGTTAACGATATTGCTGTGCGACGGCGGGCAGCAATAGACAGCCATTGAGACCAAAGGTGACGCGTCGCACTCTCCAAAGCCTTCGATTCCGGCGTCGGTGCCAATGTGGACCAGGAGGGTATCCTGGGTCCCGTCGGCCGCATCGGTAATCTGCGGCAGTGCCAGGTAATAGAGCTCGATGTCGGTGATCTTCATGCCACTACTTTGCCCGTGCAGCGGTTTTGTGGCAAGGGGGGAGCATCCCGTTTTCGGTCGCGTTACGAAGGTCTGGCATGGTCGGAATCTGCGCGGCGGACGAAGCCTGCCGACGATCCGGGAAGCTCTCGGCAGGTCTCGGTCGCCGCAGCGACCTTACCCCTGCCCTGCTTGCGGCAACCGTCGACACATGTGCAACTATTTCAGGGATGCACCCTTGCAGGGACGCTGCGGTTCGGTCGCGCTTGATTCCATTGCCTTTGGTCGCTATATCCATGGGCGATCGGAAGGGCAATTCCTCGCTTGCAACGGGCTCGCCGGCGGTGCGGGCCGGAAAGAAAGGAGAGACGCGCGATGGCAAAAACCTGTAACGTCGCCCTGATCGGCCAGGGTTTTATGGGCCGAACGCACAGCAATGCCTATCTGAAGGTCGCCAAGTTCTTCAAACTGCCGGTCCAGCCGGTGATGCACACGGTCTTTGGCATGAAGGAGGAGGATCCCCAGGCGTTCGCGGACCGCTGGGGTTGGAAGCACTCCTCCTCTGACTGGAAGAGCGTGATCCGGAACGAGGAGATCGACTTCGTCGATATCGTCACGCCTAATTACATGCACATGCCGCCGGCAATGGAGGCCCTGGAGGCCGGCAAACCGGTGGCTTGCGAAAAGCCCATTGCGGGCACGCTTGCCGACGCGAGGGCGATGGTCGAGGCCGCCAAGAAGGCCAAAGTCAAGACTTTCGTGTGGTACAACTATCGGCGTTGCGCGGCGGTGGCGCTGGCCCACCAGCTTGTGAAGGAAGGCAAGATCGGACGCATTTACCATGTCCGTTGCATCTATCTGCAGGAGTGGGGCGGTCCGGAGACCCCGCTGCTCTGGCGATTCCAGAAGAAACTCGCCGGCAGCGGCGCCCACGGCGATCTGAACGCCCACATCGTGGACATGGCTCGTTTCATTACCGGTGACGAGATCGTGGAGATCAGTGGGGCGATTGCCGAGACCTTTATCAAGGAGCGTACTCTGGTCGAGACCGGGCCCAGCGGCGGGATTGCCGGAGGGGCCAAAGGCGCTAAAAAGAAGGGCAAGGCCGACGTCGACGACGCGGTGCTGTTCCTTGTTCGGTTCAAGAAGGGGGCGGTGGGCAGCTTCGAGGCCAGTCGGTTGGCCACCGGTTACCAGAACCAGAACGGGATCGAGATCCACGGCGACAAGGGCGCGCTGCGGTTCCGGTTCGAGGACATGAACTACCTGGACTACTGGGACAACACCATTGAGCGTCGACTGCAAGGCTGGAAGCGGATCATGTGCACATCGGGAGGGAATCATCCTTACGTCGGGAACTGGTGGCCGGATGCCCACATTCTGGGCTACGAGCACGGCTTTATCAACCAGGCCGCGGATATCATGAGGGTTTTGGGCGGCGAGAAGCCCGAGGTGCCGCTTCCTGATTTTGCCGATGCCTATGAGACGCAGCGCGTTCTGGAAGCGGCGTTGTTGTCGGCCGAGAGCCGTTGTGCGGTGAAGATGAGCGAGGTGAAATAACGAAGCCGGCTCAGCCTGGCGCCACGGCTAAGTCGGTTCGAAGGGGCGGCTCACGCCAAGCGGCGTGGACCGCCCGTCTTCTGCGCAGCCTGCGTGAAGTTGCCGGTGGACACGGGGACCGGCTGCTATGAGCAAACGCACAATGGCGCAGCTCACTTGGTGGCGACGGATTCCGTCAGTTTCAGGAATTCCTCCGTTGTGATGATGTAGTCGTATTGGCTGTTGAGCAGGCCGGGGCGCCAGAGCGACATCAGGCCGGCGAAGGTGGCATCTTCGACGCAGAGCGTGCGGTAGCCGCGCTCCTTGGCGGCAATCGAGGTCTTGCCGAGGCATGCGTCGGTATGACCGCCGATGAATACCAGGTTCTTGACCCCGAGATTGCGCAACACGTAATCGATATTGGAGGATGCAAAGGCATCGTGATCCGTCTTGGCGATGACGTATTCTCCCTCACGGACACCGAGGAACTCGGCCGGACGGGCATGGGGGCTGGAAACATGGTTGGGCCACCTGGCGGGATCCGGCCCGAAGGTGCTGATGTTGAACTGGCGGATGCTCGGTTCAAGATCCATGCCATCGGGGAGGCGATGTCCCCAGTGAACGAAGATCATGGGCAGGCCGATCCGCCGGCAGGCATCAGCGACCTTGCGAGCGTTGGGATAAGCCACGTCGAACTTGTGGGCAGTGGCGGCGTTCAGATCGTCGGGTTTCATGCCGGCGTCGCGCCACGCTTTGGGCAGTGATTCGAGGGTGGCCACGGTTCGCTCGCCGGGCTGGATATCGACGCAGACGAAGGCGCAGTTCTTGAGAAACGAAGAGTCCAGCGGCGGCACCACCTCATCGGCCGCTGTGGGCTGGGCCTTCCATTCCAGGAAACGCCGATAGGCCTCCTGGAGCGTGCCTTCGTGAATGAAGATGATGCCTTTGATGCTCCTGGCTTCGGCCGCAGGAATGTCGAAGTCGGGAGGTTGGACGTGATTACAGGCCACGATGCCCGCTCGGTTGTAGAACAGACCGGCTGCCGGCTGCCACGAGTATCCAAGCACGTACCTGTTGTCTTTCGACACGACGAACACCGCACCCTCGGTCAATGTCCGCCTGGTGCCGTCTTTCATTTCGACGGCCTGTCCGACGCCGCGTGTGCCGCGCATGCCGGGGTCGGTGATGGCCATTCGGCACGTCGGAGTGAGTTGACCGTCGAGCACCCAATATGTTCGCTCGCCGGTGTTATCCTCATAGTCCGGTGCCGCCGATAACTGGAGGCAGCATCCGACGTGCACGTTCTTCCATGCGGCGCCGCTGTGGTTCTGAAAGGTGTGGGTCAGATGCAGGACGGCTCCGTCCTGGCGAACGGTGCGGATGAACCGGCCGCCGCGCGGGATATCGCACTGGGCCCCCAAGCCGGTGGGCGTCTGCTCCCAGCGGGCCGGATCGGTGAGGATGTTCATGCTCCAGATCGGCTTGCCGTCGGGGCCATCGATCTTGGCGGCCTCGGGACACCACATCCGAATGATGTTCCATGGGTACTTATGGTGACGTACCGGTGAGGCAACCCAGAATTCGAGGGCAGAGGGCTTGCCGATCTTGAGTGCCTGTCCCACGTAGACCGGTTCGGCCAGCGGCGGGTCGGCGGGCACGATGCTATTGAGAGGACCGGGACCAGAAGCACAACCAGATACACACACCGCCAAGAGTGGCAGCCCTTTCATATGACACATCAGTGACACCTTCCTTTCTCGGAACCTTCATTGGATGCCGTCGCGGCGTCGGATGATTCCTTGTCCCGCGTCGGCTCCAACCGTGGCGCCTTCCGGCGATCCCGGCTGATGGTGCCACCTTGGCGCCGTTGACGGAGCCTGCCCGGTCTCACGGAGCAATCGATGAATCGGGGGGCGGGAAGCGACGGATCGGGCTATAGCGCTCGTATGTCTCGAACACGTCACCGTTGCCGGTTACGCGCGGATCGTTGGTCTTTCGGAGGTAGTCATCCATCTGCGAGCGAAGCCTGCCGAGCACTTGGGCATGCTCCGCCGAGCTGATCAAGTTGGTCAGGCAACCCGGATCCTCGCGGATATCGTAAAGCTCTTCGGGGGCCCGCTTGTCGACCGCCAAATGGAAGAACCGATCGGCCTGGGGCTGCGTCTTATGCGTGATAAGCCAACTCAGGGAGGGTCCCGGATCGATGTCACAATAGCCGCTGTCCGGGGGAGCGAGGCTGCCGTCGGCGTTGAGCTGCCTCGGATCACCTGCGGGCCAACGGTCGGGCTTGAAGTTGCGGATGTACAAATACCGCTGCGTGCGCAATGCCCGCTGGGGATAACCGAGGTTCTGATACCGTGAGGAGCTGTGTCGTTCACGAGCACTGAAGACCATTTCGCGGGTCGTGTCGACCAGGCCCTTTTCGTTGGACGTGAGAATGCTCATGAGGCTTCGGCCGTTTCCACCGGGGAGTCCGGCCGGAGCGACGCCGGCCGCATCGAGGAAGGTCGGGGCAAGGTCCACGAAGCTGATCAGATCGTCTACCGTGCGGCCGCCCGGAATGCGCCGGGGCCAGCAAAGGGCCATCGGGACGTGGATACCGTACTCGTAAACGTTGGCCTTGGCCCGTGGAAAGGGCATGCCGTTGTCGCTGGTCACAACGATCAGCGTGTTGTCGAATTCGCCGGCTTCCTCCAAAGCGGCGATCATGTCGGCCAAGTGTCGATCAAACCATTCAATCTCCCAGCAGTAATCCAGGATGTCGCTGCGGATCTCCGGCGTGTCGGGCAAAAACGGGGGTATCCTCGCCTCCTCTGGTTTCTTTCCGTGCCGCAGACCGATCCCCGGGGCGTATCCCCGGTGCGGCTCCTTACCGCCGTACCAGAAACAGAACGGCATGCCTTTGGGCCGCTGCTCGAGAAAAAGACGGAAGTTGGCCGAATAATCGCAATCCGCAACACCGGGGGTCGTGTTCTCGATCTTGATCTTGTTGAATTCCGGTCCGGCGGGGTTGCGGCTTCGCCCACCGACTTCCCAGTCCCCCGGCCCCCAGCCCTTGCCGGTGTAACCCACGAAGTAACCGGCCTTCTCGAGCAGATCGGGATAAACGACAAGCTTCGCGGGAAATGAGCTGGCGTGCGTGCCGGCGTGCTCGTTTTGCCATGGATACCGCCCCGTCAACAGCGAGGCTCGCGACGGAGCACAGCCAGGAGAAGGACAAATGGCATTGGTGAATAGAATCCCTTGCCGGGCAATGCGATCGAAAGCGGGCGTTTTGACCCCCGGGCAACCATAGGCGGAGGCGTAAGGGTAGGATTGATCGTCGGAGATGGCCAAGAGGATGTTGGGACGAGCGTCCGATGCGGGTTTCGTCTCCGCCGCCGATGCTGCAGCGGTCGCGGCAAGAGCCAACAGCATGCCGACAGTGAGCATTCGGTCGCAAGAGCCGTAGTCGCGTCTCATCTGCTTCATCGGTGTTCTCCCACAATAGTCAGGCTGCCGAGCATGGTAAACCGATCCGGCAATATCGTCGAGGGCGAGCGGAACCGAAGAACAACACATCCGCCCGATGCCTCGGCGCCAATTGCCGACCCGGAATCCGAGCGCAGATCCATCTCTCCAATTCAGAGCCCGATGATGGCATTCGATGGTTCCCAAAGGATTGGACGCGCGACACCGATAAGCCGCCTGCGAAAAGAAGCACACGCGAGCGTACACCGGTCATCGGGCAAAGGTCTGACAGACTGATTACGCTAACAAACCAGCAGCCCGTTGAGCGACAGGCTCTCGGCCTATTATCGGACATTTCCCCGTTGCTTCAGCCCGATCTTACGCTCGCCGATACGTCTCCCATGAGCATGATCGGGGATATCGCGGGTCTTTCGACGGCCATGAGCACGGCCCGCCTGCAAACCGCTGTGGGGGCCAAGGTTTTGAAGATGGCCATGCAACAGAATGGGCAGGTCGTCTCCAAGCTGCTTGAATCGGCGATGGAGAACATGCAGGCCATCGTCACTCAGTTCGCCGAGGATCTGGGAAACAACATCGACGTCCGGGCATAGTCAGCGTGGAGTCTTCGGCTCAGCATACGCCGGATTCGGGACGGGAAGCTTCGCCTCAAGCCGTTTTTGCCATTCTCTCAATTGCTCGTGCAGCGAGGCCACTCGGTCGGGCTTTGCGGCCGCCAAGTTGTTCTTCTCACCGATGTCTTCGCGCAAGTTGTACAGTTCGAGGCGCCCGCTTTCGAACCATTCAATCAGCTTCCAATCGCCGTCGCGAATAGCCCCGCCCGGCGAGCCGCCCTGGTTGCCGTAGTGCGGGTAATGCCAGAACAGCGGTCCGCGCTGCAATGTGCCGCCTTTCAGCAAGGGGACCAGGCTCACGCCGTCCAGGTGCCGGTGTGGCCGGAGCGGCAAACCGGCGATCTCGAGGATCGTGGGGTAGAAATCGGTGCTGGTGACGGGCGTGTCGCAGACGCTTCCTGGTTTTGCGACGCCCGGCCAACGAATCAGCATGGGTTCCCGGATGCCGCCTTCGTAGAGCCAACCCTTTCCCGCACGCAGCGGGAGGTTGCTGGTCGGCGAACCCTCGGAGGTCGAGAGGCCGCCATTGTCGGACATGAAGAACACGGCGGTCTTGTCGTCCAAGTGCAATCGTTCGAGCGCGTCAAGAACCTTTCCGACCGCCAAATCCATCGCCTCGACCATGGCTGCATAGACTGCATGGTCTTGCACGAGGCGAACCTGTCTCTCGCCTTCGGTGCCGAAATCCGGCCCCGTGCGTTTGATCCTTTCCTTTTTCTGAAGGTATTTGTGAGTGAGATCCTCGCGGGCCATCAAGGGCGTGTGGACGGAATAGAATGACAAGTACGCCAGGAAGGGCCGGTCGCGATGGGTCTCGATAAAACGCACCGTTTCGGTGGCGAGCCGGTGGGGCAAGTGCTCGCCGGGCGGTCCGTCGGGCAGGCGCGGGTTGCCGTAGGGCGAGAAGTACTTGTTGCCGCCCTGGGGGTTGCCCCATTCGCAGCCGCCTTTGTTGATCTCGAAACCCTGGTCCTCAGGATAGAAACCTTCCGGGCCGAGATGCCACTTGCCGGCAAAGAAGGTGGCATAGCCGGCCTCCTTCAATTCCTCCGCCAGTGTGACCTCTTCCAGGGCCAAGCGGTCGCTGTAGGGAGCGGGCAGCAATCGCGTATTGCGTTTCCAGCCCTGAGGTTGGTTGCCGCCGGCCGGGTTAATGTAGTCCGTGATGCCCGTTCGGACCGGATACTTGCCGGTGAGGATGCTGGCTCGTGTCGGGCTGCATACCGGACAAGCGGCGTATGCGTTGGTGAATCGCATGCCGGTCGAGGCCAGCCGATTGATATTCGGCGTCTCGTAGAAGGTGTTCGGATTGTTCGCCCCGATGTCCATGTAGCCAAGGTCATCGACGAGGATAAAAACGACGTTGGGACGTTGCGCGGCCACCATCTGCTGCGTCACGAGGGAAAGGGTCGCACAGAAAGCAAGTACGGCCGGCATCTGTCAGGCCTTCTTGAGCAGGTCCCGGATTTCCATGAGCAATTCCTGGTCCTTGGTGAGCGACGGCGGAGCGGCCGGAGCGGCGGCCTCCTGCTTCTTGAACTTCATGATCCAGCCCAGGAATTTGACGATGAAGATGAACAGGGCAAGGGCGACGATCAGGAAGTTGACCACCTCGCCGATGAACAGCCCATAAGGGACCTCCTTGCCCCTGATGACCCAGTGCCAGCCAAGGTAGCTCTGTTCGCCCGGCATGATCACGCTGATCAGGGGCATGATGAGGTGCTTCACCAATGAATCGACGATCTTCCCGAACGCGCCGCCGATGATAACGGCAACCGCCAGGTCGATCACGTTACCCTTGAGGGCGAAGTTCTTGAACTCCTCCAGCAACGACAGTGCCTTTTTGGTCGGGTCCATGGTGGTCTCCTCACTTGAAAAGACTGCGAAAGAGCTGCACACGGCAAGGGCTGAGAGACAGCGCTTACCAGCGTCATCCTAGCGTTTGCCGGCTACGGGTCAACGGCACCATTTGTTACTGGCACCTCGCCTGCCAGTGTCTTTGCACTCCTGCCAAAGCCGACCATCTGTCCATCGGAGCCGCTTCCCCGTCTGCGCGTTACTGCGGCCGAGCCAGAAGCTGCTTGCCATCTTTGACGACGAAACGTTCGTCGCCCTTTTCCAGGCGACCGGGGTTACGTCGTCCAGTTCCGGTGATCCCCCGAGCAGAATCGCCCGAATCTTCGCGCATTCGGTCGGCAAGCTTCTCGATAGCTGCCACGACTTCAGGATGCTGATCCTTGACATCGGTCGTCTCGCCCGGGTCGAGCTCCAGGTCAAACAGGGTCAAGCCGATTTCGGCTTGCTCGTAGGGCTCGGGTTTGCCGTCCGTGCCGCCCTTACGATTGCCTAGAGTTCGGTAGGGGTGCGAGAAATGCAGCTTCCACCGGCCCATGCGAACGGCCTCCAGCGCTTCGCCCCAGTAGAAGAAGTACGCCTCGTGGGGCGAACGCGCATCCGGCCGGCCTTCGATCAACGGCCAGATGTTCTTGCCGTCGATCTTGTGGTTCGGCAGTTTTGCTCCGATCAGGTGGGCGATGGTCGGCAAAATATCGATGGTCATGGCCGGGGTAATGCAGACGGTGCCGGCCGGGATCGTCCCCGGCCACCACATCACGGTGGGCTCGCGACATCCGCCGTCAAAGGTTGTGCCTTTGCCTTCCCGGAGGGGCTTGGCCGATCCGGCGTGCGTGCCGTAACTCAGCCACGGACCGTTATCCGAGGTGAAAATCACCATCGTGTTCTTCTCGATCCCGTGCCTCCGGATCGCCCCGAGAATCTCACCCACCGACCAGTCCACCTCCATGACCACGTCGCCGAACAACCCGCGCTTGCTCTTGCCGGCGAACTTCTCGGACACGTGCAGCGGCACATGGACCATCGAGTGGGGCACGTAGAGCAAGAACGGCCGGTCCTTGTTGCGATCGATGAACTTCACCGCCCGCTCGGTGTACCACGTGGTGAGCATGTTCTGATCTTCGTCGGTGATTTGCGGGTTGATGATCTTCGTGCCCTCGATCAGGGGCACATGCGGCCATCGCTTGTAGCGCTCCTCCATGGGCAGGTGCGTTATCTCGGGATGGTAGGGCCACATGTCGTTGGAATACGGCAAGCCGAAGTAGTCGTCGAAGCCGTGGTTCGTCGGCAGGAACTTGGGGTGATGGCCAAGGTGCCATTTGCCGTAGCAGGCGGTGGCATAGCCCTTCTGTTTGCAGACCTCGGCGAGCGTCATCTCATCGGCGTTGATGCCATGGTCGGCTCGGGGCCCAAGGGCTCCGAGGATGCCGACCCGCACGTTATAGCAACCGGTCATCAGAGAGGCCCGAGAAGCCGAACACACCGGCTGGGCAACATAGAAGTCGGTGAAACGTCGGCCTTCCTGTGCCATTCGGTCCAGGTTGAGCGTCGGGTAGTCCTTGGCGCCGAACGGCCCGATGTCCGCATAGCCCATGTCATCGATGAAAATGATCACGAAGTTGGGAAGCCGCGGAGTGTTTTCGGCATCAGACACCGCCGGGACGAAGGTACCGGCAACGACGGCGACGAGTATGAGCATTCTCATGGGCACTGGCCTCCGGACACGTACTGTTGCCAACGACGCAGCACAAACGTAACGATGTCCTGCCCCTTCGGGCAAATCTTCGAACAAACCTGATGCACGGAGCCGGACCCGAAGGTGAGTGGCATTCTGGCATTCTCGCCGAACGCCCTTTGTTTTCTTGCTTGCCTTGTGATGGAGCCGGCAACCGGTTACAAACGATGCATGATTTCCAAGGAGCTTGCCGAAAAGCTGGTGCGTACGTCCAGGCCGCTTCGAGGGCTGCACGGCTCTCGCATGGTGTTGCTGGGCATTGGCCTGCTGTTGGGGGCGGCCTTGGCCCGGCCCGAGTACCTTACCCAGAGCGGGATCCCCTTATGGGTTTGGCCTCACGTGGTGCTCCTTTTCATTGTGGCCGTTGTCCTTCTCAAGCTGGTACGCCGGCAACGGCAGGCCACACTCACGCTGGCGGCATTTGAGAGCCTGCAACTGCAGGAGTGGGAGCAAGCTCGGCGACATCTGGTCAAGCTCCTCGCCAGGCCTGTCAACCATGCGCCGGCACGGACAGAGGCCTTGCTGGGCCTGGGGAACCTGGCGGAAATCGGTCATGATTATGACGCGGCGCAAGAGGTGTATGAGGCCATTCTAAACGAAGCCGTCGCCAATCCCGTGCAACTGCTGATGACCCGTATGGCGCTGGCCGCGACTCTCCTGCGCACCGGCCAGACGGCCGACGCGGTGGAAATGGTCGACCGTCTCGACCGTACGAGCCTGCCGGATTCCCTCAAGGCTCACGTGGAGCTGGTCAGTCTGTTCCGAGAGGTTGTCATGGGCCAAGCTGCCGACGGCCTTGTCAAGGCCGATTACCGCCGTGCGCTCTTTCGTGAACACCTGGGCACCCGCGCGGGCTACGGGTACGGCCTGCTGGCCGCGGCTTATGACCAAGCCAACCTTCCGAGCCCGGCTCAGAAATGCTGGGCGGATGCGACTTTGCTTGTGCGAGCAGACGCTCTGGTGGACCGGTTTGGGGAGTTGGCTCCCGTGGCCGCCCGGTACGCGGCTGTGGAGCATGTGCTGTGAGTTTGACGGAGCTCGACAATCTGCTGCGGCGATTCCATCGTCGGATCAACCAGATAGCGGTCATCCGCATATTGGCGATAGTGACCGTTGCGTTGCTCGCGGTATGGTCAACGTGGGAGCCGGCTCAGTTGGACCGGCGGGTGGCCGCGTTGTTGGTGAGCGTTGTGCTGCTGGGGTGGATCGCTCTAGCACTAGTCAGCTTTCACCTGGCTCGAATGCTGCAGATGGCCCGCATCCTGCTGGGCACGGGCCAGACGGACAACGCTCGGGTGTGGCTGGGCCGGGTGATGACCGGGTGGTCATTGTCGTCACGAATTCAACTGGTTGCCTGTCAGCATCTGGCTTCATCGTTTTTGGCCAAGGACCGTCACGAAGAGGTAGTGTCGATCTGTGGCGCGCTGCTGCGGCATCGTTTGGGCCGCCTCAAGAACGTAGCGGTCAACGCTCGCCTGATGCTCGCCGACAGCCTGTTGATGCTCGATCGGGTGGGCGAGGCTTGCGAGGCCCTCGAGCCGCTGTACGACTTGCCGCTGAGCCTGGCCGACCGGATGAAGCTGCTGCCAATCCAGCTTCGTTACGAGTTGCGGGCCGGGCAGCCGGCGTTGGCGGCCGAGTCGCTGTCGGAAAACGTGCGAATCGCTGAACTGCTCGAGTCGCCGCAAGCGGCGCTGGTACATGCCATGCTGGCCAAGGCCTGTCGGCGCAAAGGGATGCATGCTCAGGCCGAATTCCTGATCCGCCGAGCCCGGCTCTACGCCGACCTTGAACCGCTGGCGCAGCGGTACAAGGAAATCGCCGATGTCACCGAGGCGGACGGCGGACCGGACGCGCATGCCCCATTTCCGTAAGGCCCAGACGCATAACAGTTTGGGGCTTCAAGTACCCGCCTTTCCGCGATTCCGAAATGCTGCTCGTTTGGGCTCTGAGTTTCCGGACCAGAATGGCTAAAACGTGCCATGGCCTGGGCCTTGATTCTGTGAAAGTTTTCACGTATCCTTGTGAAGGATTTCACTAATCAAGCTGCGGGATACTCAGGAGGCCTGTCAGCCGTATCCCGCGGTGGTTTGGGCGTCAGTTCGAGCAAATGGTCTGTAATACGCGTCAGTGTGAGCGAGTGTGTTTGGTTTCTCCGGCAAGTTCGGCACTCGTGATCGCATTAGTCTGTTTTTTTGAATTGCCGATGCGCGGTGGCGAACGGCTGAAATAGGGCCATAGCGAGGATTCGGGCTCTCGAGGGGGCCGGCATTCGGTTGAGGCTATGGGAGGCCACCCCATGGCAACGTGGGAAGTGCGCGCGCTTTTCAGAGGTTTCTACCGCCAACCTGCGGCGGAGCGGGGGTACAGCCCCTGGTCCCGCGTCCGAATCTCAAGAAGCACCACAGAAGCGGTTGAAAAAGTGAGCATAGTCGCGCAAGAGGCGTTTGTGCGACCTTGGCGCGCGGCTTGGGCCTCAAGCCGGCATTGTCCGTCGCAGGTTTTTCCGTCCATGGCGGCGAGCGAGTCCGTTGGAGCAGTCGCGCGCCGGCCGCGAAAACTCCGGAGCGTACGGCGACTTGCCCGTCAGGAACCTCGTTCTTGTTTGCAGATTCATCAACCAAGATCCGGGCACGAGACTGACACCGGTCGGGCGGAGCGTGGCCACCGATGCCTTGTGTCGGGCGGTCTTGTTGCCACATACCGTAAACGGCAGCGGGGTGAGCCCGAAACGCGTCAATCGGGTGGCCAGTCAGTTCCGGTCGGCGCGGGACCCCGCTGTCGTTGTCAGGGCGGTGCCGGCAGGCAATCGCCGACGGCAGGGCAACACAAGTATTGTCCTCATGGTAATCGCCGGATGCGGTTTCTCCAAGCGTGAGGTATCTCAACATGTCGGTCATGACGTCCCACGAGTTTCTCGACAAGGTGATCCGGGCAACTCCCGACGGCGAACACATCCGCAGATGTCTTCAGTGCGGAACATGCAGCGGTGTGTGCCCTTACGGCTTTGCGATGGACCATCCGCCCCGATCGCTGATTGCCGCACTTCGCGCCGACGACTGGCAAGGTGTGCTCGAGAGCGACACGATCTGGCTGTGCGTCTCGTGTTTTGCCTGTGCGAGCGTCTGTCCGGTCCAGATACCTTTGACGAGAGGCCTGCTTTCGGCGCTCAAGACGGAAATGCTTGTCGGCGGGAGCATTCCGCCGGAATTACAGACCGCCTTGGGCAATTCGCGGCGATACGGCAATCCCATGGGCGAATCGCCGCGGAAGCGCGCGGACTGGGCTAAGGATTTCACCATCCCGGTCCCGGTGCTGGCGAATCACAAGGATCCGGTTGATGTGCTCTGGTTTGTCGGTGATTACGGCTCGTATCACCCGCGTGTTCAGTCGGTCAGCAAAGCAATGGCAAAAGTACTTCACGCCCTGCACGTGACATTCGGCATCCTCGGCCCGGAGGAGAACAGCGACGGCGACACGCAGGCGTTCACGGGGGAATGGGGACTGTTCGAGCTGCTCGCCCGCAAGAACATCAAGGCGATGACGAAGTATTCATTCAGAGAGATCATCACCGGCGACCCGCACGCGTTCAACGCCCTCAAGCATGAGTATCCTCGTCTCGGTTTTGACAGGCCGGTAAGGCATTACACCCAATTCCTGTTTGAGCGCATCGATCAACTCAGAAGGTTGTTCAAGAACCCACTTTCAATGCGGGTGACGTATCACGACCCGTGTTACCTCGGGCGGGCCAACGAGAACAACATTTACGAGGAGCCTCGCCGGCTTATCGAGGCCATTCCGGGCGTCGAGCTTGTCGAGATGTCGCATAACCGTGCCCTGAGCCTGTGCTGCGGCGGAGGCGGAGGCGGAATGTGGCTGGACGGTTTCTCATGGGAGAAGGCCCATGCTCGAACCACGGAGTGGCGGATCAAGGAAGCGATCGCGGTTGGAGCCGACGTCCTCGCCGTGGCCTGTTCGTACGAGACGCCTCGCTTCGAGGATGCGGTCAAGAGTACCGGAAATGAAGGCAAACTCATGGTGAGGGATATCGCCGAACTGCTCGCTGAGGCCCTATTCGGCTAGGAGATCACGCTATGGACATTATCGTTCTCGTCAAATTTGTTCCCGACCTGGTGGAAGATCTGGAGATCGACGCGCAGTCCGGTCTGCTGGATCGGAGCTTCTTGCGGCTGATCCCCAACGAGTTGGATGAGCATGCCCTCGAAGAGGCGTTGCTGCTGAAGGAGCGGCACGGCGGAACGGTTACCGTGATCACCGTCGATACCGGCGACGTGGACGAAAGCCTTTATACCGCTGCCGCCAAGGGCGTCGACCGGCTGATCAAGATCACCGGTGAGGGCTTCGATCAGGGCGTCACGAACCAGGCACTTGCCGTCATTTTTCAGAGCGTGATGGGAGACATGGCGTTTGATCTCATCCTGACCGGCACGCAGGCGGTTGACGATCTCGACGGCTTCGTCGGCGCGATGCTGGCCGAGCGCATGGGCCTTCCCTACGTCGGCTACGTCACCCGGGTGGAGGCGGAGAATGGGACGATGGTCGCACGCAAAGAGTATCCAGGCGGCCTGA
>Ga0209506_1002259_pt1 | contig 17576 bp, 23 predicted proteins | sample AD_JPNHG2_MetaG_FD_184409 | JGI IMG/M metagenome (GOLD analysis project Ga0209506, IMG submission 184409) | Active sludge microbial communities of municipal wastewater-treating anaerobic digesters from Japan - AD_JPNHG2_MetaG (SPAdes) (version 2) | ecosystem: Engineered > Bioreactor > Anaerobic...
AGGAAGATTTCCGTGCGCGCGCGCCACATAGGCACCATTGGTAGGCCCTAATGCTTCGCGCCGGGCGAAAACCGGTCCTGTGGTCTTCCGGGTTCCTTGATGTGTCTCCTATCGTTACCTGAGAGATCTTACGATCTGCGCGTGGCGCAGGTCATAGTATGCCATGACGGCGTCATGGTACGCTGTGGCCAGGGCCGTCATGTAGTACAGGCCGACGATGGCCAGACCGATAATTATTAATGCTTCGATTTTTTTCATTCGCCCCTCCAATCAAAAAACATATCGTCAACATTTGCTTTCGTTACGTCATCCCAGGCGAAACCGCACAATTCCTCGAGTTCCGCCTTTCGTTTCCGTTGCACCTGTGCAAGAATAAGGGAATTTGTCGCTAAATGTCTGTATTCATTGAGGAGTGACCGACGCAACAAAAACGAATATGCGTCCGGATAGTCGCGCTCAAATTCATACATATCTCGTTTAGTCCAGCGATATTCCATTGCCATGTCTCCTTTCTCCGCGTTTTCGCCATGCGCGGCCCGGCCTTGCCGCTATGAGCAATATCGACCTATCATGTATTGCTCTCCGTCGTCACTAACCTTAATAACGATGCCGGAGAAAAACGTATCGGCGGCATATCCGTGCCAATCCGATAGTTCTTCGATTCCCTCGGTGCGAACGAATTCGTCCAACGCGTAAACGTTACCGCGATACCGGATTATGGACGCATAGTCTTTATAGATTATCCAGTCTAGTTCCTTTTTCTCCTTGTTTGTCAGGTCGGTAAAATACACAAAATCTTTCCACTTGTGATCTGTTACTATTTTCATGGCGTCTCCTTTCCCTGCGTGTACCATGCGCGGCCCGGCCTACTTTCCGGCAAGCTCCCTAGCAATACACTTCTCCTGTCGGCTCGATTGCGGCCTTAGGCTCAAGGCCGCAAAAGTACGTGTCAAGGTCATATGCATCCGCGACGTGATATGCGCCGTCTTCGTAGACGATATAGACCGTGTCGTTGATTCGCCTTGCCTTGCGCAAGGCTTTCTGTACGGCATCCATCCATTCTTTTTGGACATAATTCATTGCTTGTCTCCTTTCTCCGCGTGTACCATGCGCGGCCCGGCCTATGCTTTAGGATTCGCATACGTGACGCGCTACTGCCTCAAGTGCAAACCATGCCATGGCATTAGCCACCATGACATGCGTGTCGTCATCGTGCCACTGGCCGTACAGTACACGCGCGATTTCGTCCGTCGAAACGTCGCTGTGCAGGCAGGGGAAGCTTGCAATCATATCAAGCACGCTCTCGCCCATATCGCGTGCGGTTTCCTCCGCGAGTTCCACGATTTCCCGCCTGTGGCGACGGAAAAACCTAGTCGTATCGCTGAGATAGGTGAAATTCGGGAAACCTGCATCGGCCCCGTGGTGATATACGTCTTCCAAATATTGTCGTCCGCCGACAGCCCTAACTATTGCGTTTTTAAGCGTTTCGTTCATGACAGTTATTCTCCTTTCCTTCCTTGTGGATTTTATCGCGCAATGCTTGTTTTCTACGATGCGTCTCAATTTCCTTGCGAACGCGGCGGATGTATCGTATTTCCCTGTCTGTCATATTTCCCCCATCTACTTTTGCTTTAGCCAGGTATGATAATCGTCACGCGACTCGAACGCCAGATAGCCGCCCTCGACCTTGACGATAATGGCCGCCCACGGGGCGCGGCGGGCCGCCGTGCGACGATCCTTGCAATCAATATACATCGTCCTCATGGCCTTACCTCCCGTCAACATTATTTGACAATCTCAATATACAATACTCATGCCACTTGTCAAGTAATGTGTAACTCCTCGATAATGCAATACATATTATTTACCAGGAGATTCTGGCGATTCTGAAACCGTAAAGAATACCGACGAAATCACGCAACGGATGCAACGACAATTGCGCAAGTAGGCGATATGCAAAGCGAAATAAATTCGTGCGAAATTGTAAGATTTTCCGACAATTCACTTGACATATCGTCAATACTGTGCTATGCGATAACATAAGTACGGGATAAGACTATCGAAATCCAAAATTTTGGACGATACGGAGACCGTAAGATATCCCGACGGTCCAGGTAGACGGCGGTCCCCCAAAGTTACGCCGCGCGGTACGACGCTGGACCGTGTATCGTAGCCCCGTCTGATCAGCCCCTCGCCCGGACGGGGACCGACATGGACGCGGCGCGATAGGCCGCTATCATACCATTACCCGGCATGAGATCGTCGCTTCTGGACGATTTTAGCCGTGTTCGATTCTTATCCAGTGATGGATACTTTTTATCCAGGCCGCACGAAACTGGATAATAAGTATCCAATTCGCACGATATATCGTGGGGACCATGCAAGCACAGGCAGGCAATAAGCCGTCAAGACCATCAATGAGAGGCCGCAATCAATATCGGCTAACCCCTGTAGATAAAGAAGCCGTCATAGCAACCTATCAGCAAGCCCCCACTCTCACCCAAGCACAGATCGCAAAACTCCACAGCATAGACGATACCACCGTCTGCAAAATCCTCAAACAATACAATATCGACTACAAACAGACACAGGACTTCATAAAGAACCGGGCTGATATATTTGCGGGACTACAGCGCAAGATAATCGAGAGTATCAGCCCCGAGGATCTACAAAAAGCTCCGCTACAGGTCAAAGCAATGGCCATGGGCGTTTTATATGATAAGGAACGCCTCGAGCGCGGCCAAGCTACCGAAATCACGGTCAATTTCGACGCGATCCGCGCAATCAAGGAGCGCGCCAGGGACGTCGAAGCTAAGATCAAGGCCCTGGAGCGCGGCGAGACAATAGACGTTACGCCGCTCATATCGTCCCAGCCCGAGACGCAACGGGCAGCTGGCGACACATCGCAGGACAATCGCGATAACTTCGTGCAGCCAAAGGATATTATTGATGCGCAATGTTATGGCGATAGCAACGAGGCAACGTCTGATAACAGTCATTATGTAAACCAACACGACGTGGAGCCGCGCCGTAGGCCTGGGAGGCCGCGCAAGGCCAGGTGAGGGGTGGGGACCGAGGGGGCGGGGGGTAGCGGTTGCGCGTTACTTCTCCTCATCTGGGCGGAAATTGCAAAAGGCCTGTTGATAAGTCTCAGAAAACGCGGGGATGTATGAGGAAATGCAGTCGATGTGGATATTCTGAGTTCGATCAGTGTATAGACACGCACCACGTCATATATGGGGAGAATGAGGTTACTATTGATTTATGTTGTTGTTGCCACATGGCGATTCATCGGGGCGCGATAACTTACGATAATGGTGTATTTAGGGAGCGTCGTGACGGGGATATTATACCGCGCGGGAAGAAGTGTGGTCCGAGGGTTGGCGGTTCAAGGGTGGAAAAGTCGAGGAAGAAGGCTAAGAAGTTAAAGTGGCACAGATTCGACCCGGATAAGATGAGGGTTTATATTGGCCATGATTGGGTGGAGAGGAATTTAAGGAATTCTGTACGTGATGTACGTGTTTTTTGAGCGTAGAGTTAGCGTGATTTGGTTGCACAGGTTACATGAGAGGGGGTGAGGTATATGGGGAGTGGCAGGTATTTGGTGTTATCGTTTCCGTCGTATTTAGGTAGTCCATTTCGGACGGGCAGCCGCATGTTAGCGTGGGTGGTGGCGCTATGGAGGGTGTTGAGGTATTGTGAGGTTAGGGTGGTTGATGAGGATAGTGGGGATTGTGTTGTGATATAGGGTGCGGATATGGGGGAAGCGTAATTGGTGGGAGGTGGGTTGTGAGGGCGGCGACATTTGACGGGACATGGACGGTGAGGGGGTTCCGGCTGTCGGGTCCGACCCATCTTGCCGACCCCGATTTGGGAATAGGGGTTGAGAGCGGTTTGATGACGGTTGGGTACGGACAGGACTCGATTAAGACGTATCGGTATTCAGGGACCAAGGATGACCTGTTCGACGCGGTTGTTGCGGGCCATGTGGAACTGGAGGACTTGGGCGTTACGATGAGGCCGCAATGAAGCTGTATCTTTTAGCACCTGGGAATAAGGGTACTTCCGACGCGTTCAGGACGGGGTGGGAGCGGATATGGGGGAAGCGTAAGGGGGATGTTGAGCATGAGGGGGAGGGGGTATTGCGGTTTGGGTTGAGGGTTGAGTCGAGGGAGTTGCGTCATTTTAGTGAGTTTAAGTGAGGTTAGGGATGTACGTATTTGATGTGGAGGGTGTCCCTGGTGAAGAGGAGATGTTGACGGGGATGACTTCAGCGACGTCGTTGAGTATGTCGAAGGTATACGTACCGGCTGAGCATGGGGGTTACAGGTGTGCGCGGGCGGCGTTGATTTCCGTGAAGGAGGCGTCGGTGAACATGACGTTGTGCGGTACGACGCCGACGGTGACTTCGGGGACGAACATGGGACATACGTTGAATGCTGGGGATTCGTATGTGATACGTGGTGAGACGGCGTTGCAGAAGGTTCAGTTTATTAATGGGACGGCCGGTAACGGTGCGAAGGTGTTTGTGACGTATTTTTATTGATGAAGAGTTCGAGGGAGCAGGCGATAGAGATATTGAGGGCGGAGCACGAGGAGCTGATGCGCCTGATCCGCTCTGAGGAGGAGCGGAACCCGTTTTACTTCTTTGATCCGCCCAGCGGGGTATTGAACGAGGGGCAGAAGGCGTTTTTGCGGAGGTGGTTGAAGGAGGAGGACGTACCGGATGTTGTGGACGGTCAGTTGGAGGCGTTGATAGACGACCACGACATCAATTTGACGTGTGGCGGCAACCAGTCGGGCAAATCAACGTGTGGGGCACTTGAAGATGCGATTGACATAACGAAGCGGGTTCCGATTGCGTTGCAGGGGGTATACCCGAAGTCGAAGATACCGCAGAAGATACCGTTTCTGGTGCGGACGGTAGGGGTTGACCACACGCAGTTATTGAATACGGTGATTCCGGCGTACCGCAAGTGGATGCCGAGGGAGTTTTTGATCAAGGGGTCGTGGGATCAGTCGTTTTCATCTGAGCGGAGGCTCCTGACGTTGCGGAAGGGGCACAAGACGTATGGGACGATTGAGTTCATGACCAATGCGATGGAGGTGGAGAAGTTCCAGGGTCCGCCCTTGGACAAGGTGAATTACGACGAGGAGCCTAGGCAGGACATTTACAGGGAGAACCTGCTGCGGTTCGTGACGGCGTCGAGATTGAGGGTCAGGTTTCGGATGACCCCTACGAAGGGGATGACGTGGGTGAAATCCGAAATTTTGGACAAGGAGGGTCAGCCGGGGTCGAACATTAAGAGTTTTCGGTTGGCGTCGGTATGTAACCCGATGGCGAACCTTGAGGTTCTTGAGGATATTCTCTCGAAGATTGACAATTACGAAGAGAGGAAGATGCGCCTGCTGGGTGCGTTTGTTTCTCTCACGGGGTTGGTATACGGGAACCTGTTCAACCGGAACGTGCATGTGATCGAGCCGTTCCCGATAGATTATGACAATTACATTGTATACAGGGGAGGAGACCCGCACCTCGTCAAGCCATCCGTATTCGTTGAGATGGCGGTTGACCGGGAGGGTATCTGCTACGTCATCGGGGTGTATTCTTCCCCGAAGGACACGGCTGAGATCAAGGCTGACCTTGCGGAGCGCGCCAGGAGCAGGGGAAAGGATTCGAGGGGATGGAGGCTGGGGCAGACGCGGGTGGACAAGTCGTGTAACTCGACGATACGCGCTCTTGGGGACAGGAATATTTTCCTTGAACTGAGCAGGGGGCAGAACGCCATCCCGGCTTTAGTGACGAGCGAGAAGTTCACCGGCAGCATAAACGCCGGGGTTGACCGGATCAAGCAATACTTGAGGGATAAGCGCCTGTTCTTCTTTGACACTCCTGAAGTCTGGCAGTTGATCAAGGCGATGGAGAGCCTTGAGAGGGACATGGCGCACAACGAGGACAGGACGGGGGTAAGGGACAAGATCGCCGAGGGACGCTGGGATGCCCACGCAGCATTGCGGTACATCTTCCAGGGTCCGCTGAACTTCATCGAGGCGCAGTTATACGCCCCTGAGTTGCCCGAAGACAGGTACATCTGATGCAGCTTGTTTCAGAAAGGATAAAGCGTACCGACAGAACAGAGCGGGTGCAGAAGAAGGAAGACCCCGTCCTCGCCAAGCTGTCGAAGTTCAAGGAAGAGGCCGATGACATGAAGTCCACCTACGAATCCCGGTGGGCCGACAACCTCAGGCTCTCCCTTGGAATCTGGAAGAGGTCGGACTCGTCCACGTCCAGGGTTCGGCAGAGAAACAAGTTGTATTTCCGCAAGATATGGGCCACGAAGAAGCGTTTCGTGGCTTCCATGCATTCGGCGTTTCTTTCCGATTACGACGCCGTGAAGATCGAGGGTAGGGATAAGCTGAACGATTATTTCGTCGCCGGCGTTCTTCAGGAGGTCTTCAATTACCGCCGGGACCAGATGATCAACCTGAAGTTCCTGAACCTGAAGCATGACATTGCCTTTGAGGACATTCTCGATTACGGGTTCTGCGTGGGGAAGCTGACGTGGGATTTCGACCCGGAGAACGGGATTGACGAACCCGACTATGTCGTCTGGCCGCCGGAAAGATATTTCGGGGATATGTTGGCCGAGACCCCCGACAAGATGCGGTTCCACATCTTCGAGTCCTTCCTGACGAAGGAGGAGCTTGAGGAAAGGAACTATGAGAATATCGAAGAGTGCGAGCCGGAAGCCGTCCCGTCCAGCGACGTGAGGGCTGTCCGGCACAATATGCACAAAGACCCGCTTCAGAACTACTCTGAGAACGAATACCCAGCCCCCGGATACGGGGACGATGTTGATAAGGACCGGGAGCGGCAGCTCTACAGGGTATGGGAGTGCTTCTGGAAAGAGGGGAACGAGTGGAAGTTCTGTGTCACGAATGGGGACACCGTATTTCTTCGCAAGCCTCGTGCGAACCCATACAAGAAGATCGTCCCGGTCGTCATCGGGCTGTGCCTCATTGTTCCGCACAGGCTGATCGGAGAGGGACTGGCTGAACCCCTGGAAGGCCCGCAGGAGAGCTACAACTTCAATCTGAATATCCGAAAAGACAACGTCGCCTTAAACCTCAATTCCCCGACCCTCGTGTCCCGGTTCGCCAATGTTGACCTCGCCTCTCTCGTAAACGTTAAGGCCGGTGGCGTTGTGCTGACCGACGACGCGAGCGACGCGGCAGTGCGGAAGATGCAGATGGGCGACGTGACGCAGTCGAGTTACGCCGAGGCGAATGACGACGACCTGATGATGCAGGAAATGTCGGGGGTCACCTCCGAAAAGATGGGCATGACGCGTACCGACAAGGCGACCGTCGCGCATATCAACTACCAGGAAGCCAACGAGAAGCTGGCCTACTTCATTTCCATCGCCGGGGACACCTACTGGCGGCAATTTCACTACAAGCTGGCCTATATGATCGCCAACTTCGAGACGGACGAGACCGTCATTCGGATTGCCAACCAGAATTTCTTCGCAAAGGAAGAATCCCCCGTTCAGCCGTATATCGACAACTTTGAGGATTTCGACGCAGACATCCGCATCACACTCGGCCCGCAGGCTGCGGGAAGGAACCAGGAGATCCAGAACTCCATGCTCCTGATGGACCGCTCCGTGATGTATAACCAGCAGCTTATGGGCCTGCTTCAGGCAGGGGTGATCAACCCGCAGGACGCCAAGTTCATGAATATCTCGGCCCTGGCGGAAGACCTTCTCCCGGCCCTTGGCAAGAGAAGCCAGCAGAGATACTTCATTTCTGCGAAGCCCCCGCAAATGCAGACACCGCAGAACCCGGCCATTGCCGGGAGAATGGCCCCGCAGATCGGCAACCTGGATATTAACGCAGAGGCGAACCCGTATGACATCAAGATGCAGGGTGCGCGGAACTTACCGGAACCCGTATGAACTGGGAGGAGAAAACAGACCAGGAAATTCTTGATCAGCTCAAGCGGGCGGAACTTGCGCGCAAGCTGGAAGAGAGCGAGGAGTGGCAACTCGTAAAGGAAGCCATGCGCCGGGTCCACGACAAGCACGTTTTGCAATGGCGCAAGACGGACCCGACCGATACGGTTGCGATGATTCAGCTGCAGCAGATATGTAATTTGTATGCAGAAGATTTTCTTCCTGCGCTGATCCGCAACTTCGAGGCGTATGGTGAATTCGCCTACGAGCAGGCGAAGGAGAGGGGCCTGCTGGAAAGGATCATGGGCATTCTGAAGTGAGCGTTGAAATTATCTACGGGGGCGGGGATTACGAGGAGTGGAAGAAACAGTTCAAGTGCCAGAATTGCGGTCATTGCTGTACTAACTTTCGTGCGAAGGGGGTCATCGAGGACATCGGGCTGATGAAGGAACTGCTGGCATGGTCGCGGTTCCCGGTCCCGATTAAATTCCCGAAGCAGATGGTACTTGAGATACACATGAACGATGCGCCGTGCAAGCACTTCAACCCCATTACGAAGCTGTGCATGGATTATTTGAACCGTCCTGATTTGTGTAGAAACTATTTTTGTGAGAAGGCGAAGCTGAAATAGCTTGTCTAATACGCGTCCACGGCGGCAAGGTGGAATCGTCCTGCGGGACGTAAAAGAAAGGAAGGTTATGCGAGAATCGTCTGAAGTGAAGAAAGAGGTCGATGCGGAGCGCGTGGAAGGCGGCAGGATGCCGATTCCTCTCACGGAAGCCGATACGGAGCGCGACGCCATCTACGAATCCCTGACCTCGAAACCGGAGCCTCAGCCGGAATCTGAGGAGCGGCCCGAAGAGGCCGAAGCGGAACCGAAGGAATACGTTACCGAAGAAAAACCACAAGAAGAAGAAAAGACGGTCCCTTACGGCGCTCTCGCCGAGGAACGGGCGAAGCGAAAGGAACTGGCGAAGAAGGTCAAGGAACTCGAAGCGGCGTTCCGTCAGGCTGCGGAGGACAACAAGAAGCTCATGGAACTGATGAGCGCGAAGTCCGACGAGGAGCCGATTACGGACTACGAGAAGGAACTCGTCAGCGTGAGGAAGCAATTGAAGCTCGCCATCGCGGAAATCGAAGCCTTCAAGAAGGCACAGGCCAAGACAGCGCAGGAAGTCGAGCAGGAGAAACTGGCGGCGCTAGTCAGGAAGACGCACGACGAGCTTGCGAAGGACGGATTTGACGGCTTCAACGATTTCGTCCCGCAGGTTATCAAGGCCATGGACGACGAGGATATTCCGCTCGAGGAGCGAAACCCCGCCGTGTGGAAGCGCGTGTATCGGGAGATTGTATACCCGAAGTACATCGGGAAATACCGTCCCGCGCCGAAGGCGGTGAAGGAAGCCGCGAAGAAAGAAGCGTCCTTGATCAAATCGCCGGGAACGGGGTCTGCCTCGAAGAAAGAAGAGGAATGGACCCCTAAAACGTACGCCGAATGGCGGCAGAAGCATTCGTTTGTGTAGGGGCCTCTCATACGGAGGTTATAGAAAATGGCTTACGAGATGTATTGGTCTACCCAGAGCGGGTACCTGACCAACAATGAGCTGAACAAGTCGTTCCAGAAGGCGGCGCAGCCTATGTCGAAGTTCCGTCAGTTCTGCGCTATCAAGGAAGCTGGCGGCAAGCACAAGGGTGACACGGTGAACTGGCTGAAGGTTTCCAACGCTTCGGCTTATGGCCGTGAGGTTTCCGAGACGAGCACGATTCCTGAAACGACCCTGCCCCTGAGCTGGGGGACGGTCACGGTGGCGGAGTACGGTCAGATGAACTAGGCCGCTTGCGGGTATTGTGAATTTTTTGATGGCATGGATGACAAAGAACGATAACATTATCTGGATCAAGGGCTAAGTGGGGATGAGTAGAGAAGGGAAGTTTATGATGGAGATGCAACCTAATCCTGGAACCCCTTCCAGCGTGGTTGCAATCACCACATATTTGGCATGTATACTTATCCCTTCTATACATGTTGATGCGAAACAGCTTATAATCGGCGTAATCTCTTGGATGAGAAGGTTTTCCTCCTTTCCACGCGTGATGATTTTCTCCTCTGATTGTGTGTACCGGAATCCCTTTATTCCAAGGCGTGACGCCCTGTTTTGCTTTTCTCCATTTGGCCTTAAATTCAGGGTCGTTTTTGAGGCGTTCGTTAATCTTGGAAAAGTCATTGTAGGGCTTATGGCCAGGTTGAAAGCCCATACGTTTCAGTGTTGGGCATTCTTCTTTCGTAAGCCCCTTATTCCAAGCTGGATGACTCTTCCCAAGATTTCCCTTATGGTGTCCGCGCTTGTATTTTGTATAACCTATCTGACCGTTTTTCCAGAACTTGCGAACGGTTATTTCGCTTCCGCAACCACAGGCGCACTTTGCAACCATACGAAACACCTCAAGAATCGTTCGATTCCATATACTATCATAATTGACAATGCCCGTCAAGAAAAATCGGGTGAATTGCTGGAACGCCCTAACGTAGAGACGAGGGTAATCAGCAGCCAAGCCGCAGTGGGCATAGGTACTGCGGAAGGTTCAGAGACTATCGGGGTGAGTCCCAACAATAATCCCCGGCACGAGTGCCCGACCCGAAAGGGAAGATATAGTCCGAACTGCATGGACAACATGCAGAGCCGTGGTTTAAACGGCCACGGGGTAACAAAATTGCTCGCTATTCCGTTCACCTTCAAGATCGAGGCTCTTTCGGAGTTCGACATCAAGCAGATCGTCAAGGGGGCGCTCCTCGACGATTGCGTGAAGGTCATCGACTCCGTTGTCGAAAGGGAGTTCAACAAGACGGCGAATGTGTACGTTGGCACGTCCACTTCCACCGGCACGTTCTACACGGCATCGTCCGCTACCGAGACGAACACCAGCGTGCTGAACACCTACCATATCAATCGCATGGCGGCGTTCCTGCGGAATCTCAATGTTCCTGGGTTCCCCGGCCTCAACGGGGATTATGTGTTCATCTGTGCCCCCGATCAGATGCAGGAGATCAAGGGTGCGCTGACGAGCATCTACCAGTACACTGAACTCGGCCTCAAGTACATCGCCAACGGTGAGGTAGGCCGGTACAACGGGGTCAGGTTCGTCGAGGACAACTTCGCCACTCGGTACACCCTGTCGTCCGGTACGGCCACGGCCATTAGCTGGACGAAGGGGCAGAGCGGGCCGGGGTATATGTTCGGGTCGCCTACTGTCCGTGAGTGCGTGGCTGTTCCTGAAGAGATCAGGGTCAAGGTTCCCACTGACTATGGCCGTTCTCAGGGCATTGCCTGGTATGGTCTGTTCGGGTGGGGCATTGAGTGGGCGGACACTTCCAATGCTCGCATTGTGAAGTGGGCCTCCAACGCATAAGGGGGTGACACTATGGGCAGAATCACTTACGACATCCCCGAAGTCAGGAAGATCGTCTGGCTTCCCGGCAATGCCGGTACGGCTCAGATTCTCACGCCGCAGGCCGGTACCGGAAGCGAGACGAAGACGCACACTACGACTCTCAACCCGTTTTACTTTGGCGGCATGAAGGTCAAGATCAAGCGGCTTCAGTATGCCGTCACTACGGCGCAGACCGGGACCGGGTGCAATCTCGCTCTCGACATCTACAACGGCACCTCCTCTGTCGGGAGCCTGTCCGTCACGACTCAGACTGCCGGAGCGGTTGTGCAGAGTTCGTCTGACATCGACTCGACCGTGGAATCCACCGGCTACATTAGGCTGTATGCCAAATCCACGACTACGGGATCTGATGCGAACTCTGCGAAGGGCATGATCTATGTCACCTACGCGGAGGAGTTCACCACCTAGGGGGTCAGTATGGGCAGAATCACTTATGACATCCCTGCGATTCGTAACGTGACCTGGCTCCCTGGGAATGCGGGGACTGCGATTATTCTCACCCCGCAGAAGGGGACGGCGTCCGAGACGAAGACGCATACGACGACCCTGAACCCGTTTTACTTCGGTAAAATGGCAGTCAGGCTGAAGAGGCTCCAGTACCTCGTCACGACGGCGGCGACCGCAGCCGGCCAGACGTTGGCCCTGGATGTCTACAAGGGAACTTCCTCGGTGGGCAGCCTGTCAGTGACGACGGAATCTGCGGGTTCTCAGGCGCTCATGTCGTCCGATCTTGACGTTGAGCTTACGGCCACGGATTATATCCGGGTCTACGCCAAATCGACGACTACGGCCAATAACTCGAACTCCGCCGTCGGGACTCTCTGGATCACCTGGGAGGAACTGTTCACGGCGTAACAAACCGGGAGGGGGTCTGAACCGGACCCCCTCCCACTCACAATGTCTATGTGGCGAGACACAGACCCGCAAGGCTACGAAGTACGGAAGTGCAGGCACAGGGTTGTGCATTATTTGCACGGGACCGTTATCGACTTCGGCTGTGGTGACGAGAAGATCATCCCGCAGGCTATCGGGGTTGATATGTGTCCCGAGGCCGACATCCAGCTCGACCTGACCAACCCAGGGTCTTTCCATTTCTTCAATGACAATGCAGCTGATGTGATATTCAGTTCGCATTTCCTCGAGCACGTCCACGATTACAGGATGGTGCTGAAAGAGTGGTGGAGGATTCTGAAGCCGGGCGGGAAATTGATCCTTTACCTTCCGCACCGGGAACTCTACCCGAATATAGGGCAATATGGTGCGAACCCGGACCATAAGCACGACTTCGTTCCCAGCGACATTTTGTTCGCCCTGAAGGAATTCACCGATTTTGAGGTTCTCAGGAACAAGACCTATCCAGACGACAACGAATATAGCTTTGAATTGATTATCAAAAAGACCGCAGTCCCTAGAGAAAACGTCATTGAGAGAGACAACCGGGACAGCGTATTGGTGATCCGTTACGGGGCCGTAGGCGACATAATTGTCATCACCCCGCTGCTCAGGCTCCTGAAGGAACAGGGGGAGCGCGTGGTTGTGCTGACCATCCCTGGGTCAACGGCTCCGCTTATCAACAACCCCAATGTCGATGACATCATGCTTGTGCAGAGGGGTTCGCTGAACAATTCAAAGCTCCATGAGTACCATGCGGAACTCGAAAAGCAATTCAAGCGCGTCATCAATCTGTGTGAAAGCGTGGAGCGGTCGCTTCTCCTTGAGGCAAGGGACGAGGACAAGTTCTTCCTGAGCAAAGAGGAGCGGCACAAACTGACAAACGTGAATTATTATGACAATAACCTCCGCATGGCCGGGTTTGATGTCACCGGGCTGAGGCCGGAAATCTACCCGACAGAAAACGAGGACTTTCTTGGAGGGGTGTTCAGGAAGAAGAATCGCGGATGCTTCGTCATCCAATGGCAGCTTACGGGGTCTTCTGTCCACAAGCTCTACCCGTGGGCCGAGTATGTGATTGAAGAACTTCAGGACCGGCATGATGACATCAAGGTCTACCTGTCCGGCGGCCCGGAAGTGAGCATGGTGCAGGACTGGTATTCGCCCATGGTTATCAACAAGCTGGGCGTATGGACCATGCGGCAGTCGCTTGTCATGCCGAAGTATGTTGACCTTGTTGTCTCTCCCGAGACGGGGGTTCTGAACGCAGCCGGGGCGTTTGACACCCCGAAGATCGGGCTGCTGACCCATTCGAGCATTGAGAACATCACGAAGTATTTCCTCAACGATTATTCCATCGAATCCATTGCCCCGTGCGCCCCGTGCCACAGGCTTGTCCATGACACGAAACACTGCGAGGTTGACAAGGAATACGGCTTCCCGGTCTGCATGAGCGAAGGCCATCCGCCGCACAGGGTGCTGGAACAGATCGAAAAGGTATACGAGAGGTGGAAAGATGCCGCTAACAAAGCGAGGAGAGGCGGTCTTACGCAAGCTGAAGCAGGAGTATGGAGAGCGTAAGGGGGAAGAGGTCTTCTACGCCATGATGAACAAGGGCGTGAAGGGTTCGCAAAAGTGGCATAAGAAGGGATACAAGTGAGGGCCGTTGTATGCCGATGGGGGGCGATAGGTGACCACATATTCGCCACCCCGATATTCCGGCTACTGAAGAAGGAAGGATACGAGGTAACCTACCACACGAACCGGAGGGGCGTGGAAGTTACCAGGAACAACCCGTTCATTGACAATTACATAGTCCACCACGACAGAAAGCTGCAATGGAGTGAGGTCGAGTCGATCTGGTGGGAACTCGACCAGATGTATGACCGATTTATCAATCTGACACATTCCATTGAAGTTGACCTTCTTCCCACGGTGCACGAAAAGCTCTTTCACGCCCCGAAGGAAGAGAGACACGCGAAATGCAACAAGAATTACTACGATTACACGTTGGAGAAGGCGGGGTTCAGCGCGAGGGGGAGAAACGGGGAGATATTCATCAGCGAAGAGGAGGACAGGATTGCGAAGAAGTTCATGCGGAGGTTCCGTGGCAAGTTCGTGATCATGTGGGTGCTTGCCGGTTCCTCCCCGCACAAAGCGTATCCGTGGAGCGAGATCACGGTCGAGGAATTGAGAAAGCGGAATAAAGACCTCGCCTTCATCACGGTGGGCGACACGTTTGCGAGGCTGATTGAGTGGGAAGGCAAGGACACGGTCAATACCTGCGGAGAGTGGTCGATACGAAAGACCCTAGTCATGACGAAATATGTCAATATGGTAATCGGGCCTGAGACGGGGATCATGAACGCGGCAGGGTGTTTCGATACGCCGAAGGTCTTGCTGCTGTCTCACTCGACAGAGGAGAACATCTCGAAATACTGGAAGAACTGCGTGAGCCTCCATGCCCCTGAGGAGATCAAATGCTGGCCGTGCCACAGGCTGATCCACAACGTTGAGGACTGTCCGCAAACGAATATCCTGAAGCGACCGGCTTGCATTACGAACATCAAGCCGACGAAGATCATCGAGGCTGTTGGGCGATTCTACGACAGCAGACGACAGGAGTGATACATGGCGATCCCGACGCAACCGACACCGACGCTCATCTGCACGGAAGCGCTGAAGATGAAGCTCAACGGGGCTTCTCCCTCCACTACTGACGTGACGAGGGCGATTGATTACGGCCTGGAAAAGGTCAAGAGAGACATTATGATGGTCAACACGACGTGGAGGCCGCTGACGCAGACCTATTACACCGTGACAGACGAAGGCGTCAGCAAGTACACCAACCCGACAGACCTTGAGCAGCATATTTCGATTGAGCTTCTCGAGTATGACCACTCCGGGCTTCTGACCGGCGTGGACAACGCGAGCAAGCTCTACACCCTCGCCGCCGACGAAGACGCCGGCACGGATGATGTGGAAGGAAAACTGCTGCTGATCTCATCGGGGACGGGCGCAAACCAGGCCGTGCAGATTACTGCTTACAACACATCGACGAAAGTCGCTACCGGGGCCGAGGCATACTCAACTGCCCCGATTGTCGGAGACGGGTATCTCATCATCAACAAGTTTGGCCGACTCGAGTATGACCCGAGCTACAGGCGCAGCGATTATTCTTATTACGGGGACAAGGGCGTGCCGAGGCAGTTCTATCCCTATGCCGATGCCACCTACGGGTACGTTGAGCTGCGGCCGGTTCCCGATGGAATATATGGCCTAAAGTATACCTACTTCGCGGACCTGAGAAGGGTGGATACGTCCAGCAGCCTGTATTCAACAATCCTGCGCCGGTGGGCATCCGTCCTGACGCAGGGAGTGTACGTCTGGACGCTGGGTGAAGACGATGACCGATATGAAAGGGAGTTCCAGATATACGATTCCATGTTAAAGCAACTGAAGGCACGCGACAGCTACATGATCAGCGACCCGTCTTCTCTCATCCGGGTGGTGTACGAATAATGGCATACAAGGGGACTATATACGCTATCAATTGCGCGAGCGGCGGGCTGGACCACAGCTACAACATTGACGCCATCCCTCCGACGAATTTCGTCGTCCCGTCTCGCAACATCAACCTGCATGAGGGCGGCAGAAGGAAGCGTGGCGGAACTGACAAGGTGAACGGGTCTGCCATCAGCGGCTCGCCGTCCGTTGTCGGGATGTGCGACTACAAGCTGTCCTCGGGCGCTAAGTTTCTTGTGCTGGCCACGTCTGACGGGAGGATATGGAAGAACTACACGACGACCATCGCCACCGGCCTGACCGCAGGTAAGTATTACAGCATGGCAAGCGCAGGCGACATGCTGTTCATTACCAACGGAGAAGACGCTCCCATGACATGGGATGGGGTCGCCGCGTCTGCGTCTGCGATGACGAACATCCCCTCGGACTGGGTGGGTACGAACTTCCCCAAGCAGTTCGTGTTTCATGGGGCCGGGGCTTCTCAGAGAATGTGGGCGCTAGGGTTCGCGGACGGCAGTGTTTACGCGTCATACAATGACGACCTCGACGATTTCTCCGATGCCCACGTCGTTAACTTGCGAATCTACACCGGGGACGGATATGGGATTGTCGGGGGTGTGGAGTTCGGGGATCGGTTAATCGTCTTCGGGAAGCGTCAGGCGTATATCATAGACGATACATCGACGACTACGTCGGAGTGGGGATATAGCGCGACACAGTGGTTCGGCGGTGTCGCGCACCACAGGCTGATTGTCAGAACCCCGAACGACATCGTGTGCATGGCAGACGACGGGACGATCTATTCCGTTGTCGCGGCGGAGCAGTACGGTGATTACAAGGCCGCCTCCCTGACAAGACCGGCGCACATCGACATTTGGATCAATGAAAACGTCAACATGGCACAAATTGACAAGTTCCACGCCTGCTACGACCCCGTTCTGCGGTGCATCTATTTCTTCATGGTCAGGAGCGGCGACACGAATGTCAGTATGGCCCTGGTGTATTTCATTGACCGTCAGCCGAACGAGGCGTGGGTCGTGCATGACAATCAGTCCTACGACTCGGGGTACAGGGCGTACTCGTCGGCCATCGTGGAGGAGTCAACCGGGGTCTACAGGGTATATACGGGGTGCGCCGATGGATATGTCTGGAAGCTGAACGAAGCCACGAGGAGCGACGCGGGGAACGGATATTATGCCGGGTTCAAGACACCCCCGCTGAACATAGAGAACCCGCGCACCACGAAGATGTTCAACCAGGGGAGGGTGGTGTATCGTCCTTCTGGGCTATATGAAATGAACGTGAACATCTGGATTGACGGGCAGACGGTGCCAAGCACAACGGTATCGCTTGCCGGACAGGGTGCCGTTCTCGGGGCTTTCGTTTTGGGGAAGGATGTCCTGGGCGGGGCGCAACTGCTCGACAGCTCATTCCCCATCGGCAAGATCGGGAAGCGGGTGCAACTGGAGCTCTACAATAGCGTTGCCGCACAGGATTTCTTTATTTCGCAGCTGTTGATCGACTGCAAGAACATGGGAGCGTCTTCGGACTGAGGAAGATATGGCCTTACGAAGGGTTAAATACCTTGTCGATGGCGACACGCTGTATTCGGTTGATTTGAACGCCGAATTCGACAACATCATCAACAACTTCTCGGTCGGGAACCTGTCCGGGGTGTCCGCCTTCATGGCGACGGTCCTTGACGACGACTCTGCGGAGGAGGCGCGGGAGACGCTAGGCATCGACATCTACGAC
>Ga0209506_1002260_pt1 | contig 17575 bp, 15 predicted proteins | sample AD_JPNHG2_MetaG_FD_184409 | JGI IMG/M metagenome (GOLD analysis project Ga0209506, IMG submission 184409) | Active sludge microbial communities of municipal wastewater-treating anaerobic digesters from Japan - AD_JPNHG2_MetaG (SPAdes) (version 2) | ecosystem: Engineered > Bioreactor > Anaerobic...
ATTTTTCATTAAAGCCTTCCCACACTTCTTTATTAAAAGTGTATTTTTTTAGAATTGAGATTAAATCATTTTTTATATTTTCCATAATTCAAAATTGTTTGTTATATTGCAAATCTAATAAAAATTCCTTAATAAGCTAAATTCATAATCAGCTTAATGGATTGTTCTTTTTTCTAATGTCAATCTGTCTTTGTTTAATAATTTTCAAATATTCATCTATATTAAACTTATTTTGAAAAATTTCATTTAAGATTTCATTTGGCATCATATTATTTTTTGCATAAAATACCCCGGCATTGAAGCACTAATGATTGAATAACTTTAATTCGTTTTCATTATAGTAATATAATTCAAGAGATTGTGATTTTAACACTGGAGAATCAATGTCCATATTCATTAAGTATTCAAAACTTTTATAGTGTTCAATCATTGGTGTAAAATTATGCATTCCGGGTAAAGCACAGGAGGAAAATAACAATATTTTATAAAGGTTACTTTTTATTTGTTTGTTATGTCCAATTTTTCCTTTTGTTTTTTCAAAATCAGGTTTTAAAAGACAAATCATTCTTTCTGTAAAAATTTTAAATAAATGATTTCCTGTTCCAATCCAGATAGGGTTAGTAAATATAATTTGGGAAGCGTTTATTATCAATTCAAAATTTTTTGTAAAGTCATCATTATTAACACATTTACCCGGATTTTTAAACCAACAATTTAAACAACCATTGCACGGTATTATTTTCCAATTTTTAAGATTAATAATATTTATTTTTGTTTCTGGAATAACTGATAGATAGCCTTCCATGAAGTTTTTAGCCATGTTTAGAGTTTTTCCATTATCGAGATAACTTGAGTTAATAATAAGAAAGTTATGCATTATTGTATTTTTTTAATATTAAACAAGAATTCACATCTCCAAAACCGAAACTTGCTTTAGCAACGTAATTGAGATTTATATGATTAATTGTTTGTTGTGGTATTTTATTTTTATCCCATGATTTTTCTATTTCAGTATGTAGGTCTTCACAGTTTAAATTTGCGTGAATAAAATTATGATAAAGTTGTAATACAGCAGCTATTGTTTCCACAGCTCCAGCTGCACCTATCATGTGTCCTAACATAGATTTAGGAGCATTAATATATGGAAAGTTATCCGTTAATTCAAGTGCTTCGATCCAGTTTTTAATTTCTAGCACGTCTGCTTTAGTACTTGTTAAATGTCCACTAATAAGATCAATTTCGGAAAATTTGATTTTAGCTTCTTGCACTGCTTTACGAATACAATCAACAACTCTTTGAGGATTTGGGTAAGTCATTGTTCCTCCGTTACGTTGTCCACCTGAGTTAATTTCGGCACCTACAATTTCGGCATAAATTTTTGCATTTCTGTTTAGAGCGTGTTCAAGTTCCTCCAGGATTAATATACCGGCTCCTGCTGATGGGACAAATCCATTGGCAGAACCGCTCATGGGACGACTGGCTTTTTCAGGAGTATTGTTGTATTTTCGAGCCAATAATCGCATAGAATCAAAACCTGCCCATGCAAAAGGAGAATATGGGTCTGTTCCGCCTGCTAACATAACTTTTGCTTTACCGAATTTTATCCTTTCATAAGCCATAATTACAGCTTCTAAGCCAGTAGAGCAAGCAGAAGAATTCACAGTATTTTGATTGGCAAAGCCTAATATTTTACTAATAGATGCAACTGATCCACTCGGCATCCAGTGTTCTATTATTTGACTACCTAACTTTTTTAAATTTCCTGAACTAATTAGTGGATACATTTTTCTTAGAAAGATCTCGATTCCACCAAAACAACTTCCAATAATACTTCCAAAATCAATTAAAACTTCATTCTCGTTAAAATTTTCAAAATGAAATCCGGCTAACTCATAAGCTTCTAAGGCTGTAATGACTGCATACAATATAGAAATATCTGCTTCCGAAATTTCATATTTAGCAAGAAGTTTATCATATTTTGTACTTTTAATTTCAGGGACTCCGCCAACACAACAATTAAAATTGTAATTTTCAAGCTCTGGAATGTATTTGATACCAGAAATCCCATTTTTTAATGATTTTAAAAAATCATTAATATTTAATCCATTAGGAGATATAACACCCAAACCGGTGATGACTACTCTTTTTTTCATCTTATATTTTTTAACAACAAACAAGCATTTACATCTCCAAAACCAAAATTAGCTTTTATTGTATAATCTATATCAACATTATCTATTCTTTTAAATGGGATACTATTTTTTGAAATTGTTTTCTCTATTTCGGGATGTAAATCTTCACAATTAATTGATGCATGAATAAATTTATTTCTCATTTGTATTATGCAAGCAACAATTTCTATAGCTCCACATGCTCCCATTGTGTGCCCTATTAAAGATTTTGTTGAATTTATATATGGAAAATTTTGTTTATTTAAATTTAGAGCTTCTTTCCATGCTTTGATTTCTAAAGAATCTGCTTTTGTTCCGGTTAAATGTCCTGAAATATATTTTATTTCTTTTGGAGAGATATTAGATTTTTTAATAGTAATTTCAATACAATTTTTTAATTTCTCATAATTTGATGCAGTCATACTTCCTCCATTTCTTTGACCTCCTGAATTTACATGGGAGCTAATTATTTCGGCAAGTATATTAGCTCCCCTTTTTTGAGCATGCTCAAGCTCTTCTAAAATAAGTATTCCTGCACCTTCTGCAGGAACAAAACCATGCGATGAAGCACTCATCGGGCGACTAGCTTTTGTTGGTTTATCATTATGATTGGGAGTAATAATTTTCATAGCATCCATAGTGCTCCAATAATACTTAGAATATGGTTCATATCCTCCTGCAATTATAATTTTATTATCTCCATTTTTTATTCTAAAAAAAGCTTCTGCAATGGCTTCTGTTGAACTGGCACAAGCCAGAGAATTTGATATAACTCTTCCTTTGGTACCAATAATTCCGGATAAAATTGCAGACGGACTGGAAAATATTACTTGCTCAAAAGCATAACTTCCTAATTTTAAATGTTTACCCTTATCAACATAGGGAATTACTTTGTCATGCCAAACATCTATAGCTCCTGTGGTGGAACCTATTATAATATCTGGATTTAATTTTTCTAATATTTCAGATCCTATGTTAAAACCAGAATTATTTAATGCTTCTTCTGTAGCTTGAACTAATAAAAATGTGCTGCGACTTATTATTGGAATATTCAATATGGGATATTTATTTCGTAATTCATCTATATTTAAAGAACAAATTCCCCCAATTTTGCACCTAAAATTAAGCTCTACTAGTTCATCTATTTTTTTTATTCCGGATGTCGAATGATATAATAAATTATGGAATTCTTTTAATCCCGTCGCTCCAGGAGCAATAACTCCCATTCCTGTTACAACTACTCTTTTTCTGTTCATTTATGTAATACCTTTATATTTGCAGTTAATTTTGATATTAAATTATTTTCTGAATCATACATCTCCACTTTCGATTTTAAAATATTATGTCTGAAGTAGATTTTTTCTCCAATTACCTTTAATTGTTGATTATATTTTGGAGAGTTAAAGAATTCAACTTCTATATTTGATAATATAGGGAAAAAATTGAAACTATAATCATTTAATAAAAAAATCAGATGAGATACCATTCCGATTTGCCCCATAGTTTCAACTACAATAACTCCGGGAACATAGGGATTGTCTTTAAAATGTGAATGATAGAAAAACAATTCTTCTGTGAAAGTATAGTGCCCAATGATTTTTTTATCATCAACATAGTCAATCGAGTCAACAAAACAAAATTCCCGACCATAAGGTAAGGCTTCAAGTATTTTAGCAGTTATATTCGACATATCTAGTAAAAACTTATTAATTGTTCTCCGCCATCAACAGTAATGACAGTTCCATTTATCCATTCAGATTCCTCTTTAGCTAAAAAAGCTATTACCTTTGCAACATCCTCGGCAGTTGTAAGACGTCCATAAGGATTTCTTTGTTTTGCTTTATCAATAAATTCCGCATATTTTGGGAATGCTCTAAGAGCTTTTGTATCGGTAATTCCGGCATTAATTAAGTTTGCTCTTATCCCGTACTTGCACATTTCTACAGCTATGTATTTAATATTTGATTCCATAACAGCTTTTGCTGAAGCAACAGCAGCGTAATCCTGCAAAAATCTATGAGTACCTTCACTTGTTAATCCAACGATTGATGTTTTTTTACTCAAAAGTCCGTTTTCAAAAAGCCGTTTTGTCCAATCATATAAACTTAAACCCATCGTTTCTATGGTGTGCAGAAAGTCTTCGTACTTAAGTGAATTTTGGGTTTCTGTGTTAAACATTGGATTTAAATTGCCATCAGCTATTGCATGTAAAACGAAAGAAATTTTATCTTTTAAATTATATTCTTCAATTAGTGATTTTATAATCGTTTCTTTGTTTTCAGTTAGATTAGCATTCAAATTGTATTCAATTATTTTTGTACAATTTCTCAGAAATAGCAGTTCTTCCTCTAATTGGGATAGTGAATTTTTCCTTTCTCGATAAACTAAAACCAAGTTAAAATTATCTTTTACTAATTGTTTTGCAGTTGCTAACCCGAAACTTCCTGTTCCGCCAAAAATTATTGCCCATTTTTCAAGTTTATTTGTCTTTTCGATAATTGTCATAGTATTGGATAACAATATTTTTACAAATATAAGATTTTTGATAAAATTTTTGTTAGAACTTTGTATCTTTGAAAAAAAAAATGAATTCGCTTTTTCATACATTATATTTTGAAGCAACTCGAAATTGTAATTTGAATTGTAAGTATTGTTCAACGAAATCAAATGTAAAACAAAAATATATTGATGTCCCAACAAAATTGATTGTTGAAAGAGTATTTGAACCTGCCTGGAATTTAGGGACTCGTATGGTAGATTTTTCAGGTGGAGAATTTTTGTTGCGAAAAGATGCTTTTGAATTGTTGAAAATTGCTAATGATATAGGGTTTAAAATTTCTATAGTTTCTAACGGAACAACCATTACCCAAAAAAATATTGATAAACTCAAATCCATTTTGAGTGATAATTTATTAATTTCATTAGGCATTAATTCTTTTGATTATGATAATCTAGAAACACGTGATTTTGAGGTAGAAAAAACATTAAAAATAATTGAGCTATTAGAAAAAAACGGCATTACAATTAATATGTGTGTTACTGTAGGAAAATTTAATGCCGACAGCTTTAAAAAAACTCTAAAAAATATTGATGCACTGAAATTACCATATAATAGAATTCCATTAACTCCCAGAAATGCACCTTGTCATTCTCTGATGTTTGACAAAGAAACCATGAAAAATAAAATTCATCCTGCATTGTTGGAATATTTTCGTGGTTATGTAAGTTATGTCCCTTTTTTTTTGAATGAGGATGATTATAAGAAGCATTCAAATCAGGATTCTTTAACATCAAAGGTTCCAACAAATCCTTCAGTGGGTTGCTGGGTTGGATCATTCTATGGGATTAACCCTGAAGGTGAGGTTGCGCCATGTCCACTGTTATTAGATAATATTTCCGGAGGAAATGTGTACAAACAAAGTTTAAAGGAGATTCTTTTTGAATCAGAACTATTTGTTAAAATTGTAGATAGAAATAATCTTAAAGGGAAGTGCGGTGCTTGTAAATATAATTTTACTTGTGGGGGGTGCAGAGTTATGGCTTTTTATCAATCAAATGATATTTTTGCCGAAGATCCTACATGTTTTATTGACGAACTTAACGACGAAGAACTAATCGAATTAGAAAAGAAAACTTACAAAAATTTTAGGAATTATTTCAGAATGACCAATTTCGGAGGAGTATTTAAAAAAGAATGATCTATCTTATTATTGTTTCATAATCTCTAATATCATTTTTCACAATTACACCCGGTCCAATATAAACATTATTGCCAATTTTGACGTCCGGATATATTAAAGTATTAGGACTTATTGTAGTAAATTCCCCGATTTTTACGTTTTTTAGGATATTTACATTTGACCCTATGGTTACATAATTACTAATATTTACATTATGACCGATTAGTGTACTAGCATGAATTAAACTCGAAATTCCAATAGTTACATTATGCGAAATACAACAAGCAGGTTGAATTAAGGTTCCTTCTCCAATTGTCGAATATTTAGAAATAATTCCTACATGTTTTGATAAAATAGAAGTGTACTTGCCTTCCGAAATTTTTAAATGTATTTTTTTCCTTATTCGGGGATTACCAATGGCAATAAAGTATTCTTTGTCTATTTCTCGAAGATATTTAAATAATTCTTCCCATTTTGATATTACTTGATATTTATTATAAATTGTTTTTTTACTGAAATTTTCATCAAAAAATATAAGTTCTCTTTGATAATCATCTTGCTCAAGTTGGTCAATTACGTGTTTTCCTAAATTTCCGGCACCTATTATTATCATTTTTTTTAAGTTTGATTTGAAAACAAATTTATGTTTCACAAGTTAGAACATTGTCTAAATCTTTCAATCAACTTATTGAAATCTTTGCGATTAAATTCGGATGCAATAATCTCTGAAGGGACAGATAAAAACGAAATTAAAGATTTTTTTAAAGCCACTTCATCATTAATTGAGTTTATAAGTTTTTGAATCATTTCTTTTAAGTCTGTTTTACTATAATTTGAAATAAGTCTTTTTTGTGATATCATTTTTTTTAAAAATTCTTTTTTCAATTTTTGAATAGATTGATTCTTGTATTTTTCTAAGTTTTCTTTTCTAAGTTTTTTTATTTCTTTAATTTCATTTAATATTTCCTTAAATCTACTATAATTGTTATTTTCTGTTTGTGAGGTTGGATTTTTTATTTTGAAAATTTCTTCGAATGTTTTAGTAGCATCTTCAATAATTAATTCAGAGCTAAAACTAAAATTGCCAAAAGATGGGATTAATATAGTTTTGGGGATAAAGTTTATTTGATTATTATTACAAAATACCAGAACTTCGGGAATATCTTTGTAATTAAAAGGAGTTACAACAGATTTAATATTAATATTCAGATTTTTTGCTTTTGCATATCTAATGAAGAAATTAATATTTTCTATTGTTTTTTCAAGAATTGCATTCTTACGAATATTTTCGTAATTTTCTTTTTGCATGGAATCAATAGAAATTGTAAAATTAAAATTTAATTTGTCGAGGTATTTTTTTACTCTATCATTTAATATTGTTCCATTAGTTGAAACATAGATTTGAAGATTAGGATTTAAAATTTGAATTAAATCCCAAATTTGATAGTAAATTTCAATTAAAAATGGTTCGCCTCCTGTAAATGAAGCTTGTTTTAAATAATGAATATATTTTTTTATTTGATATACAAAATTTTCATCGTAAGGACTGATGTATGGTGTTCCTTTTTCTCTGTTTTTTCTTATAAGTGCCGAATATTCGCCCGAACACATTATGCACTCGAGGTTGCAAATATTATCAAGTTGAAATTCCATTGAAGATGGATAGCCTGATTGTCCGGGAGTAATATACTGATATTTATTTATACCTGATTTATTGTAGAATCCATTTTTTATTGCACGTTTGCAAAACTCACAGGTTTTCGGGAAATTACCTTTTCGAATTTTTTTTGTGAGATTTTTCCTTTTTTCTCCATTCCAAACATCATCTATTGTATTTTGCGGATAATTTCCCAAAATATATCCTCGATTGTAATGACATGCAAGAATTTCTCCACTCGGCTGAAACAATAATGAATATTCAGCAGCATTACATAAATATTTTTCTTTTTTTTGAAACATTAATCAGTTTTATAAATAAAAATTTAATCCCCAAAATTAACAAATTAGTTTTTATCTTTGTATTATGTTTAAATTTCTTTTAAATAGAAAGTTTAAAAAATTAAAAAAATCATATAACATATCGAGGAATTCCGACGATAGAAATTTTTTTTGCAAAGCTCCTTTTGGTGCCTTAAGATTTCATCGCAACGGAAGTGTTCAGGTTTGTTGCCACCACATTGATTATTATTTTTTGAAAAATCGCAGTCTGAAATCCATCTGGTTTGGAAAAGAAATGCAAACTCTTCGCAAGCAAATGCTTTCCTACAAAATTCCAGATTCTTGTAATTTCTGTTCTAATCCATTTTTGCAAGAGGATTTTGGAAATGTAGCTGCTTTAAGTTTCGATTATCTTGAGTTAAATAAAAACGGATATCCGGTTTTAATGGATTTTTCTCTTTCAAACACCTGCAATCTTGCATGTGTAATGTGTGATGCCTCCTTATCATCAAGAATACAGAAGGAAAGAAATTATGAACCTGAGGAAAAATTCGTTTATGATACAAATTTTTTAAAACAATTAGACGAGTTTATACCATTTTTGAAGTATGCTGTTTTCACGGGAGGAGAACCATTTTTGATAAACATCTATTATTCTATATGGGAAAGAATGATTCAGCTTAATCCGGAAATAAACATTAATGTTACAACTAACGGAACTATTTTTAATCAAAAAGTTGTGGATATTTTAAATTCCGGAAGGTTCAACATTACTGTTTCAATTGATAGTTTTGTTCCTGAGACTTATTCGCAAATACGTAAGGGAGCAGTTTTGGCAGAAACATTCAAAAATATTGAACAATTTGAACGAATTTGTAAACAAAGAGGAACCCAATTTTCGATTACGATTTGTCCAATGAGGATTAATGCAAAGGAAATACCCGAAATTATTCAAACATGTAATGAAAAACAATGGATATTTAATTATAATATTGTTTTGAAGCCGTGGAACCTGGCATTGTGGTCTTTACCTTTTTCAGAATTAAACGACATAATTAAATTTTATGAAAATTCTAAATTCGAAAATAATAATGAAGTCGCTCAACAAAATATCAAAAAATTTAATAATCTTTTAAATTTGCTAAAGATTTGGCAAAATAAAATATTAATTTTAAATCAATCTATTCCGAACGAATATCAACTTAAAGTTTTAAGAGAAGATATTTGTGAAATTATATACATTAAAGTTTCTGATTCATCGAAGACAAAAATTATCAAAGGTGTTTTAGATTCTATTCCGGATATATTAATTACTAATAATCTAAAAAATTATATTAAAGGGCTTGATGATAATTTTGTTAGGTTTGAATTTTCTAACTATGATCAGGAAACAATAATAGATCATTTCATAATTGTTGCTTTTAATTTTTTGTAAAGTGTTTAAAAATAAATTTAGATTAAATAATAAAATAATAAAAAAATACAATTCCTCAAGAAAACTTGAGAACTATAATTTACCAATATGTCTAGCGCCGTTTAAGAGTCTTCGTTTTATGCCAAATGGAGATATTACTGTTTGTTGTCATAATAATTCTTATGTTTTAGGGAGTTACCCTCAAAATACTATTAAAGAAGTTTGGGAAGGGGATAAGCTAAAAAAACTAAGAAAATCAATATCGAAGGCAGATTTTTCTCTGGGATGTCAGGTCTGTTTGGATGCTTTTGAGGCTGGTTTATTTGAATCTGTAAATCCATTACTATACGAAAAATTTGATATTAACAAACTGCAGCCTGTAATACTGGATTTTAAGATTGCTACTGAGTGCAATTTAGAGTGCATAATGTGCTCAGAATATTCTTCTTCAGAAATTAGGAGAAAAAATGAATTTGTTTTTAAAAATTTGTATGATGAAAATTTTATTTTTCAAATTCATAATCTTTTGCCGGGAATTAAAGCTGCAAGATTTAGTGGAGGGGAGCCGTTTTTAAACAAAATTTATTACAAATTATGGGATTTGATAATAAACCTTAATCCTGATTGTGAGATTTACATACAAACAAATGGAACAATTTTAAACGATAAAATTAAAAATCTTCTAGAAAAAGGTAAATTTTTTCTTAATGTCTCCGTTGATTCCGTTAATTGTAAAAATTACTCAAAAATAAGAGTTAATGGAGATTTTAATAAATTAAAATCGAATATTGAATATTTTTCAGAATATTCACAAAGAAATAGTCGAAAATTTGGAATTACTGCTTGTGCTATGAAAGACAACCTAGCAGAATTGCCGAAAATAGTTGAGTTCGCAAATAAATATAATGCTGAAATTTGGTTCAGTGAAGTATATTTCCCTTTTTTGAATGCTTTATGGACTCAAAAATCTGAATTTCTTAGAGAAAATCTTTCACAATTAGAAAAATACAATTTTGAAATTCATAATTCTATTGCAGCAAAAAATAATGAAATATATCAGAATCTATTAAAAAGAATTAATAATATAATTAGAATTGCTGAAAAAATCGAAAAAAATACGAAGTATTTTATAAAAACAGAAAAGCTTTTGATAAAGTTAAAAAAAATCTATATTAATCATAATTCTTTTGATTTAAAAGATTTTATCAAAATTGAGAAAGCAATTAATCGTCTAGGAGACGTTTTTATTTATGATTTTACTCTTGAATTCTCAAAATTCTATGATAAAAAATATATCTTTCAGCAATTAAATTTTTATTCCGAAGAAAAATTATTCCGCAGTTTCGAAATTTTAACTAAAAATTATCACTGCTAACTATAAAATCTAATGATTTATGGGTTACAAAATTATTTATAATTGTGTCAATAGTTTTTTTGCAATTATTTTATGTACTTCAGAACTTGGATGTTGATCAAATTTGTTAGCTATTCGTTTTGATATTGGTAAGTTTTTGATATAAGGATAAATATTAATAAATTCTATATTCTCTTCACGACAAAATTCTTCAATTTTTTTACCGGCAATAACATTTGTAAAAGCAATGCCTTCACCCAATCCGGGAATAAATAAAATTATCAATTTTACATTATTTTCTAAACAGTATTCCTTAAATTTTTTGAGGCTTTGTTTCTGAGTATTCCAGATATCATCATTTAAGTATAAGAGTATGTCGTTTTGCTCTGATTCCATGAATTCAGCAGATATTTGTGATTTTGCTTTTATGCTGAATAAGAAATTAAAAAACAAAGAATTATCAATTATAAATTTACTAAATGGGGATAATTTGTTTTTAGGATTACTAAACTTTGAATGAATATTGTGTTTAATCATTGCAGATTCTATATCGTTATGATAATAGCCTAAAATTATAATGTCTGGCTTAACAGGGTATGTTAGCAAGCTGTCGTATTCTCTTTCGGTATGCGAACCACAAACTCCCAAATTATAAACATTGTATTGCTGCCGTAATTCTTTTCTTAATATTGAACTAAATACCTCTTCGTATTTTACGCCTTGACCTGCAACAAAAGAATCTCCAATAACCAGAATATTTTTCTTATCCGGTTTTTCGTTAGGTTCAACATCTCTATAACCTAAGGAGTTAATTGGTTTCCAGTATTTTTTTTGCCATATTTTGTTCGACAGGTCAGTAAATACATTGGTGCTCGGAGTATAGAAGGTAAAGATTATTTCCATAATTGAGAAAAACAATAATATGCTGAAAATTGATATAGTAATATTTTTAATAATTTTACTTGAGAAAATATTTGAAAAATAAAATGAAAAAGATAGAAAAGCAAAAACGCTTATTATCAATGATATTGTTTTTAAAATTGTAAAAATCAGTATTTTGTGATGTGTATAAGCTATAAAATAATTTAGCTTAAATGAAAATATAAACAGCAAAACAAAAACTAAAAGGCTTAAAAACAGTTTAAAAAATATTCTATTAGTTTTCATAAGTTTTATAATCTTTAACATCTCTTTTTACAATGTTCCCTGGAGTAATATATGAATATTTTCCGATGTATAAACCCGGATTTACAATGCTTCCTGTTCCAATATATGTAAAATCATCAATTTTAGTGGGACCTATTATCGAACACAAAGGACTTATATTTACAAAATCACCTATTTCAACTTTATGACCAATAACTGAATTTGCATGAATCATATTTGATTTTCCGATTTTTACATCATAAGAAATACATACGCCCGGTTGAATAATTGTTGCATTCTCATAAATTGAAGACAAAATAAAACTTTTATAAGAAACAACATTCGCCGGTTTTGCTCCTATTTCAAGCATAAAGTTAAACATCCTGGCTCTAATTCTCGGATGACCGATGGCAACACAAAATTTATTATCTTTTTTTATGATCTCAATTATTTTTTTTATATTTGAAATAACATGATATTTCCCGTAAATAAGATTTTCTTTAGGATTATTATCAAAAAAAAATATTTCTTCATCAGATTGAAGCATGATTATTCCTGATGTTTCTTTTCCTGCTGAACCTGAACCTACAATTATCATAATGTGTAAAAGTTTTTAATGTTCTCACAAATATAATTGATTTCTTCTGATTTTAATCCGGGATAAATTGGTAAACTCAGGACTTCATTTTTGAGTTTTTCTGCTTGACTTAGTTCAGTAATTTTATAATTGTAATTTTTTAGTAATAGGTGTTCATGTAATAGAGGATTGTAATGTATTCTGGTTTCTATGCCTTTTTTTAACAAATATTCTCTTAATTGATTTCTGTTTTGTGCTAAAATCACAAACTTATGCCATGTAGATCTGCATGACGGTTCTGGCAAGATTATTTCTACTTCTTTTATTTTGCTGAGTTGACCAATGTATGTGTTTGCTATTCTTTGCATTTTCGAAATGGTGTTATCAAGTTGCGATAGTTGCATGTTTATCATAAAGGCACTCAGCTCAGAAATTTTGCTATTAAATCCTAAAATTTCAAAATTTCCTTCTTCATTACGTCCGTGGTGAATTAGTTTAAGTAGTGTTTTGTAATAATCTTCGTTGTCGGTAACAGCAATACCACCTGTTGCATACGCAGAAACCAGTTTTGTGGGATCGAAACTAATACAACTGATATCTCCGAAAGATGCTCCCGAAAATCCTTCAAAACTTGCACCTATAGCTTGAGCAGAATCTTCAATCAAAATTATATTATTCTGATTACAAGTTTCTTTTAAGTTTCTTAAATCTGTAATATGCCCGAATAATTGAACAAAAACTATAGCCCGGGTTTTTTCAGTAAAAAACTTTTCGATGCCTTCAGTTTTAAGTGTTAATGTATGTTTATCTATGTCAACAAAAACCGGAACAGCTCCACATTTTAGAATAGCAGTTAAAGTTGATATATAAGAAAATGTAGGTAGGATGACTTCGTCTTGTGGTTTTATCCCGGCAGTGATTAAAGCAAAATATAACGCATCGGTACACGATGAGGTGCTTACAGCGAAGTTTCTTTTACAAAGTTTTGCAATTTCCTTTTCCAGCTGCAAAGTTTCTTTGTCTCTGAGATATTTTCCGCTTTCTAAAATGAACATAAGCTTTTCTGAGATTTCTTTCGTATGATCTAAATAAAATTCATTAAATTTATTAAAAGGAATTTTTTCCATAATAACGAAATTAAATAATGCAATTAGAATTCATTTAAAGCAATATTAAAATAAATTTTCAATAATTAATCCTTCGATAAAAAATTTATACTTAATTTTTTCATGAAATTTTGGATAATCATTATTAAAATGTATAAAATCAGAGGATAAATCATGAATAAATAATAAATTGAATATCTTGGAGAGCTAAAGGCTATTAAAGTAAAGGCAATTCCGTTTAATGCTAAAAACAATACAGGTTTTACGGGTATAATTTTTTCTTCTTTAGAAAACAACATAATAATAAGCAAGAAAATAAAAGCATAAGGAATACATTGCGGTAATAAATTAATTGCAACAATAGCGATTATAATAATTATTAATAAGACTTTCTGTTTTTTTGTTTCCAGAGTTTTTATTAAAAAGTAAAATATAGCTATTAAGGTAAAAAGAATAAACATTTTAGAATGTGAAACAAAATCTATCAATTTTGAATGAGCAATTCTAAAAATTTCAGTTGGATTGTTGATGTAAAAATTAGCAATACGTATAAACTGAGACTTATTGGCAAAATTGTCGTTGTTGTAAAAACTGTTTTTATGAAAAATCCACTCATTTGTTATTTTTCCATCTTTAAGGTATTCATTATGGCATTCAAGTGCCCCATAATTCGCTATTAATGAAATCATGAAATATGGCTTCTTATTTAACGAAATAATTTTTAAGTATGATAGTTTAACGATGTTGGAAGATGGTTTTTCATTATTGAAAAGATAAAGTGGAAAATACCCTGTTCTTTCTATTTCAGGCATTACATCATTTTTAAATTTAAGAATTTCTGAATGAGCTAAATTATTCAAAACAAAATATTTGGTCTGAAAAATATTTTTTTGATTATATTTAGATATAAATTCCGTTTCCGATAAACCTGAAACGTCAACAATAATTGATTTTGATATTTCAGCCAATTTGTAAAATTCTTTAACACTATATATATTATAAGGTAGCCAAAATATTAAAAACAATAAAAGAAAAAATGCTAAGGATTTTAAAATATAGAGAAACAAAAACCCTCGCTTTTTTAATATCTGATATAGATCAATTATAATTATTGGAATAAGAATCGCAATACTTGTTTTTACCAGAAAGCTAATTCCCAATAAAATTGCCAAAAGATAAAAATATTTGTTTTTAAAATCTTTTTTTAGATATATCCAAAAGTAAATAATCAGTAAGTTTATGAAAACAGTCAGGATATCGGGCAAAATTAAATGAGCATAAAAAATAAGTTGGTGAAAAACAAAAGGTATTGCAAAAAGTCCGGCAAAGTATCCAGAAATGTTAATTGATTTTTTTAATATTAGTGGTAAAATAACACATAAAATTAAAACAATTATTATATTAAAAGTTTTTGCAACGATTGGTTCAGGCTTGAAAATTCTGTAAATAATAGACATAATGTACTGATAACCGGGAAATCTGTTTAATGCTTTTAACCCATAAAAATTAGTAATGTTGAAATCCCGATTTTCTGTAATTATTTTATAATCTGTATTAGAAAATACAGGACCGTTAATTCCAAATTCAGCACCTTTAGCATGATTAACTGCAATGGTGTGATAATCAAATTGATCAGGACCAAAACTAAGGTAAATATTGTTGTCGGGGATGTTTGCCGGATTAGAAAAATAAATATAGCTTGTTATAGAAGTTATCAATAATGAAAATAAAATCTGATAAAAAAATGAATTTTTTAAAACATTGAAGAAAATCGATATTTGATTAAATATCTTATACCGTTCCATTATGACATAATATAGAACAAATATTGAACTTGTTATAAGTACATAAATCCAAAAATTTTTCCTAAAAAATATAAAGTCACAAAGATTTAGTAATCTTTGAAAATAATTATCAGTTTTAATTTTTATTTTTTCCCCGTAAATGAAATCGTCATAAACTAAATTTTTGTTGTTTTTATAAATTTCAGTTTTCGAATAAGAGTCTGTGTTTCTAGCAGTAATTCTGAATTCTTTATAAAACCGAGGATGATTATAGTAATAATAATGTTTATTGTCAATTAAAACATGTTTAAAGTTAAGGTTTTTGTTAAAAGGGCTTTTTGCTTTAACATATATTTCATTTTCAGAAATGATTTTAATAGTGCCGTAAAAATTTGCATTAAAAATATAAAACAAAACAACTGACAAAATAATAATATAAGCAGCTATTGATGATATTATAATTATTTTGTTTTTCAAAATAGTCTTATTTTGAGCAAAATTAGTAAATTTGCATAAAACTAACAATGGTTCTGTTTTTATTTATCATAAATGATTTTTATAAATACATCTACAAATTCAACAGGGCTTTTTAAACCTTTATTTCCAATAAGTATTCCTTATGGCATTGGAATTTTGATATCGGTATTGCGAGAGAATCATATTAAGGCATCTTTTGTTGATCAACAAATTTATAAAAATGTTTTACCGAAGATTTCTGAAATAGTTAGTAAACATTCAAAACCATATATATTTTGTATTTCTACCCTTACCGAGGCTTATTCAGAAGCCGTTAGACTTTCTTATAAATTAAAAAAACTTTACCCGGATTGTATTATTATTTTAGGTGGGATACATCCAACTGTTGTACCGGAAGAAGTTTTAGCTGAAATAGAAGCATGTGATTATGTTTTTATCGGAGAAGGCGAATTACAGATAGTGAATATTTATAATAAATTAAAATCAGGTAATGATATTCAGGATATTCCGGGAATAGCTTACCGAAAAGGTTCTGAAGTTGTAATAAATCTTGCAGATGAAGTTGTAAACAATATAAATTTTTTGCCTGAATTTCCTTATGATATTTTTATCCCTTTTTCTCAGTATAATTTTTCTCATATAATAAGTTCGAGGGGTTGCCCCTATAATTGTACATTTTGCTGTGTAAATTTTGTAGGCAAACGCAGGTATCGTTATAAAAATACAGAAAATACTGTAAAAGAATTAGAATTTTTAGCTAAAGATCTCAAACAAAAACACATTGCGTTTTTTGATGATAACTTATTGGCAAATAAAAAAAGAATAATAGAATTATGTGAATTTATAGGGAAATCAAAAATATTAAAAGATGTAACTTATTCTTTTCAGGCACGTGTTAGAGATATGAATGAAGATGTTTTGAAGTTAATGTTTAATACTGGCTTTAAAACAGTATTCCTGGGAATCGAAACCGTATCGCCGGAAATATTAAAAAATATAGGCAAAACAGAAATGCCGGATGAAATATCTCAAGCAATATTCAAATTGAAAGAGATAGGATTCAGGGTAATGGCGAATTTTATATTTTGTTTTCCTGCCGAATCACGAGAAATACGAATGAAATGTGTAGATTTTTCAATTAAGCACGACTTGGATTTAGTAAAATTTAATAATGTTGTACCTTATCCCGGAACAGTTTTATATGAACAAAATAAAGATAAGATCAAAGTAAAAAAATATTATTCAAATTTTAATTCGCAGGAGGTGTTAGTAAGACCATTCTATAAAAAACCGAAATTCCCTCTTATCCCACAAAATACATCAGAATATCAAATTTACAATGATATTCTTTTTTCTTACTTTAAATATTATTTCAGATACAGGCAGATAAAGAAAATTTTCACTCAAAAAGGCTGGGGTGATTTAATTTTAAGTACCGGAGACAGTTTTTTTATAAAAATAAAAAAGAGCCCTGCACTTATTTTTTTAGGAATAGATATTTTTATTAAATTTGTTCTAATGTTTTTAAGTGTTTTTAAAAGAGATGGTGTTAAAATAAAAGAATTATTAATGGTTTTTCGTGAATTTTTCAAATGAAAATATGACTTCTACAGATGTTTTATTTGTTACATCTTCTAGCGGGAAGGCTTTGCAGTTTTCAATATATCCCTATTTGGGGGTAGGATATTTATCTAATTTATTAAAGCAGAATGGTTTTAATACAGCCTTATTTGATACAGATTTAGAAAATAGTAATATCGACAGATTTGAAAAATTTATTTTAAAAACAAAACCTTTAATTGTAGGGTTCAGCATAATGTCGATATCATTACCTTTTTTTTACAGAATCGTTCCTATCATCAGAAAATTATTCCCGGGATCCTTAATTGTTGCAGGTGGTCCTCATGTAACAAATAATCCTGAGATAA
>Ga0209506_1002264_pt1 | contig 17533 bp, 29 predicted proteins | sample AD_JPNHG2_MetaG_FD_184409 | JGI IMG/M metagenome (GOLD analysis project Ga0209506, IMG submission 184409) | Active sludge microbial communities of municipal wastewater-treating anaerobic digesters from Japan - AD_JPNHG2_MetaG (SPAdes) (version 2) | ecosystem: Engineered > Bioreactor > Anaerobic...
GGATAACAACTGGTATTCCTGGTGTTGCGTTCTTGATTTCCAGGATACCGCTTATTGTTCCATCGGTGTGCTGCTTCAACCCGGAAATATCAGCATACAAGCCCTTGTCTGGCCATGCAACTTGTAGCGTTCTATCGGTCCCATTAACTACAACTTTATTGCCAAACTGCCCCAAAATTGACGTGGCCATACCGGGGGAATATTTCCAAGCTTGGTCAAGCTTAAGTAATGCCTCTTTCTCTGGAAATGGAGGTTGACAGTTAGCCGCTGCCTCTAAAACAAGCCGTTCTGCTTCATCTCGTTCCAGGTTTTTGGCTCGCAATCGACAGGCGTAACGGAATATAGCGTCATCTCGCTGTCCTTCTGGCACACCATCCAATACAGATGGCAAGTTGGCTATCTGTCTTTCAGCCTGTTTTTCAATAGGAGTGGCCTCTAAGTTTTCCAACAACCATTTAGGGGCATCGGCTAGTGTACTTGTAGTTCCCTCCCATCTATATTGTGCTCCTGTTGGATGGGTGCTTGGAGGGGCAACAACGAATCCATGATCTCCCCTTATGTCCAGCCCTGGCAGTTTTCTAACCATATTTTGAACATGAAATCCAGGGTGTTTAAAGTATAGGTGCCTTCCCTTTGCGGTGAGTGCCGTCATAGTATCTGGTAATTTTTTGTTTTTGATAAATTCTTCGGCCTCTTTGGAATCTATATCTAGAACTATAATCCCAGAAACTTCCCCTGTTACGATAGCGACGTTGGCGTTGGGGTAGTCTTGCCACCATTTAGTAACCTCCTCCTCGGTTGGAAGCCGTTCAGTATACGGTTGCCACTTAATAAGTGGAACTTTTCCATCAACAGGAATTACAGAAAAACCCCTCCGCAAATAGGCTAATGCAGCCTTCTCATTTAGAGACAAGGTTCACTCTCCTTTGGTTTGCCCACCAAGTGGAAGTATAGCCAAGTCATGGCATGCCAACCATGGTTTGCTAAGTGATCTTTGTCCCGTGTTTAAGGAATGAAGGCCTCGGCCTTCCTATTGGACTAAAATTAAACCTACACCAGTAGAAGTGGTTGGTTAAATATTCCGCCTTTATTTCTCTATAAAAGCCTTAGCCACTCTATCTATAGCTTGCTCGAACATTTTCCACTCTAAGCTTTGTCTATCTTCTGGGTCTATTGGCTCGAAGATAATATGGAGAAGTTCGTGAACAATAGACCTCTCTATGTTCTGATCCCCAAGCAAGCCTCTCTCCTTATAAATTTCTGGACTTAAAATCGTTATCCTGGCTGTTTCTGTTTCCCAGTTGATTTCAATTTCAGCTTCAGCGTTTGGGCTTGCAAGCACGTTGGCCAATGCAAGTTCAATCGTCCAAGGCTGTAGCCCAAGTCTGTTCTTCCAGTAGGAGAGAAGCTTGCCAAGCTCTTTAACTGTCATGATGTCTTCCTAGATTCATCAGTTGTCCTTTCTTATAAATACTAGCCAATGATCTTCCTGGCGGGAAAGTCTTATCAAGATACTTCTTGATTGCTCGTGGGTCCTTCTTGCCATAGTATGCAACTAGAACATCGATTTCCTCCTTACTCCATGGTCTCCTGGAATCAGGAGCTTCTTCTAGCTCTGGGATTATGAAGTCTTTTAACTGATAACTATCATTGGTTCGGTTTGTGTCTTGACCTGACATATCCTTTTTTGCCAAGTGTACCTCCTTTGATCAATGTCGAAGAACAATAGCCCCCAATCGCATATATTCCTGGCACGTTTAACGCCATATTTTGTTTCCATTTGTAATGCCGGTAAGGAGAAAGCCTCCCAATTATGCCCCCCAACGTTGCAATACATATGCGTGTGAGCCCTGATAAATATGTCTGCTTTCGGTGCCTCAGCTCTTTCCCATCGCAATAGATTCTCGATTTTTTCTCTGGACAAAGGAGTTGCTCTTGTCTTTAAATCCTTGATAACACTTAAGTGGTGACACACATCGAAGACAATTCCCTCGACCTTAATATAAGCGCGATCTCTTATCTGTCCATTTAGTCTTGCTGCTATAACGTCCTCAAAATCTTCACACTGTCCAGCATGTGAAGGAGTTCCACGTACGATGATATAAGTTTTGGCATCCCACACCTTTAATGCCTGAGATGCCATCCTTGCTTGTTCCAAACGATCTGTTGTAATTAATTCCGTCCCGTTATTTTTATCACCATCACCTTCAATTAGATCCCCGACACCTACTACGATGTCAGGGCTGCCTATTTCCTCTCGTAGGCCCATATAGGCCTTCCAGCCGTCTCGCTGGAGCTTGGCCCAGGCTCTACGTATCGGGTCTCCGCTCATGCTGTACTGATAATCTGGTGGTGTTAATCCTGAGCGGTGCCCGCAGTGTGTATCTGCTAGAAAGAGTATACGTTTCACAGATCCTCCATGAGGGCAATGATGACCTAAACAACGCAATAGTGCAAGTGGTTAATCATGTCTTTTAGGGCGCTATTTGGGAAAGGAAAAAAGGGAGGGAGGGGAGATCCTCCCTCCCTTTAAATAGAACTACTTCTTCTTGGTGTCGATGGCACCAGTAATGGCTTTGGTAAGCACCTCTGGGCCAAACTTGATGGCGTTAAAGATTAGCAGTGCAACGCCACCAATAATGGAGAATGCATTCAGTACCTCTGGGAATGTGGCCCATGAAATAGGCCCTCCGTCCAAGATAACTAAGAAAGCTGCCAAAACAAACGAGATTCCAGCAAAAACCCAATAGGCTACTTTCCCAGTAAGCCCTGGAATCAGGTATTTTAGACCGTTATATGCGAACGTAAGAACCGTTCCAATTACTGCAGCTGTGGCCTCCATTTACACCTCCTTCCATACTCGCTGTGGAACGGCATAAATGGTTTTCTCAACAGGATTCAACCATGTGCCGTTCGTGAGCTGGATTTGGCAGACTACACGATAAGGCTTAATCGGATTTGGATCCGAACAACATCCGCCTACGAACCCAGATCCATCCCAGCAGGCATTGTTCTTACTGTCAACCGTTATTTGATATACTGGATACGGCGAGAACGGACCGAAGATAGTCCATTTGAACAACGCTGGCTTTATAGGATCACTAGGATCATTGTCGTCGTACAAGCCAACAAAACAGAGAGCAGAGCCTTCTGGGAAGCAGTCTGGGCAAAACTTGCCATGTGGCCACTCTTGTGGATAAACGGAACACCGAACATCAACTCCAAGCGGAGTGACTACAGGCTCTGTAGGCGTAGGTGGTTCATGCTCCTCTGGCTCCGGTGGCTTGCGACGTATAAAAAGCCAACCGATAGCCAAGATCGCTGCTACAACAACTAATTTAAGTAGCACATCAGCGATTTCAGTTATTCCCATTTAACCTCCTACTGTGAGACAAAGAAGGTTGCCTGCACAGATTTATAACACCCTTTCGGACTCCAAACTTCTAGTGTTACTGTTCCCTCTGCAGGAGGTGCGCTTATACAGCCTCCTGGTCCTGGGATTTGATCAATCGAGAAGTTTTTATCCGATGACAAAAACTTGAACGTATGTGGCTCCCATATAGGCGTATGAGAACCTTCATCCGATTCACTATTCAGTGATGTAGATGATGTTTTTGGTTGTGGTGTCCACATATCATAAAACACTGTTAGTTCTACCGTCCAACGATATACAAACTCGTTCTCTGGATCGCTGGCTCCAGGAACCGAGGCGGCGAATGTTACCTTAGTCCAACCAAGGAATGATCCACCATTGGGGACAACGTTACCGATAAAGTTTATCATCGTAATTGTTGGATGTAGGTCCTCGCAACCACGAAGATCGGCAACACGGTAGGTCTTAGAAGTGTTTCCTACGCTTCCAGAACTCCCACCACCACCCGGACATACAGCACATCCGCCTTCGCCGTCATACCCATCATCCTCTCCCTGTATTTCGAGAGAAATGATGTAAATTCCGGGCTTTTCATATGTATGTCCAATAATGGCGAGATCGGCTCCTTCTTCTTTATAACCATCGCCAAAATCCCATACGTAATGCCCAGGACCAGATGCAGTTCCATCAAGAGCTACGGTTAAAGGCCCTACAATGGACACTGTAAATTGAGGTCCAACAACTAGGTCTGGTGAGTCTAAGTCGTTGATATCACTAACATTACACCCTACCAGACCTAGTGCGGATACAAGCACCACTGTTAAGGCTATCTTTTTCATCTATCCTCCTCGTAGCTTCATTTAAGGACACCCACTGCCCAGAATATTTTCTGGACACCCAGGCTCTTCGGCTATACAGCATGGCAGTAGATCAAAAGCTACGCCAATTGTAATAAGGGCTCCACCAAGTGGCTTGTTTCCATAAATATCGTGGGGGAAAGAGATAACCAACCAGGCCAATACTCCACGCCACTTAACATCGGTCTCAATTCCAACTGACCAGCAAGCCTTTGTAAACCTTAGATTGGTTAAAAGAACACCAAGCCTGGCCTCTCCACCAATCCGCCACGATGGAGTAATGCTCCAAAGCGGAGAAACACTGATACCGTAGCTTCCATTCAGATAGAATGGATTACTAAATGAGACAGTGGTCTTAATCCAACTTCCAGAATCCCACCCAATGGCAAGATTGGTCTTTCCTGCAACCGGGCCTTTCCCAGTTGGCACTATCTCAACGCCAACAAATGGACCTGCCAGTGCTACAGTTCCAAGTCCTATAATCATCAAACTCGCAATAAGCTTTCGCAATATAACCTCCTTAAAACTAAGTTGGTTTAGTTTAGCGTACATCTGCTTAGTTGCAACTCATAGAATTTTTCTGAATTAAATCCTTCAAAATTGTTAGGAAGATTTCATCCAAGCAGAACGCTAACGATTCGTCCTTTTTAAGAGGTTCTATGGCCTCAAGTGCTTCTTCTACCATTGCCCGGTATGACTTCATTCCCACCTCCTTTTGAAATCGGATCACGGTAAGTTTACGCCTTTTCGTCCTGGGTGTAAAGAGTGATAATAACCCCGCCCAAATGATGTTGAGCGGGGTGCAAGTTTGGATTAGCAGACCGTCAAGCAGGAAGCCTCCCGCTAGAAGGCTGCACCGGTCCGGCTCAACGGGGCCAGGGATTCGAACCCCACAGGCTTCTGTGCCCTGCACCATGCTCCCCGTTGTCAAAGGAGGAAAGAAGGCTAAGGGATGTGGGCGGTCCCCAAGCGACATATAGTATAGTATTTTATTTAGGCGTTGACAAGCACCAACAATCAGAATCTTCTGAGTATTTAATCATCCCACATGCTTGACATATCAGTCCTGTAGTGCATCCGAATGTCTTGAAGATAGAAACTCCACTTGATAGATAATTTAGTTTACACTGGCCTGTCTTACTCCCATGGCTCGTATTTTTCCTTACACTGCTGGATAAAATCATCGGGCACATTATGTACTGATTTGAACTTGCCCTCAACTTTGAGAACCATAAATCTATAATTGTGAATTAGTGCTAGTGTTTCGTACTTCTCTACACTTTCCCGCGAGATGAATGTGTTGTCAACAATTACACATGGAACTCGACGTCTTAAGAAATATGCAGTTTGTTGCTCGCACCAATCGAGGGCTTTAGTGCCCTCTGTATGGTTGTATACAATGCCGTTTGTAACGTCAATATCATATCTACCAGGATAAGAATCAGCTGATACTGCTACTGCACCAGGAATGCAGGATAAAAGATTAGCTACTGTGGTTTTTCCAGAGCCTGGAAGTCCTCTAAGAACTATAAGAGTTGGCGGGTTCATATTAGTATTGTACTTGACAGCCACAGTAACCAAACCGACAAATAACAGTCAACCGTTATAGAGAACATGAAATACATGTAAGCGCTTTTATAAAATATGAATCACATAAATCTGAAGCAAAGGCAACCTTCCACGGTTGCCTTGCTCTTTTCCCAAAGAACAACTGGCACAGTCCTAGCTCATCTGCAAGAAATTTAGGTAGTTTGTTTGCTTCATACTTACTATTACCGCAGTTTGGCCAGCTCAAAGATATAACTCCTGGGTAGATCACCATGTCTGCTTTATAAAGAGATTTTGGTACTTGAGATCCATACTTTACACTGACGCATATATTAGAACCGTTGAAGTTGATTATTATGTCTGCCTTATCTTTCCTCCAGCGCCCTGATAACTCAACTCGGCTGGCATCAAACCCAGCACCTTTTAATAGATTGACCAGCTCTTCTTCGTGTCTTCGTCCTTTTGCGTATTGAGAGGACATGGAAAGAAGTATACCACATATGCGACACGTGTCCTATTGACACGTGTGAACAACCTGCATTAATATATATGCATGAACAACAGGAAAGAAGAGATGTTGGCAATGAGGGGAGAGGGCAAGACTCTCAGCGAGATAGGAAAACATTTTAACATCACCAGAGAGCGAGTTAGACAGATCATTGGTACAGGAACCCAGGCCACCAAAAGATGTGAAATATGTGGTACAACGATGAAAGGTTTCGGGAATAAGAAATACTGCAGTACCACCTGCTACAATAAAGCGATTCGACTAAGAAAACGACCGCGGTGCGAAAGGGCATGCAAGAAATGCGGAAAAATATTCATAACTACAGCTAATAGCAATAGGCTTTATTGCAGCAAAAAATGTAGACCAAGCGTGTCCTGCTTTTTCACTGGCGATTTGGCGTGTCATATCAAGGACACAGCTGAAGAGACAGGCAAAACACCTTATGCTATAATTAAGGAAGCAGTTATAAAAGGATTACAATATCCAGGATGATTGAATTATCGGCCTCCGGGCTAGCAGATTGGCAGAAGTGTCAACGACTCTGGGCCCTCACTAGATACTATGAATACGAGGGCCCTCCATCTATTTGGACAGCTATTGGAAATACCGTACATAAGACTATCCAGTTAATTGGTGAAGACGACAGGCCACTTGAAGCCATTTTTAAGGAGCAATTTAAGCATTATACAAAGGGAGTTCCCACAAAAGGCATCTCGCTTTCTCGGGTAAAGGCGGGTCTTCTGTGCTCAATGGGCAACATTGACTGGAAGAAATTTAAGGCCGAGAAAGAACCAAAATGCGAGCTTTATTTTAACAAGCAGATTGGCGATGTTAAGTTCGTTGGCTATGTAGATTGTTTGACCAACGATAACATAATTATGGAATGGAAAACCACGAGCAAGAAAAACCTGCCAGTAGATGACCACATACAACAAGGGACGATATACAAAGAGATGATAGAGGCAGACAAGGTATACCTTGTTTATTTTACTTGGCGCAATGGCCAAATGAAGATGTTCGAATTAAATCGTGAGGATTCACATCTTCCGGAGATTGAGCGAGTGGCCGATGAGATAGCCACCTGTGTTAAAAGGGGTGAATTCAAAATAACCGGCAACTGCAAGACGTGCTGGGAGCGGAAGGAATGTCAAGCAAGGTCTTGGTAACTATCTGTTACAATCGCAAACATGCCTGAATGGATGAGAGATTTATCAGGGCTTAAGATACCGCTCGTTGTAGCCGGCGGAGCTATGCTTAACCTGGTTGTATTTGGCGATGATGCGGTTAGTGACGTGGATATTTTCAGCCCAAATCCAGAACACATCTTAAAAGAACTTGGTGTTAACGCTCAGAAGAATGGAACAGTTTACAGAGCTGGCAGTGTAGATTTTGTAGAGTTTCCACAAGAGACAGACGACTATGTAGCTGATGTCATAGGCGCATTCGATTTTAATGTTACAACTTGTGCATGGAACGGAAAAATAGAAGACGACGTTATCTTATGTGCCTCAGATTATTTCATAAACGGTATATCTACAGGCACACTAGAATTGCTACCACATGTAGACCCCTGGAGGTCGCCTACGAGGACAGCACACAGAGCCGGTAAATATATGAATCGACTTTCGTTTTATTTGGGTCCAAGACTTGAGGCCTTTTTAAAAAAATATGTAAATAACATGACGTTTGCTTTGACACCGGGTAGAGTTTTTGAAAAAGGCCAACCACTGCCTTACAACGAAGTTCCTTTAACAGAATTGCGTAAGTTAGTGAAGACTGTTAACGGACCGTCACATCCGCTTTGCTTTCTTGAAAAAGCTTAGCGATAGAGCCCTTCATTAAAGGCCTGTATTTCAGCTGGTAGAGCTTGTAATAGACGGTCAACCAGTTCTTTTGTCTTAGGGTACATCCACGATCTATCAGTGTTTGGATCTTTGCCAGCGTTAAGATATTTATTGTATTCACTGCAGGCATTACCGACACCCATATTCCATACAGCAACGACATTTTCAATTGAGAGAGGCATTCCACAATTAGCAGCATAGTTCATGCATACCCTTAGATAATGTGCACCGGCACGTACCGATTCCTCAATAGAATCTCTAGAAGGGGTAAATCCAAAACGTTGTTGTACGTCGTCTAATGCTATTTGTCTTAATTGGAGAATCCCTAATTCTCCAGCCTCGCCTGTCATTTTAGGGTTAAGAGTTACATCTTCGGCAATTGCTAACGCTACTAAGACAGGCGTCCAGTCTGGCATGATAACGTCGCTCCATTTTGCAGCCTCACGTCTGATTGTATTGAGTGTTGCCTCGTATTCGGTCATTTAATTTTCTTCCACCTATTGCGCAGGAAATCTCTAAAACCAGGCTGAGGATCATATTCCGGATAAACTTCTTTGAATGCATCCTCGCATTCATCAAAGTCCTTGCCATAAATAGGTAATCCTCTGTGAGCAATGAATGCCATACACACTAGAGGTGCTCGTCCTGTTCCTTGATTGCAATGAACTAAGACTTTCTTTCCGGAATCTAGTTCTTCTTCTATAAAATCAAGGATCTCTTCTACAAGTGTAAGTAAATCCTCGTAATAGAAGCCCTCATCTTCTACATCAACCAGATTGGCGGCTAGTCTATCTCCATCTTGAATCTTCCAATAAGAGTCCCCTGGAGGTGCATCTGGTGTCTTATACCCACCAAGTTTACGGTGATAAGGCTCTCTTGCAGCATGAACTACTGCCCAGTTGTCCCCTTCTGGTGGATAATCTTTATCGCAACCACAATATAAATTCGGGTATACCTCTTTCATGGAGAAATTATATGATTTCTGGCCACAGAAGACCACACACGAGTTGACTTCAAGAGCTGGAAATGTAAACTCCCGCTATGGAAAAGAAACGAGTAATTATTTCATTTAGGATAACACCATCACAAGATAAGGCTTTATCTGCTTTGCTGGCCAAGTCTGGAATGAACAAAAACAGGTTTTTCCAGTCGCTGATACAAAAAGTCCTTGAAAAGGAGATTAGTTCTTGAAAATAATAGGCCACTTAGCCATTTGCTCTGGTCTATGGTCTCTCATTCGTGGTATTAGTTGTGCCTGAATTCCTATGACGTCTATTCCTTGGTCGTCTAGCCTGTCTATCTCATGCAAAAGGTCCATTACACATGGATGTATAGAATCCTGGGCGTCTTGTATACCGAGTATGTACATATAGCATCCCAGGTTATACATCTTCTTGGCTACAGGCCAATCCTGTTTCCATAACCAAGTCAGGTAATCTAAAAAGTCTGGATATCCATCTTCTCTCTGATCCGGGGTTTCACTAAAGGCAGTTTTGCTCTTCTTGGAAAAAAAGAAATGCAGTTCATCAAAAATATCCATGGGTGAAAATTGTACGATAGAAGCAGTTTATGGCAAATCTATAAAGATCTCTTTAAATTCCTTGTGTGCGCCCTTGGATGTTCTTAAGTTCTTAATGTAGTCCCAGTGTGAATAACTTGTCCCATATACGAAATTACAATGTGCTCCTAATGGAAATACCTTTCTTGCTTCATCTAGGCCACCTTTCTGTTTTAGCATGTTATATACATTAAACATGGCTTGTATATACTGATTGGATTCAGGTGTATCGGGGAGCTCTATATATAAGTCATTCATTGGAACTCGTCTTGTTGATGTGCCAACCATAGCTCCGAGCCGATGTCGAAATAGCTCGTCCATTAAGCCTCTAGATGCTCGGATTCTTACTACTCTAAAAGAGTGCTCGTTGTTTATAAACTCAAACTCATTCCATATTGATACTTTACTGGTAGTATCGTAATAAACCCCACCGAGCTCTTTACATGTTGGACCATAAACCAGGTCAAGATATTCCTGCGGAGTTTCATCTATTAACATTTTACCTAGGGTCAGCGATCTTCCATCCCATAGAGTACGTGGGTTAAGTGATAATATGTTGTCTGTAAGAACCCATCCGTGTGTTCTTGCCATAAATTCAATTAAGATTTCTGGGCCTACATCGATCTCAAACACAATTCGTGCAAATTCTGTTATTGCCCGGTGGCCCCGTTTGACCAATGAAGACAGAAGTCTTGCATCCTCTGCTGGTGAAGCCAAATGGCTTGACCGGTAGGCTATTCTTGCACATGCCACACAGAGCTCCCTTGGGTTTGAGGTACCCGATAAAAACTTAATCACGGAATTCCAGCGTACAATTCCTCGACTTTGCCAAGCAGATAAATCACAGCAGTGGCTGTTTCATCAGACGGGTTCTTGGTGAAGTCGTACATCGCATCTAGAGTTGTTACCAGTAGCGACAAAGCAACTATCTCGTATGCAGTTGCGGTAGATCGTGTTGAGACAATTTCTTCAACAAGCAATGCTTTGATGATCTCTCGGTTACGCACCATCTCTTCGCTGATAAGAAGCAGTTGGTCAAGCTTCATAGTTGAATAATCTTGGTTAAAGACGCTTAAAGCTGTTGTGAATGTCCACAAACAATTCAATTGAAGCGATGTCATTGCAAATACTGGAACCGCCATCAAAAGTGCCACTGACAAACATACCGCCTTCATTTTCCCTCCTTTAAAAGTTTATTTGGTTCAACATTAAGGGCTAAGCAGATTAAGAAAAACGTGTAAAGACTTGGATCTCTTAGCCCACGTTCATAGTATCTGAGAGCTGACCGTGAAAGACCTATTAGCTCAGACAAGTGGCTCAACGAGATGTTTTGCTGAAGCCTTGTTTCTCTTAGCCTAGAGCCAAAGTCCTTCAAGAATGCCTCTTTATCCACTTTGCCCCCTACGTATATACCCATTGAGGAATGCCCATACCTCCTTGTTGGACTCAAACTCTTCTTCCCAGGAACCATCACTAACTACCCATATCAATTTATTGTCTTGGGAGGTAAAACGAGTTTTCAGACCAGCCAAAGCAGCCCGTTGTTCAATCCGCTTTTTAGTGATTGACTTCATGACTCATAGCGTAACATGTCTGTTACACTGTGTCAACAAGACAAACGTCCGATATAATACAGTTGATGAGGTCTAAGGAAGAGCGCCAAAAAGCCCTAGAGCGAGATGGATATAAGTGCCGGATTTGCGGGCGTGGAATACGTGATGGTTTTGATATAGAGGTTCATCACCATAAGAAGATGGGAATGGGCGGTAGAAAGCTTAACGATGTTGAATCAAATATGGTTAGTCTGTGCAGGCAATGCCACTCTCTAATTGAAAGTCACAAGTGGAAGATAATGTCTCTAGAGCCTTTTATCGTTGAGACGTCATCTGGCGAGGATGTCATATCATTCTTTAGGGGATAACAGGCTGATGATACCAAAGATCTTTTTCTGCTTCTGGATTATTCATGGCCTCTAACTGAGAATTCAAGAAATCTATATAAAAGCGCAATTGATCTTTTTGTTCATCAGTAAGTGAACTTAATCCAAGAAGACCATATGCGACGGCCAAATGCTTCGCTTCGTGCGCTAGTGCCAATGCCGCATAAAGTGGATTGTTTGCAGTATAACTGTTGGAAGGAACATAAAATATCCCATTAAGAATTCTCGGTTGACCGCCTTGTGTCTCCTCAATTCGTTTAACGAACCCAAGTGCGCAAGCATACGCTTCTGGAAGTTGCCTCAAAATCGATAAAGCCTCGCGCATATTGCTTCTAAATTCATCAGACCCAGCAATTGTGATTCCTGTATCACGAGTGCCAGCACTAAATTTGCTGACTTTCTTATTTGCTAACATATCTACTAGCTTCATAGCCGATAAATCCTAACTTGGTATCTGACGCGCATCAACATGTTTTCTTTCTGAGAACTCGGCCTTCTTTCCGGGGTTATACGTAGATACAGGCCGCAAATACCCAACAACACGTGAGTATATTTCTGTTTTACTGCCACAATTTGGGCATGTTGCGTGTTCTCCGCTAATATATCCATTCTTTTGACAGGACTCGTTACTACAGATAGAGAACGTCGGCGTAAGTGTGATATATGGAAGTTTAGTTTCCTCCATGAGTTTTTTTACAAAAGCTTTTGCTCCGCCAGCGCTAATTCTTTCTCCAAGCCATACGTGCAGAACAGTTCCACCAGTGTATTTTGATTGGAGATCTTCTTGATGTTCTATTATCTTAACAATATCGCCATCGGCGTTATTTGGATAAAGCGTTGATCCAGTATAGTATGGGGCTTCTTTCGGCCCAGAATAATGGGCTTTAGAACCAAATTTCTTTAAATCTTTAAGCGCTAGTCTGTATGATGAGCCTTCTGCTGGGGTTGCCTCAAGATTAACTAAGTCATCTTCAAATTCAGGAGCGTTGATAACCTTGAGTATCTCATCAAGTGTTTGTTTCGCGAGATCATGTCCTTGTTCTGAAACTATCCCATCTTTTATACCAAGATTTAGACAAGCTTCGTGCATTCCGATTAACCCGATAGTTGAAAAATGCTGAGACCAGTATTTGCCTGACTTTTCTTTAACACCGCGTAGCCAAAAACGCGACATTGGATAAAGACCGCGTTCTGTCATTGTCTCTAAGAACTTTCGTTTCTCGCGCAGCGCAATAACGCTTTCTCTGGTCCAATCTCTTACATTAGATAAGAACATGGCAATATCGTCATTTCCCACGCTAAGACTGTCCAAAGCTATTCTTGGAAGATTGAGAGAGATAACTCCTATAGATCCTGTTAATGGATTAACCGAAAACAAACCGCCCTTGCGGTTGATCTTGCGCAAATCCAGATTTAACCTGCAACACATAGACCTGGATTCATCTCTATTCCTACCCGTATTTAAGTATCCTGCAAAATAAGGTATCCCGTACTTGGCTGTTGCCTCCCACATTGGTTCAAGGAAATCCGCATCATATGGAAATTCACCGTTTATGTCTATCGTAGGAATTGGGAATGTGTGGGTTCTTCCAAGAGCATCTCCTTCAAGATAAATCTCAAACAACGCTCTTACTAGCATTTGTTGTTCTTTCTGTACATCTCCATATGTATAGTCTTGTGGAATCCCACCTACGATAGCTGGCATATCTTTCATTTTCTTTGTTGGAGTGATGTCCAACGTAATGTTTGAGAAAGGACTTTGCCCACCAGATCTTGTTGGCACATTCATATGGAATACAAATTCCTGTACAAGCTGTTTGACTTGTTCATACGAAAGCTTGTCTTCTTTTACAAAAGGAGCCATTAATGTGTCCCAGTTCGAAACCGCAACAGCTCCGCACGCCTCATTTTGAATGCAGAACATAAAGTTAACAAGTTGCATTAAAGCTGTTGACAGGTGTTTTGGTGGCTTGGATGTAATAACTCCTGGCGTGTGTCCAAATCCTGTAATCAGCAAATCCGCTAAATCCCAACCACTGCAATAAGGTGCCAGTGCAGACTTTAGTTGGTGAATATGCAGCTGACCGTTAATATGTCCAGCGGCTGCTTTTGGTGGATAAACTTCTTTTAGCCAGAAGTCTTTCACAAGAGCTCCTGACAAATAGAAGTTCAACCCCTGAGAGCTGTAGGTTACATTGGCGTTCTCAGATATTCTCCAGTCGTTCTTGTCAATATATTCTTTTACCAACCGTACTCCGTCCATAAAGGCTCCTTTTGACTCTTTGCTGTGGTAGGGGAGTAATTTTAGACGACCGACAAAGGCGAGTAAAACATTTTGTGCTATTTTTGGGAGGGACATGTGTTCCTACCGGCTACCCTTGAAAAACATACCAAATATGGCTAATTAGATTAGCCTTTCTAGAATGGCTGCAAATAATAGAAAAAGAGCGAAAAGTCGCTCTTTTTCTCGATTAGTGCGGTTTCTTTAGATAGTAATCTGGAACCTTTGAATCTGCTCCTGGACAAACTAGATGATGGATTTAAAGTTATCAAGGAAAATATTGATATTAGGGACTGGGGAAGTTAAGATTTACACCAGAGGTGACTTAACAAATGAAACTAAGTGACTTGCTAGCAAATAGGAAGGACAAAGCTGAATTCATGCGCGAAAATGCGGTCCCCGAATTTCTTGGCCACGATGTCGATTCTATCATTGAAATGGGTTTAACATGGGCCAAGGGAGTCGCTTTCGACGTAATTCATGACAACCTGTTTGGTTATGAAGAGCCACCAGATTTTTTTATTGCCAATAATCATATAGACCTGTGGGCGTCGCCAAGGATGGCCGGCCTCATAGAAAAGGCCGTGAATGACTTTTATGGCCCAACTGAGAGTGGGAAATACGTAGAGAGCAGAATTAAAGCAGCTGCCAGGCAATACTATGATGCTTATCCAGACGCAACACCTGGCGACATATGGGCCAAAATGGATATGGTAGCTGCTGAGATTGGAAAGGAGATGCTTCCTTACTACAGTGATCTACTGCTCTCGAATGAGAGCAGTAGTAATAAGAAAACGAATGAAAACAAGTACCCAAAGAACAAGCTGTCTTAGTGCTTTTAGATTAGGATTTCAAGAGGGAGGATCGCTTTTCCTCCCTCTTCTTCCAGTTGGTGAATTCGTACACCACCCCCTACCTCCCCTCAAACCACTTGTTAAACTCACCCGATCTTGTTATTACTATTACTTCCTGATTCTGGCCAAAAGCAGCTTCTGTGAAGTTAGCTGATCCTATTATTGCTGTTATTCCATCAATTACTATAAGTTTCATATGAAGCCCCGGTACTCTTATTCCACCCATTTCAGATAATTCTCCATAATATATCCGTACTTTAACGCCCTGGTTTCTCTTGCTTTGTAGAGCGTTAATAATACTTCTATTAGTTAACATGTAAGCTGCAACATTGATAGAGAACTTAGCGCTGTTTATCTCATCTAGCACACGTTCCAGAGCAAATTCAGCATTTGATGGTGATATAAAGATAACTTCATTTCTTGGGGCAAGCCAGGCTAGTCCTAGAGCTAGCAAGATTACTAGAAGCACTAATAGGTGTTTTGGCCTCCAATTAAGCCTCAAACTCACCCCCTACCTCGGCAACCATACCCCTGTCTGATTTTGGTATATACCACCAGATTCTTTCTCACCATATACCCGCTTTGGTCTATTGCCACGGAAAAATACTAGTTGGGCAATCCCATGGCCAACTATCAGTTCTACAGGCAATGTTCCCGTATTGGCTATCTCTATGGTTAGAACACTATTCTTCCACCCTGGCTCAAGCGGTGTTACATGAGGCACTACACCAAGACGTGCATATGTACTTTTGCCAAATGATAGGACGAATATATTCTCTGGTATATTGAATCTCTCAACGGACTCGCCCAAGACACAAGTATTTGGATACAAGATAAACTTCTCCTCACAGGTCTCTACGGTGAAATTACGTTTATTCCTTTCTGGATCCAGCGGTGTGAGTATAGAATCTGTGTCTATAATAAATAGATCTGTACTATTTCCCGCTAGCTCATATTGTCCGATTCTCTTAACATAGTCGCGTTTTGGAACCAAGAACGTCTTTCCTAGGCGTATGTCGTACCCAAAACTCCCAAGTCCATAAGAAGGTTTTCCTTTTTGGGTTCCCTCAAACGGCTCTATCATAGGAGGGACTTCCTCACAAAGCCTCTTTATTTGCTTATCGTTGAGAATCACTTCTCTCTCCTCCTAATCCGGCGGTGTATTTATACCACCAGCTATCGCGTTTCACTTTCCAACCGCCCTTGCAACGGCATCCTGGTGGCCATCCCGGGCAGTAAGGTAACGCGATACGGCTTCGTTATAATCAATTTTACAGAGTTCAATTTCATCATACTCAAAGAGATTGACAAACCATAGAAGAGCCTCTGCAAGCTCATCTGACGGGTAACCATTAGGTTGTATCCACGGCTGAGCATGATATACGCCGTCATTGTCTTGCCATGACGTAATGGGCCATGCGGTTTGTGGACAGAGAGGCCATGTTGCAATTTCTCCAGCTACCCACACGCAGGGGACGTCTCCCTGCAGAAGAAGCATGTATCTAGTGGGAACGAAATCACGCGTTGATGCTCCTCTGTCCGGGTACCAATAGCCGACTACGGCACGATCTAGTGGCATCGTCTTGCACAAATGAATGGCATCAATCGAGCGCTTTAGCTCAACTCCGTAAGTTTCCTCCTTGTGCAATCCATTTGGCGCCACAAGCAGCTTCTTGTATGCCCTAAAGATAGCCAGAATTTTGTCAGCCCAGTACTGCGTATTATCTTTCATTTTCACAACGTCTCCTCCTTTTCCTATTCAGACTCCTAACTACAAGTAATTCTTGAGTAGGTTCATAATATTACCACCGACCTTGCATACATTCTTTTGTTGCTCCTTGTTCAGAGCAGCAAAATCTGGTCCGAAGTCCTTTAGGAAGTCTTCCTTTGCATCGGCTAGCAACAGCCTGATGTAATCCCCAATCTGGTTTGGACTAGTAATCCTACCATGCTTGGAGAATACAGATTCTAGACGATTTTCAGTAATATAAGACAACAACTCAGCCTTGAGTCGCTCAACCTCTGGATCTTCAGTAGTATGAGGCTGTCTTTGTGCCTGCTTCTTCTCCGCGAACTCTGGGTTCTTCTTCTTAAGAATAAAAGGGTTCCCATGCACATCAAGGTAAACCTTGGTATATGGTTGTATCACCACACCCTCACAAATATTGTTGGGCGTGCCCAAGATTAAGGAGTCAAATCGAGTGTCAAATTCAAGGGCTGCCTCAAGGCCAACGACCTTTCCAACCACTGGCACTAAATATGCTGCAGGAATGATGCGCTCCAACTCAGCAAATGATATCAGGATATCATTGATCATCATTCCAAAGTACAGAATGCGCCTCTCCGGTCCGTACTCCACGCCCTTCTGAACCCCACGGCCAAAAAGCTCACCGAAAAGACGCACTGTAATATAAGTACGATCAGTAAGCTTCTGCACCGATACCAGCAAATCCCGATGCGCATCAACCAGATCTGTTATCTGCACGCCTTGAAAACTACCTGTAAGGCTCAAGAAATTGTTGCGAGAACCAGCAAGCATGTCCTTATTGGTCCTAAAAAACCACTGCATATTACTGCCGTGAATTTTCTCCGTAATAACGAACATCTCGTCTTTTAGCTCTGGATATTGATTTACAAAATCAGTCACAAAACGCCTATGGTAACTATTTTCTATCTCAGGCCAATGCTTAAAAACCGTGTCACCACTCTCCATATCATCTCCTCTAAACCCACGGTGCATCTGTAATAAATTCTATTGCCTTTTGTTTGAC
>Ga0209506_1002265_pt1 | contig 17528 bp, 17 predicted proteins | sample AD_JPNHG2_MetaG_FD_184409 | JGI IMG/M metagenome (GOLD analysis project Ga0209506, IMG submission 184409) | Active sludge microbial communities of municipal wastewater-treating anaerobic digesters from Japan - AD_JPNHG2_MetaG (SPAdes) (version 2) | ecosystem: Engineered > Bioreactor > Anaerobic...
GGAGCGCCCGTCCGGGCCGTCCGACCGCAGGGAGAGACGGTCCGGCGCCCTGGAGTCCGCGTAAGCGGTCTCGAGGGCGAGGGCGCAATGGAAGCCGTGTCCCGTCCGGAGCAAAGCGGAGCACGGGTCACGGTGACCGCTGAGGAGGGGCGTCACGAACGTGTCGCACCGACGAGGTGAGAAAGACATGTCCGCAGCCTCCTGTCTCCGACCTCAGGAGGTGACAGGAGGCGATAGGGCGACACCGCTCAGAAAAGCCCTGCTTCCGGGCGTCCGAGGGAAACGAGGGCGACCGGAGGCGGGGCGGGAAAGAATGAAGAACGGAGGGAGGCGGCAGTCACGGCGCAGCGCGTGTCTGCGGCCTCCCGGAGCACCATCAGAAGAAGCAGCGCGGAGACGTGTCCCGTCCAGAGCGAAGCGGCAGGCGGGTCACGGTGACCGCTGCGATAACGCCCGGCCTGGGCAGTCTGAGCAAAGCGAAGTCTGCCGGGACGGGGACAAAGAAAAGGTACGATAAGCCGCAGGGGCAAAGCAGTCGCCGAGCAGCGGTCGTCTGCAACGCCCCGGAGGCGATGAGAAGTGAGCCCGGCTTCGGGGCGTCCGAGCAAAGCGAGGTCGCCCGGTAGCCGGAGCGAACGCAGAAAGAGACCGGAATCCCAGGGCCGTAACAGTCGCGCAGCGAAGCGAGGGGCTGTGACGGCTCTGAGGCACAACGAAATAAGAGGGCGCCCCCGGGGGGCGGAAGGGAGCGGGCCCGGCAAGCCCGGTGGGGTGATGCGCAGCATGACCTCATCGGGCAAAGGAGACCGCCGGGTGGGTGGGGGATGAGGCTGGCGGGACGCCTGCCGCGAGTCACAGGGCATGGCTGCGCAGCCGGTCATGTCTTGTGCGTGGCAATGCAGGCGGCATGACAGCCGGAAAAGGGCTTGGGTGGGTGGGAAAGGCAGAATGCAAACGGCGTGACAGCGAAGTTGTCTGGCGCGGCGTTTGCCTACCACTTCCTGGGGTGCGGCGGGCGGGCGTTATGTACTGATCTATATGCGTGCGAAGCGTCCCAGACTCGATGAGCACACATGATGTAAAAAAGCCCCAGACTTCCATCCGGCCCGGGAACGAACCGGATAGAAACCCAGGGCGCGAAGGCCATTAAGGACGCAAGGCTGCCTGCTGACCATGGTAGGCAGCCCAGATGATAATCCATTCATGCTTCCGGGGCGAATCGGCCATCTTGATGACGCCCCGCTGAATCTTGAAGAGCCGGGCGCCCAAGGCGGCCAGATTGCCGTTGGCATTCCGGACCTGCTCCAGGAGCCTCCGGGCGGAGACACTCAGCGATTTCCCGATCTCTGCCATGATCCGCTGCTCCGTCTTCCGGTACTCATACCAGAACACCCCGGCCTGATCACGGGAGAGGCCGAGGGCGTAAACCTTCTTGCCGAGCTCCCGGAGGGCATCGAGATCATTCATGCCGCGAACCTTGCCCAGCAGGGATTTATAAGAACGGGACTGCCGCTCTTCCCAGGTAAGCTCCATGGCCTCGGTAAGTTCATCATAGCCAATGGCGTGATAGGCATAGAGATCGGGGATCTCTTCCCGATAGCCATCATCGGCATCCCCGGCAAGATCGAAGGAATCTTCAGGATCATCACCATCCTCGCGGAGCGGCTCACCAGCTTCGTGATCCCAAGAGACCTCCACTTCCGCCAGTTCCATGGCGAGGCGCTCGAAATAGGCGATGCTCTCCTCGATCCCCTTGGCCTTGATCCCGACGATGAACTCATTCACCATCTTCGCCGTGGCTTCGATGATGGACCAGGCATCAGCCAGGGAGACGGCCTGATGGAACGTGCAGCCGATTCTCTTCTGAAGAATCTCCGGCCGCAGATGGACGGGACAGCGCGACTTGACATTGAGATGCGGCGCGACCACCGCCCCATCAGACACCGTGCAATCTTCGAAAATGATTCGATCCAGTTGATTCATATCCCGGACATGATAGGCCATGGCGAGATACCCTTCCCCGAACTCCTCATGATTGAAAAGATCGATTTCAGACGACGTGGTTTTCATGATGCACCTCCTTAATCTTTCTTGAAATAGGTGAAGACATAAGCCCCGGCCAGGGAACGGCAGGGAACCCAATGACCGGCGGAAAACTGCCGGAGACATTCCGGACCATCCACGGGGAAGACCACAACCGGCCGACCACGGCGGACGGCCTGACAAACGGTGAACCAGGAACCGGCGGAACAGCCGGAAACGAAAGCGACCACCCCGGCCGAGGCGCGCACGATGGAGCAATTCCGGATGAGGAGCGCCCGGACATAATCCCGGCGGCAGGATGATTCCGAGGCGGAACCTTCAACAACCTGACCGCCCAACGCCACGAAGCGCTCCAGCCAGGGGACACAGGGCGAAGGAACCAGAGTGAGATCACCGGGGAGAAACACGGAAGAACCCTGACAAGCCGAAGCCCCGCGAGAAACGAGGGAGCGGAGAACAAAGAGATCCGTCCCGACGGCGCCGCCGGAACAGATCCTATGGCCCCGGGACAACAACAGCCCCACGACGGCATTCACCCGCGACTCCCAGGAAGACGGCAGATGACGGGAACCGATGACAGACCAGATAGACATAAGACACCTCCTGATTTTTTTGACAGATAAGCGCAGGGACGAACGAGCGTGGCGGAGACAGGCTTTAGCGAGCAGAGCGGCGGGGCATGACGACCGCGGAGCAACCAGAGGGCAGCGAAGGGAGGAAAGACCTGGAGCAGCGTGAGCGAGCCGTCGTCGCAGCAGCGAGTGAGCGCGAAGGCAGTCAAGGGCGGAGGCAAGGAAAAGGAAGATTTTTTACCGGCACAGGCATTGACCGTTATTCCGTTAAAGGAATTCAAGGCCTGTGACGGGAAAAAATACTCTTTTCCGGTGGGCTGCAAGGCTTTAGCCGAAGGCCATGCCGGAGCTCTGTATTACCCTTGACGGCCGGAGCCTTTAGCCTGCGCTACAATGGAAAGAGTTAGCGAGAGGAGGTACCTTATAGAGGGCGGGTGGGTGGGGCGTCCTTAAAAACTGGCCGATTATCGACGCGAGATATAAGGAAGCCAAAGGTCGGACATAACTGAAAAAAGGGGAAACATAGCCGTGCTCATGAACTATCCATGAACGGGAAGGAGGCAGGTAATCGAATGAATGGAGAAAATGCAGGGGTCGTGACATAGCGGATGCGCCGCTATGGCGCGATCCCCTGCTTACCTCCGAGGGGTGGGCGGTCGGGAATTCCCCCGCCGGGGGATGCAAGGGGGGATAAAGGCAGAAAGCAAGGGGCGTGACGGCCACGCCGTCCGGTGGCCGGCGCGTCCCCTTGCCTACCACTTTGGGGGCGGTGGTCGGGGAATGAGGAGGAACTAGAGCGCCGCGCGAAGAAAAGCAAGGGCGGTGCCGGTCCATGGGGCAGCGGAATTGGACGGTGACGATCTTGCCTGAGCGCGGCAATATGAGAATGCAGGCGGCGTGACAGGGCTGGGGCAGAGGAATGCCCTGGCGCGACGCCTGCCTACCGCCTCGTGTTTCTTCATTCTGCAAAACAAAAGATCCCAGAAAGTTAATTGACTGGTTTATGAAAGTATGTAAGATAATAATGATAATAAGTGCAATAGATTGCTCATTCGGAAAAGCGGTAGGTAGGAAATCAGGCAGGCATGATCATGACGTTTTTCGGTTCCCGCTTACAACAAATGCCGTATCCATCACCCAAAGAATGGTCTGAAAAAGGTATCAGGGAATTTCTTCAATCTCGGAATTCCGAAGATAAACATTTCGAATGCAAGGCTTTTCTTCATTTTGACTGGAAACTCAAATGTGAAGCCGACAAGATTAATCTTCATGACCTATCTGCACGGCCATTTCATACCACTAATCCTTCAAAAAGTTACTTATGCCTTCGCGTTATTGAATCCGTATTGGCCTTCGCAAATGCTGAGGGGGGCCTGTTATTTTTAGGTGTTGCCGAAAACTCACCCAATCTTCCACCAATCGATGCCATACATATAAGTTCAAAATTTATTGTTACAGGGATAGAACGTGATGGAATCAGTCTGCAAAATGATATTCTCGATGAAGATAAATACAAACAGCAACTACAAAACCTATTGTTTCCAAGCATTGACAGCAAGCACGAGTATATTGAAAAAAGAATAGAGAAGGGAAAACCGTCTATAAGAAAAAGGTTTATAAAATACTCTCGCGATTACAGGAAAGACCTTGTGGAAGACATTCATGTCATCCCTGTATACGATGAAGACGGGAAAGTGAAAAATGTAGCCATTCTTCTTGTAAAACCTGCAAAGATGCCGATTATCATTGAGGAATTTATTGAAGGGAACCCATCAACACCTATTCCTAAACTATATAAACGGCTCGCCTTCAATAATAATGGACCCCTTGTAGGGGGAGAATTGATCCAATACCTACAGGGTCATTCATCTCCCTGTATTTATAGCCAAAGAGAACACAAAGATTTGGTTCCCAAACAATTCAGGGAAGCACTTAAGGATTACGTTGTGCCCATGATGGATGGGAAATCGGTTGTCAATTCGATAGCCGAGTCATTAGAGAGCAGAGAAAACATTTTTGTGATCGGCGAGAGTGGCATGGGGAAAAGTCTTCTTATGGCCAATTGTTACCTGAAATTAAAGACCAATCAGCAATCTTGCTATTACAGCATTGATCGTACCCAGGGTCCTGCCATCTACGAATCTGCCCCTGTATTGTGCAATATACGTCAACAGCTTGAAGCGACCGCAGGCATGCCAAGAATAGAACCTCCCAGGAGATATGAATCAAAGGCGATGTGGGTATGGGAGAAAGAATATATAGAAATTTTGATAAAATCATGGTCCGAAGCAAATCCTGGGAAAAATTTACTGATCTTCATTGATGGGATGGACGAAAATTATAACCAGAACCGAGAAACAGAATTCATTCTCAATATCCTCGAATCTCTTGTTAAGGAAAAAGAACTTAACGCTTCATGGGTGTTCAGCAGCCAACCAAGGAAGGGCATGCGGTGGGTACAAGATTGTTTTCGAATGATCCATCTGGATGGTCTTGGTAAGGATGAAGGTAAAAAACTGCTCGATAAAGTTATGAGTGGAAAGCATTTAGATCTTTATGAAGATATTATGCGACGCGCCAGAATGGAGAACGATTTATATGACCCGGAAATGCTTGTCATGATAGCAAATGCGATCAATGAAAGCAAAACTGTTCCTTTCCGCTCTCTTGCTTCACGCGAGGCATTTTTAGGAAAACTCCCGCTTGATTTCCGTGAAAAATACAAGTGGTTGTTTTCGCGTTATACGAATGCATCAAAATTAGATGAGATAAGCAGCCTGTCGGAAAATTCACACCGATGGGAAAAACTAATCCCGAATATTCCCTATACGAAACTCATCACAGATATTTTATCCATCCTTGCAGTGAGCAGGGTTCCTATTCCTATCGATACTTTAGCATGGGCGCTGGAGATAGAAGACAGAAACCCCCAGACGGATTTTCGTGGCAGGATGTTGCAGGCATTTCAAAGCTATCCACGAGAAGTTCTTGAAACTGCGGGTATGCTGAAAACTGCTCTTGATGACCTTAGGCGTTTTATAAAAATTGTGGAAGAAGCAGATGGTGAATACTCATTCTGCAAGGAAGCCGTGCGGGACAGCTTCCTTGCTTTTATAGCCAAGGTTTCTATCGAATCGGCGTGTGCACGTCTTTTCCAATTGGCCATGGACGAACTTGCTGCAATGAATTTGCACAACCTTCATCAAAGACCGGCGTACTTACTTAATGAGATTCTTTTCCTCTTATCCTACCGGCGCGATGATTCCTCAAAGGGTCTTGAAAAGTTGATTCTCAGCGACTTCTTTCCAGAATGGCTGCAAACAAGGGCAGAGAAAGGCAAGGCAAAGCGATGGTCACCTGACTTCATGAGGGATTTAATATTGTTCGACTCTACTAAACTTCCATCATCTCTTGCAGAAAGACTTATGCTCATCAGGAGTGCCCTGATAGATTGGGGACAGTACCTGGATGCTTGGCCGGAATGTACGGCCGCGTTGCTGCGCAATTCCTCAGATTGCCGCAACATATGGCCACCGAAACCCGAGTCTGGAATACTTTTGATACCATGTGATGGATTTGTCAGAAAGATCAAGGGCCATTATGGAGTGATTCATGCTTTAGTTGCGCTTCCAGATGGTCGACTTGCCTCAGGAAGCGAAGATGGAACGATTATATTGTGGAATTTAGAAACGGATCAATGTCAGGTCATCATTACCGGCGAATCGGTAGGGTCTCTGGCCATTCTGCCTGACGGACGGTTGGTTTCCTCTGCGTGGACGTCGAATACAATTGTCTGGGATATTGAAACAGGAGAACGAAAACGCATAACATATGGGCTCGATTCTTTATCTGTATTGCCGGATGGGCGTATCATCGGAACCGATATAGATGGAAATATTGAAATATGTGATGTGGACAAAGAAAATGTAATGAGATTAGAGAGTGAGGAATCTGACTTTACAAGCTTAGGTCTTATTTCAGACAATAGGCTGGCTATAGGTTATGGTAGTCGGGGAATTTGGCTATGGGATCTCAAAACGGACCAAGCTCAGCCGTTGATGACGATTGAAGGCGAAAGATATGTTAACTCTCAACTCAAGCTTTTTTCTAAAGTCCGCATTGCCTCAGACATCAAAGTAGGAATTATTGACCCCAATGCTGGTTATATTTCCACGAGCGTCAAGTATTATAACTCTCAGCTCCAAATTCTTTCTAATGACCACATTGCTTACGTTGCCTCCGATTCCAAATTAAGAATTGTTGACGCAAATACCGGTTATGTTTCCATCTTGAGCTCCAAGGAGGATATTGATTCCATTCTTGTCCTGCCAGATCAGCAAATTATAGCCGGAGACAGTAAAGGCTATGTGCATTTTTGGAACTTAGTTACGGGAAAGCATAAAAAGCGGAGAGGCCACAAAAAAAGCGTCCATAACCTTGTCCGGTTGCCGGATGGATGCTTTGCATCCTCCTCAATTGATAGCACGATTATCATTTGGGATCCTGATAAAGGCAAGAAGAAAGAACTTGAGGTTCCTCGTAGTAATTTTCTTTTTCCTTATCCCATGGCAGTTTTGCCTGATGGCAAGATTGCAGGAGCCAGCAAGAATTTTACAATACGGGTATGGGATATTGAATCTGGCCAATGTAAATTGTTATCGGGCAAAAATGACGGTGCCTTATCTTTCATCAAGCTTCCTGGCGGTCGTCTTGCAACCGCTCATAAGAATAACCTGATCAGGATTTGGGATCTTAATGGTAACATCTGCAAAATTTTAGGGGATCACTCAATTGAGATATTTTGTATGGCTCTCCTGCCGGATGGAAATATCATTTCTGGTGGAACAGATGGCAATATTACCGTTTGGAATAGTTATTCCGGCAAACATGAAATATTAAAACCCAAAGGTAGCAGTCACATAGAAGATCTTAAGATCATAGGAAATAATCAATTAATTTCATACGAAGGTCATGAGGGAGTAATTCGATTATGGGACATCAACCGGAAAATTTCTAGACGCGTTAACAAAGCAAGGAAATTGTCCATGAGATTTATTCTTCCTCATTTCCCTGAACAAAAACTGGTTATCCTTGATGGGGTAAGATTGGCTTCGAAGGACGGAAAGAACATTCGAGTATGGAATATTGAAACAGGAAAGACCAAAATACTAAAAGGTCACTTAGAGAAGGTTTCTGTTCTGTTGGCCTTACCTGACGGAGGCCTGGCATCGGGAAGTTGTGATGGGTCCATAATAATTTGGGATAACCGGTTAAGAAAGACCTCTACGCTGAATGGTCATGAAGAAGATGTACTCTCACTTGCTCTGTCATTAGATGGGTGCCTGCTGTCAGGAGGAAAGGACGGCACTATTATAATTTGGGATGTTAAAACAGGGAAAAGCCTAAGTTTAAAAGGCAGATCCGGACCTATCCACTTTCTATCTATTCTCGCAGATGGTCGTATTGCTACTGGAAGTCGGGAACAATTTACTGTTAGGATATGGAATACAACGGGTGGGAAACAAGTTGGGGCTAATACGATTGACTTGCAGCAAAAGATAAATGACGAAACAAATTCGGAGGAAAAAATCGCTTTTCTGGAAGCTCCGCCTACTTTTCTTACCTATTGGGAAAGCGGAAACTGCCTTGTCGTGGGAACAGGCGCGGGACTCGAGTTCTTCAGGCTGTAGTAATACCCCAAACTTATTGATAAAAGCAATGTATCCGCCTTCGGTAGGGAAGGGATGATTTTGTGACTGCCCAGATAAACGACACAATTAAATTCAACAATGAGTATTTCAGCATTGTTGGCGTAGCAGGCGAACCACTGGTAACTCTGGAGTTGTTCGGGACTGAGTCGCAAATGCATGATACTTTCTGCTACAGAGGATTCTACGTACTGTACGAGCTTACCGGCGAAGGGCTTTGTTTACGGGAGCTGACAATGTGCCGCTGGGAGAGGGATTATGTTCCCATCGATGGTGTATTGCCTACAAGAGAACATGAAGACGATGATTACCCTACATATCGGAATCTGAACATCCCCGTTCCCTTCACCGGCCAGATTTGTCTGGCAAGGGATTTTATATCGAAGAGCGCTATGTCCACATGGGATTCCAGGCACCAACAGCGTTCAGGAAGGTTCTTGATCTCACCCTTGAAAACGGCAGGCTGGTAAAGCACGAAGACCGATCAAAGGATATGTAACAAAAGAGAAGCAGGGGCATAGTGGGCAAGGCATTCAAATCTCTGATCAGGAAGATCAGGAGGGAAAGCCGCATATCGAAATCTTTTGTTACTGATCGGCGCTATAGAGCCATTCTGTGATCGCCGTAATGAGGCCACTTTCTGATCGCCGCAATGGGACCAAGTGGTGATCGGCGTAATGGAGCCGGTACGTGATCGCCGCAATGGAGCCACCGGTTCGGTGGTAGGTTTTTTATGGGAGGGTTTTAAAAAGGTCTCGGGCCATACGGCGATCACAGAATGGCTCTATAGCGCCGATCAGTAACAGCTGATCATGGGAAGCAAACAGAGGATCGAAAGGGCTGGTTGAAGGCGTTCCTTTGTCGCTATAGAGGCGGACATCTTTCTTGAATTTCATGGTCTTGCTTTCAAAGCAGTACAGAAACGGACCGCGAATATGCGATGAATGATCATCGGCAAAAAACACCCAGAGGTCATTTTTGTCATCCATGTAAAGTCTAAGGCTTTCCATTCCTTTATCCGCTTTGCTTTATTTCAGAACCGGCGCCAGTATGGGGCCGCCTATGTATTTCAAGATTTCAGGTCCACAAAATAGCCAGGCCAGAATTGTCGCCATGAAAAGGATGGCTAAAAGAATTCTGATTTCCTTTGTAATGATTGACATGAATTCTTCCTCACCGTGGGCTTCATATTATCCGCTTCCATCGGTGTTGTCAAGATATATACAAGTAATATCAACAGGATAAAGCCGCATTTATACAGAAATAGTATTTCTATATACGTCAATGCGAATATCAAAATTTAGTAGCTCGATGCTTGATCACATTCAGTTTGGTTCAAGAAGGTGTATTGTGAAACGTGGGTTCTTTTAGAAAAATCATTTTTGTTTCCGGATGGCTTTACGTCAGGAAACAGAAAAGGAAAATATTCTCCTTTTAACGGTTATCTTGTGACCTTCCGTTGCCAACCCCCATTCGACCATTTCAAAATGGAGGCCATCATCAAAAGTGATCTCGATACCTGTGACACTCAGCGGATGCACGCAGGAACCGGTATTGTAGTAGCGACTATCACGCCGGTCCTGGAAAGGGGCAGCAGCTTCAACAGCAAACCGGAGGTCTTTCAGCCGCATCTCCGTCAATGACAAGTTCTCGAAAACTGCCCGGTGGGTGTGGCCGGCGATGACGGTGTTGATACCCCAATCATTGTTGGTTGCCCATTTGTGGAGGTGTTCGTCTACTTCATTGCAGAGGCCGGGATTCGTGGCGGCGCGGGTCGGGTCTTTTACCCCTCCACGTTGCAGATCCGCCCAGATGTGGTTGACGAAGAACTGGCTCACGGCGGCGACGGGTCCGCTGCACATGGGGTCGGCCTGGTGACCGTGGATCATGAGAATGGAATCGTTCAGGATGACGGCCTCATAGATCTGCATTCCCGGAAAGAGTGCCTGATAGATGTCCTGGTGATCTTTCCAGTAGAGGTCATGGTTCCCCCATACCTTAATGTAACGGGTCTTTGCCGGGTCCGGATCATGGAATTTAGCCAGGAGCTCATAGACCGGGGTATGGGTGATGTAGATCTGGTCGAAATTGTCGTTCTCCCAGAGCTCCTCGGCGTCGCCCAGTTCGATGTAGGTGAAGCCGTTTTCAAGGTAATACTCCAGGGCGCAGCGATAGATCAGGGAGTTCTGCGCAAAGTCGTCGGCGCCTGAACCGTCCCCTCGGTGCATGTCGGACATGACGATCAGTTTCATGCCAGGAGTGGACGTGATGTGTTTGATCCGTTCAAATTCGGGAAGGCCGCTCACGCTTATTTACCTCCTTTCTCCTCAAGGGGAATCACCTTTGCGAAGGCGTTTACGTTATCCCGGATAACCTCTCCGTGGCCCGGATAAATCGTCCTGACACAGAGCACATCGTTAAGAATAGCGAAGCAATCACTCGCCAGGTCTTCGTCCCAGCAAAAGCGGTTCAGATAGCCCGTGCCGTCATGCCTACCCAAGATGAGATCGCCGCAGATGAGTTCCTGTGTTTTTTCGTTGTACAGCGAAATGGAATCCGGCGTATGGCCAGGCGTGGGAACCGCCTCCCAGTCCGAAAATCCAATTCGGCTCAGCAGAGCTCCCTGCATGTCGATATAGGAGACCCGGTCTGTATACGGAAGACGCCCATTGTCCTTGAAGACGGGCAAGGGAACACCGGCAAGGGATTCGAAGGCGATGTGCGACAGATTTCCGATGCGGGTATAATTTTCACGGATCGTGGGAACGAGACCGCTCAACCAGTTTTTCATGGGCGCAAGGTTTTCCTGTCCCTCGATGTATCCTTTCGCGTGAAGATCAAACAGCACCCGTGTTTCCGATGAACACTTATTCAGGAGCGTTCCGATCCCGCCAATATGATCGATGTGGAAGTGCGTGGCGAAGATAAATCGGATGTCCTCAAGGAGCCTTTTCAAGATCCCGATGCAGTATGTCGCGACCTCCTGAGCCGCTCCGATGCTGCCAATATCCATAGCAATCAGGCCGTCGTCCTCCTCAATCAGATAGGTATTGGCAAAGCCGCTTTTCGGAATGACATGAACCATAAAAAGACCTCAAAATAGCCCTTGATCGAAAAAGTTTGTTCCCCCTATCCCCTACCCCTTCCCCCCGGAAACGGTGACAGGTAAGGCAAGAGACCAGAGACGTTCGAATTCGGCGATGAAAGAGGCGATGAAATTGCCGTCGTCCGTGAAGATGGCGGCCTCGTGATTGCGGAACTCTGAATCGTTGGTGAAGTTGTAGCTGCCGGTCATGAGATGGACACCGTCCACGATTAGGATCTTGTGGTGCATGCAGCCCCTCTTGAGCTTGATGAAGCGAACATCGACGCCGTTTTCGATCAGCCATTCATCGATGGAATAGGATTTCCGCGCGTTTTCCATGTCCAGGATCAGGCGGATCTTGACGCCTCGTTTGATAGCCTTGACCAGGGCATTGCCAAGATACTTCGAGGAAAAGGCGTAGGCGGCCACGGAGATTTCCTTCGCAGCCGCCTGCGTCAGCCTGGACAGTTCCCTGGAGATGCCCGCCTTCGGGGAGAAGAGGACTTTGCAGGCCGTCGTCGGATAAGCAAGTTCCGAAACCGGCACTGCGGCGATCTTCTCTTTTCGTTTGGTTGCGGCATCCCCCGCTTTTTGTTTCATCAACGCTTCTTCCAGTTCTTCCCGGCCGCCGGTCTTGCCTTTCCTTTCGCAGCCGGCTTGGCCGCCCGGGCATCGGACGCAGTGGGTTTGGCTGCCTTCTCTTCCTGAGCCCGCTTCCGCAGCATCATGCTGTCCTTCCAGGTCTTGGAGACCTTGAAGCCGATCCGGTAGCCTGCCGGGATCTTGATAGGCTGCCCCGTTGCCGGGTTGCGGCCCATGCGCGCGGCGGTTTTTTTCATCGCGAAAATACCGAATTTCGCGAGCTGAATTCGCCCACTTTGCTCCAGAAGATCAAGGAGACTGTCCTGAACAGACTTGATGGCCGTCTTGGCGTTCTCCTTGGTGATGCCGGCCTTCTCGGCAACGGCGTCAATGAGTTCCTGCTTCCGCGCGCCTGCAAATCTTCCCTTCTTAGTCATTCGTTTTCACCTCCTTTCTTTTGAGTATGCCGTTCCTCTTCTGATGGGAGAAGAACGGGTAAAAACTTTTTCATGCAATCGTGTGCATTTCCCTTACCGATACCGAAGCACCGTTACGGCGACGATGTAGAGGATGTAGCCGATTGCACCGACAATCATGGCCCCGAACATCCAGCCGGTCTTCTGGAAGAACTGGCCGATGAAGCGGGAGGCCCACATGGATGGCGTGATGTTGGCCTCCAGGGCGCCGATCCGCTGCTGGAAGTCCCCGATCTTCTCGGCGTGCTCCCGGCAGGAGAGTTCCTCGACAATGTCGGAGATCCGCTTGACCTGGGCGATCAGATCATTCATGACCTGTCGGTCGGCCAGGAGGTTCACCTCGTAGGCCTGCTTCAGGAGGCAGATGGTCTTGTCCAGGGCGGCATATTGCTTCTTCAGTTCCTCCGTCTGGCAGGAGAGCTTCGTGATGCTCTCCAGGAGGAGCTGGGCATACATGGCAAAACCGCCGTCGGGATTGTCCGTCATGGCCCGTTCACTCCGTCCTGTTCAGCCGCCCGGACCCGCTCCCTCAGGGGAACGGACAGGCGGGCATAGTCGTTCCAGATGCCGTCTACATAGGCGATGATCTGCCGGTGGTCGGGGTGCTTGCCGCCGACGGCACAATCATCGCTTTCGAGATGGCGTTTCACGCCCTCCCAGGTCTGCCAGGAGGCGTCTTCCTTTCTGGCCAAAGCGATGGCCCGGTTGATGTAACCCCGGCCGCCGTTGTAGGAGGCGAGGGCGAATTGAAGCCGTTCCCGTGGATCGGGGATCTCCGGGAAGCGTTCATACTGCTGCTTCAGGTAGGCGATCCCGGTCTTCAGGTTGGATTCGGGATCGAAGAGCTTCTCCCGGGAAACGCCGAGATACTGACCCGTCGCCGGCATGATCTGCATCAGGCCGACGGCGCCGCAGGAGGAAACGGCCTTCGGATCAAAGGCGCTCTCCCGGCCGATCTGGCACTTGATGAGGCGCCAGTCCGTTCCCGGCCAGACTTTCTCTGTCCAATACTGAATCAGACTGTCCCAGCGGTCGGCGGCGTTCATCCGAGAACCCTCTCCAGAAAGTCAGCCCACCGGCATTCGTTGGCAAAGTCCAGACCCCGGTAGGCCGGGTTGATGCGGTCAGCGGGGAAGTAGATGGAGAGCCCTTTCGTCCCGGCGACCTCCCGCCCCAGCTTGCCCTGACAGAGGAGGGGCTTCGTTCTTCCGGTCCGGAGGGCCGCAAGGAGGGCCTCGGCCTTCTCCCTGATCCGGCCCCCGTCCTTGCTCCGGAGTTTCCGGGCAAAGGCGTACAGGTCCAGGTAGTTGTCGTCGTAAAACTTCGGGGCTCGCTCCCAGGCCCACTGGATCAACTTCCGGTTCTTGTCGAAATCGGAAAGAATTTCTGCCGCCAGGGGGTTCAGCGTCTGGATGATCTCCGCGGTGGCGGCCGTATTGATGGCAGACTGGGTGACGGTCTCGCCCTCATCCCGGTAGGAAGCGACATACTGCTTGACGACCTCCTTGGCGACGATATGGGTCTTGCTCTTCGGCTTCGCCGTGAGAAATGCGATGATCTCGGCATAGGGCCAGCCGTCGTTGGGTTCCTCGATCTCCGAGCCGACGAGGATCTCCACGGAATCCCGAAGCTGCCAGGCGACCTCCACCATCGTCATGAGGCAGGCGTCCATGCCGAGGATGTCGATCTTCCTGCCGATTACGGTGCAGGCGCGGGCGAGAACGTCCTTCAGCTCCCGGTTGTCCAGGGCATCGCCGCCGGAGTGATCGTCATAGCAGATGCTCCGGTGGGTAGTGTGATCGGGAATATTGGTGTTGTGGCGGAAAAGAGAGGCCCGGGAACCGGAGCGGCGGAATCGAGCATCAGAAGTTTCCCGGACCGCTGCCCGGCTTTTGGCCTCCTCCCACCAGCCGCTGCCGTGATTCCAGAGGATCAGGAAATACCTTTCGGCGGGGTATCGTTCTGCGGACCACGTGAGGAAATCTTCCAGGACCTTGGGATCGCCGGTGTTCGTCTCGCCGAAGGTCTCCAGGCAATCCCGTTCATACCCGCCGCCTTTCGTGATCAGGAAACGCCGGGTCTTCCTGTCCTCCAGACGGTCAAGCTGAACCAGGACATTGACGTCCTTTGTGGAGCCCACGCGGGCCATCTCCTCGATATCCCGGAGGGCCGCCCCGTCGAGGTTGTTGTCCCCGGCCATGTAAACCATGACCGTCCATTTGGCCTTGCCGCTACGATGAATCTTTGCCTTGTCTGCCATCGCGCCCCCTTTCACCCCGTCGTTTCGGGTTTAAATTTTGGACCGATGGTAAAGGCTATGGTCTGGAAAAATCAAAGAAGGTGGGCACTTATAGACGCTATAGACAGAGAATCCGCTTCTGAATGGATATAATCAAGGTCATCTGGTCAAATAACGTCGGCACGCTTGACATTTTGCCGACGTTATTGTACCGTACTTTCCCATGAATACCGCCCGAGAAAAAGCTATCGATATGATCCGGAAGCAGGGAGGGATTATCCGCACCCAGGAGGCCCTGCGTCGCGGGATTCACCGGCGCACCCTCTACGGCCTCCGCGATGATGGGGCGCTGCTTCCCACTTCAAGAGGTCTCTATCGGCTTGCCGAAATGGAGAGCTTTCCTACGGAAATCGATCTGGTCAACGTGGCCAAGCGTGTTCCTCTTGGCGTTATCTGCCTCATCTCCGCCCTTTTCTTTCACGAGCTGACTACCCAGATACCGCATGAAATCTGGCTCGCTGTGGACAGGAAGGCCCGCAAACCCAAGGTGGATTATCCGCCGGTCCGGACCATGTTCTTTACCGGACCTTGCTTCCACGAGGGCATCGAGATCCATCTCTTCATGGAACAGGATGTCCGGATCTACAATGCCCCCAAAACGGTGATCGATTGTTTCCGATGGCGCAATGAGGTCGGGCTCGATGTCGCCCTGGAGGCGGCCCGCATATACCTGAAACGCCGGGGAGCGAGTCCAGCCATGCTGATGGATTACGCCAAACTATGCAAAGTGGAAAAACTCGTCACCCCTTACCTGGAGGCCATGGTATCGTGAATGCACAGCCGGTGAAGAATGTCTCTGCCTCGGTAAAAAACCGTATTCTATCTATGGCCCGTCAGAGCAGGAAACCCTTTCAGTCTCTTCTGACACACTACGGTCTGGAGCGTTTTCTTTTCCGGATGTCCCGGTCGCCGCTGAAAGAAAAGTTCGTTCTGAAGGGCGGCCTGCTGCTGATGGGCATGGGTCTCCCCATGGCACGGACGACACGGGATATCGATTTTCTTGGGCTCGGATCGAAAGATATGGAAGCCGTCGGCGCGTCGATCCGCGAAATCGGCAGAATGACGTTCGCTGACGGTCTCATCTATGAATTCGACCGTATGAGCATAGAGGCACTGGCTGAAGATACGGAGTACCCCGGAATCAGACTCAAGTTCGATGCCTGGCTCGGTAAGGCAAGAATCCCGATGCAGATCGATGTCGGATTCGGCGATATCGTGATTCCCGAGGCGCGCGAGATGACGTTTCCGACATTGCTGGACATGGAACCGCCTGTCGTCAAAGCGTACGGCATTGAGACGGTCATCGCGGAAAAATTCGAGGCATCGCTTGACCTGGTGGAACTCAACAGCCGCATGAAGGATTTCTATGACATCTGGATGTTGAGTCGTACCTATCCGTTGCAAGGGCTGACACTCCAGGAAGCAATTATTGGCACATGCCGGCGCAGGTCAACACCTCTCAATTCTCGAGAGCCTGTATTCTCCGGGGAATTTGCCGAGAGGACCGACAAACGGGCGCAATGGAAGACATTTCTGAAGAAAAGTCAGCTTCCCGACATACCGGAAGATTTCTCAAAGATCATGAAAGATTTCGGTGAGTTCCTGCGTCCGGTCATCGAGGCCAGCGAAAACCAAAGACGCTTCGAAGTGAATTGGCTGCCTGGAGGACCCTGGCAACCGGCAAGTTAAAGACACTCTGCCCAGACCAACCCGGTGCCTACAAAGTGCCTACATTTTTCAAGCTACTTTGCAATTAATTGATTATATTAGGTTATCTCGACGGTGCAAAAATTCGATTCCCATGCACTTCCGCCATTTTTTATTGATTTTATTAGGTTTTACTTGGTAGAATCTTTCCCCCGGATTTCCCCCAGGGGGATGACCTTCCTCTCCAGAATGCGGCGCTTGGCTTCGAGTTGGACCGAGGCATATTGCATGACGGAATCGCGGCGCGCATGATCCGTCAACATTTGCAGTTCGTCGATGCTGAGGCCCTTTTCGTTGACGTACTGGCTGCAGGAGGAGTGCTTCAGTCCCGCATACATGTCGATCTCCTCACCCACCGCCGCACATGCCGCATGCCACATTTCCACGTGCCGCAGCGCTTGTAGCAGTAGCGTTTGTAACCCTCCCGCGGCAGGTCGAGGGCGCCGATTTTCGCGAAAAGGGTCTTCAGTCCGTTACTCATCCCGGCGGGCGTTGCCTGCTTCGTCTCACCCTGTGGCGTGGCGGCTGCGGAAGGTTTCCCCGCCTCATCGCCTTTCTCTGACTGAACCGCCTGGCCTGCCGGCGGCAAAGTGACGGATGCCGCGTCCCTCCCTGCTGTCTCCGCCCGCTTCGGTACCGCTGCAACCTTCCCGCGGTCTCCCTGGGCCTCTTCCTCCTGCCGCCCACCAAAGGGCTTCTCTTGCGCGACCACAGCCGGCACCGCCTGCCCGTTGTTCTCCAGCCAGGCGAGGAGCGTTCTGCCCGTCTCGATGGTGGGCACGAAGTACTGACCGTCGAACAGGGTCGTCCGGTCCTTGGTGGTCGTGGCGGTGTGCTGTTGATCGAGATCGATAAAGACGGTAAACTCGTACTCCATGCCGTCGCGCTGGATGGGGCTCATGCCGAGCTTCTTGACCTGCTTCTTCCCATTCTCCTCCACCTGGGCGTATTCCATCTTGCTCCGCATGGTGGCGATGATGTGGCATTTGGACTGGAGCATGGCGTCCACCAGCTCGTTGTGCTTCGGCGTCACCTGCCGCCAGGCGCTCCAGGAAT
>Ga0209506_1002278_pt1 | contig 17438 bp, 13 predicted proteins | sample AD_JPNHG2_MetaG_FD_184409 | JGI IMG/M metagenome (GOLD analysis project Ga0209506, IMG submission 184409) | Active sludge microbial communities of municipal wastewater-treating anaerobic digesters from Japan - AD_JPNHG2_MetaG (SPAdes) (version 2) | ecosystem: Engineered > Bioreactor > Anaerobic...
AAAAAGGAAAATCATATACCCAAACTACTTATGGCTTCTTTTCTAATAATTCAATAGAGAAAGGCATTTTCCCAAGAATTAGGCAAGAAAATGGCTCCTTGATAAAAATAAAAAATAATGTTTATTTAACAAAAGAAGGGTTACCAATGACCCTTCTTTTAAAACAAGAGTTTTTAAATCTTTGTCAAAAGTTTGCTTTAATTATTGAAGGAAAAATTATTGAGTATAAACGTAATGTTACTACTGGAACAAGGTCGGTAATGAGAGGCGTACTTAAAAGGGTTTAGAATTGGTTAAATGTTCGGCTATTGCTTTATAACCCTGATTCCATATATTGAGCCGTTCTTTTTCAGGATATTCAGTGATTGCTCTAGTTTCATCATAAAGGCGGATTAAACTGTCCCATCCTTTCGGATTTTCCCCTTTAGGCTTTTTGCCAAAAGTCATTGGAATTTGAAAAGTATGTTCAAAGGTTTTACCATTTGGATAAGCAAGAACCGTTGCTACTTCGAAATATCCTCTATTGTTATTGAGTTGTTTTATTAAAAATGCCAGTTTTTCTGCAGGTATTCTTTTTTCAATATAGTTTGTATATGGTCCGGGAATGCCTAATGCTTCAATAAAAAGGCTATGGTCTTCTCTTATTGCCGGATTGTTTAGTTCTTTAGCAGCTTGCATTGCTGTATGCCTTGCAATTTCTAAGCTTGTATCAGCCTGGATTTCAGGATAATTTTTCTCTACGGTTTGAATTTTAATATTATATTTATCGAAAATACTTTTTGCTGCTAAAAGCTTGCCAGGGTTTCTTGTTACCAAATAAATTATCATAATTATTAATTATTTAATAAATTGATGATTTAGACCTTTTCAAGCCAACCAAATTTTGAGTTTTTCTTCTAAATAATACCTTTTTTATTTTAGCGTCTTTTTTTAAAAGAGTCAACCGCTTGCGCTGGTTCATATGATATGCTCCACTTAAGGAATCTATGAAAGGTTAAAACTTATCCCTTTGCCAACTCAAGATGTTATCATTTTACAAACTTAAGGGTGGGGAATATTTATCTTAAGCTGGACAAACAATAAGCATACCAAGAACCTTGAAACATTAGGGGAGCGAATAATGATTGAGCAAGCGACGAAATCTTACTCATTCTTTAGTAGCTTGCTATTCCCCAAAAGAACTCCCAACACTGGGAGTTCTTTTAATAAAGATATAGTGAGTTGAAGGATGGAGTAAAATGCGCTAATCTATTATTGAGCTTGTGAACTTAAATCTGGAATATAAATATATTCAGTTTGCCTCTCGATTATCGTTCTAACGTTGTCCACAATTCGCAGCTATATTATTTAAATTGTAAAAACATAAACAGAAGTTATATTTATAATAAAACTTTGAGAGTTCAACTTGGATTCGAACGCGCAGCCACGGCGCTTGATTGTACTCAATCAAGGGTCGGAGGCTGACGAGCCGAGGCCAGCCCGAAGGCGGTTTCAGCATAAACCGACAACTCAGGCGAATCCAAGTCCCGCAGCTATTTGTTGCTTAAGTTCATTGATTAATTTTATACAATGCAAAAAGAAATAGAAATTAAAATTCAATTAAAGGATAAAGAGAATATAGTTAAAAAGTTAAAAGAATTGGGAGGCAAAAAAGGAAAATCATATACCCAAACTACTTATGGCTTCTTTTCTAATAATTCAATAGAGAAAGGCATTTTCCCAAGAATTAGGCAAGAAAATGGCTCCTTGGTTTTTACAGTAAAATTAAGAAAAGATAAAAAGACAAAATATTTTGAAAGGGAAGAGTATTCAATAAAAATTGATAACCTTAAAGATGCCATAAAGATTCTTCAGCTTTTTGGATATGATAGAATTAGAAAATTTACAAAATTCAGAGAAGAATGGTCATTTAAAAGACCAGTAAAAGTTAATGTTGATAAATTAAGTTTTGGCAGGTTTATAGAGATAGAGGGAACTAAAAAAGAAATAGAAAGAATGGTAAAAGATTTAGGTTTCCAAGATAGAGAAAGATTTACTAAGGCCTATTTAGCTTTAGAAGATGATTTTGCAAAAAAATAGTGGCGTAATAATTTATGGGGACATAATATAATAAAAGAAACATCTTGGACTATTTAAGGTCAGCAAGCATGTTAATAAATAGGTTATTTTATGGTGCTTACGCCATTGCGTAATGCTTTTCAAAACAAGCTTTCTCCTGTATTATATGTATTGAGAGTTAATTAAGAACTGCTAAAATCCTTGGAGGACGCAATTTAGGTCGGACATATGCATATAGTTGCTTTTATAGATAAAAGTGTTATATTCTTTAATGTAAAAATAAATATAAATATAAAATAAATCAAAATGGCTATTAAAATTAATTGGAAATTTTTAAAATCAAAAAAATTTATTATTAGCTTAATTGTTTTAGCGATAGTGGTGGGAGCTTGGTTTTTTTTAACAAGCTCGCAAAAAAGTAAACTTCCTTATGAAACAGTTAAAGTAGAAAGAGGCAATTTAACCCAAACAGTTGAAGTGACTGGCAATATTAACGCTACAGAAGATTTGTCATTAAACTTTCAAGTTCCCGGGGTAATTGCTTATGTGGGCGTAAAAGAAGGGAATAAAGTTTATGCTGGCCAGTGGTTGGCTAATTTAACTTTAACCGAATTAGATGCGGCTGTGGCGCAAGCTCAAGCTGTTTTAGATCAAAAGTTAGCTGGCGCGACACCGGAACAAATTAATGCGGCTCAAAAACAAATTGAATCGGCTGAAATTGCTCTTAATAATGCTCGCGCTCTTGCGAATGCAAGTTTAAATTCAAAATATGAATCTGCTCTAGTATCATTAGATGATGTATCAGTTAAAATGAATAATACCTTAAAGACGACGCGAGATCTGAAAATTAAATATTTTACCGATACATCTCAAGAATCTATTAGATATCAAAATAATTTAGATTTAATAAATAATGCGTTATTAAAATTTAATGGGTTATTAAATTTAGCTAAAATAAGCCGAAATCAAAACGATATTGACACTACTATTGACAATGCCTTAGAAAGCTTAGATATCATTTTAGTTTCTTTAACTAGCAATCGCGATATTTTAGATATTGAACCCCATAAATCAAAAATTTCTGAACAAGAAAAAGCTTCTTTAGATAATCAAAAATCAATTATTAGCACAGCCAAAATTACTATCGCTGGCGTTAAAAACGATATTGCTATTTCAAAATCGCAAAATGAAAATAATATTAAATCAGCCGAAGCGGCCTTAAACCTACAAAAAGCTAATTATGATAATTTAGTAGCTAAACCTCGCGAAGTAGATATTGCTTACTACCGAGCGGCTTTAGCACAAGCTGAAGCTAATCGTAATAAAGCAATTATTTATGCGCCGATTAGCGGAGTAATTACTAAAGTTAATAAAAACAAAGGAGAGACAATTTCTTCAACTGAGCCAATGTTTGAATTATTATCTCCTCATTTTGAGATAAATGTAGATGTGCCCGAAACAAATGTTGTTAAAATAAGAGTTGGAAAAAACGCGATTATTACTTTTGATGCTTTGGGGTCCGATACAAAATTTACAGGAAAAGTGGTTTCAATTGATCCCTCTGCTGTGATTGTCCGAGACGTTGTTTATTATAAAGTGAAGATAACAATTAATGATACGCATAATGAACTGCTTAAACCGGGCATGACTTGTAATATTTTAATTCAAACTGATAACCGTGAAAATGTTTTATATCTTCCCTCCAGATCAATTTTAACACGTCCGGGAACAAATCAAAAATATGTGCGGGTTTTAGATCAAAATAATCAGGTAGTTGAAAAAGATGTTGTAATAGGATTAAAGGCAGACGATGGATTGGTGGAAATTTTGTCTGGATTAGAAGAAAACGAAACAGTTATTTTAAAAATTTTGTAAAAATTATGTTAATTAGAGTTAAGGATTTAATAAAAGATTATGAGGAGGGTGAAGTTGTAACCCATGTTTTACGAGGACTTTCTTTTGAAATAAAAAAAGGAGAGTTTGTTTCTATTATGGGGCCATCTGGCTCAGGAAAATCAACATTGATGCATATTTTAAGTTTTTTAGATAAGCCGACGAAAGGGCAGTATTTTTTTGAAGGCAAAGAAGTAAATAGTCTAAGCGATGATGAATTGGCGGAAATGAGGAGTAAAAAAGTTGGATTTATTTTTCAATCTTTTAATCTTTTGAATAGAGCCAATGTTTTAGAAAATGTAATGCTGCCGATGTATTATTCAGGAGTAAGTGCAACAGAGAGAGTTTTTCGCGCTAAAAAATATTTAAGTGAGGTTGGTTTAGACCATCGTTTATACTATAACCCAGCTAATCTTTCAGGGGGAGAGAAGCAGAGGGTAGCAATTGCGCGGGCTTTAGTTAATAATCCAGAAGTAATTTTTGCTGATGAACCGACCGGGAATTTAGATTCTAAATCTGGATTTCAAGTAATGAAAATATTACAAGAGTTAAACGAAAAAGGCAATACTATTATTTTAGTTACTCATGAAAGAAATACTGCCGAGCACGCGGAAAGAATTATTACTTTGCGAGATGGAGTAATTATTGATGATAGCCCGATTACGAATAGGCAATACTATACGAATGAAAATCAAGAATTAAAAAAATAACTATGAATTTAGTTGAATCAATTACAAGCGCTTATAAAACGTTAGTGCATAATAAAGTGCGCTCTTTTTTAACTATGCTTGGAATTGTGATTGGTATTATGTCTGTAATTGTAGTTATGTCATTAGGAGATTCCGCGAAAGGATTAATCTTAAATGAAGTTAAAACTTTAGGTTCTAATTTAATTATAATTATGCCGGGCAAAACTAATCCAAAAGGACCACCGAGTACGCTTTTTGGCAATGTAGTAACAACTTTAAAATATAAAGACGCAACGCAAATTTTGAAAGCCGATAATCCTCATATTGAATCTGTGTGCGCTTATGTGCAAGGAACTGATGTATTAAGTTGGAGCGACAACAATCCAATTTTAACTTTTAAGGGAGTAATGTCCACTTATATAGAAGCAGAAGGAGCAAAACTTCAAGCGGGCCGTTTTTTTACTGAAGAAGAAGATAATTATAATGCAAGAGTTATTGTGCTTGGCAGTAAGGCGGCTAAAGATATTTTTGGCGAACAAAACCCTTTAGGAGAAAAGGTAAAGATTAGAAAAGTTAATTTTACAGTTATAGGAGTTTTGGCAGAACGGGGTGGCGGTTTGGCGCAAACCCAAGATAAGGAAGTTTTTATTCCTCTGAAAACCGCTCAAAATTTGCTTTTAGGAATTGATTATGTTAGTTCTATCAGGGTTAAAGTAGATAAATCCGAAAATATTAACGATACAATTATGTATATAGAAGATGTTTTGCGACGCTCTCATAATATTCATAATCCCGATGATGATGATTTTACTGTTCGTTCGAGCGAAACAGCCATTGAAGCAATCGCGCAAATTACAAGCGCAGTCCAATTTTTTTTAGTAGCTATTGCTAGTATATCTTTATTGGTAGGCGGTTTTGGAATTATGAATATAATGTTAGCCACTGTGCAAGAAAGAACCAGAGAAATTGGATTGCGAAAAGCTGTCGGCGCGAAAAATTCTGATATTACATTGCAATTTTTAATTGAAACATCTTTTATTACTTTAGTTGCCGGTGTAATTGGAATTATTTTAGGCGCTCTGATTTCTTGGTTGGTTGCAGTTGTGGCTCAGTTTTTTGGATTACAGTGGGATTTTATAGTGTCTCCATTTTCTATTTTTTTGGGATGTTTTGTTTCTGTTGGTGTGGGTTTAATTTTTGGAATAGCCCCTGCTCGTCGAGCTAGTTTATTAAATCCTATTGAAGCGTTGCATTATGAATAAATGGAATAATTATTTTGAAATTGCTTGGAAAAATTTAGTTCGTCAAAAATCACGAACTATTTTAACCATTATTGCTTTAAGTATTGGTATGGCGCTTTTAATAATTATGTTAGGCGCTGGGCAAAGTTTAAGAAATTTAGTTTTGTCTCAGTTAGAAATTTATAATCCTAACAGTATTACTGTTGAAGTAAAAATTCCCGGTAAACGAAGCGTTAGTAGTCTTGCCGCAATGGTCGGTGGTGATAGTATTACTAGTTTCAAAAATAAAGATGTTGAGGCCATTGCTAAATTGCCAAACGTTAAATCAATTTTTTCTTATGTAATTAGTCAACAGGTTTTTCAATATCAAGACAATCAGCAATTAGCAATGGTTTATGGTTATAGCGCTTCCGCGGCCGATATGCAAAAAATAGAATTTGATAGCGGTCGTTTTTATACTGAAGATGAAGAAGCCTCTTTGGCTCAAGTGACAGTTTTGGGTTCTAAATTAAAAGATGATTTATTTGGCGAACAAGACCCTATAGGAGAGAGTGTATATGTGGGAGGGATTCGTTTTAAGGTTATCGGCGTCTTAAAAAAACAAGGAGGAAGTATTGAAAATATAGATTTGATGGCTTATATTCCGGTAAAAACCCTACAGAAAAAAATATTAGGAACAGATTATGTAATAGGGGCGTTAGTTGAAGTAGACGACGCTTCTAAAATTGACATGGTCAAAGATGATATTATTTATTTAATGGAAGAACTTCATAATATTAGCGATCCTTCTAAAGATGATTTTCAAGTTACGACAATGGCGGAAGCTAAAGCCATTATAGATACTGTTTTGAATAGCATAAATTTATTATTAATTGCCCTAACTTTAATTTCTTTAATAGTGGGTGGAGTAGGCATTACTAATATTATGTATGTTTCCGTAATTGAACGAACTTTTGAGATTGGTTTAAGACGGGCTGTCGGCGCCAAAAAACAAGACATCTTATGGCAATTTTTAATAGAGTCAATTATTTTAACTTTTATTGGTGGCGTTTGCGGAATTATTTTAGGAATAGGGGTTTCTTACTTAATTTATTATATAGCAGTAATATTTAATATTAAATGGACCTATGCGGTTTCTTTATCCTCTGTACTATTTTCTTTAATTTTTTCAAGCGGTTTGGGGTTGATTTTTGGGGTTTATCCAGCTCGTCAAGCCGCAGAACTTGACCCAATTGCCGCCTTGCGTCAAGAGTAGTTAGATGCCAAACCAATTTAAAAACTTTCCTATATTTAGGGTATGTTTAGGGATCAAACCCCAAACATCACCTTCAAACATATTTTACTCTACTTGTTTGTCTACTAACAGGCGTGATGAATTTTTGTTATAGATTTTAGATGATGTATCCAATGTATCCTTGGTTGGATTTTAGATGATGTACGAGGTTGTAAAATAATTTTGATATGGTAAGATAAAACCCTATGCAGTTTAGGCTCAAGTCAAAATTAGAGCCGAAAGGGGACCAACCGAAAGCCATAAAACAGTTGGTAGAGGGTTGGCAAAAGGGGTATGCTAAACAAACTTTATTGGGAGTGACCGGTTCGGGAAAGACATTTACTATTGCCAACGCCATTGCTTATATCCAGAGACCAACTCTGGTGATTTCGCATAATAAAACTTTAGCAGCGCAACTTTGTAATGAATTTCGGGAATTTTTCCCAGACAATGCCGTAGAATATTTTGTCAGTTATTATGATTATTATCAGCCCGAAACTTATATTGCTGCGACTGATACCTATATAGAAAAAGAAGCGCAAATCAATGAAGAAATTGATAGATTGCGCCATGCTTGTACGCAAGCTTTAATGAGCAGGCCAGACGTAATTATTGTAGCTTCAGTTTCTTGCATTTATGGTTTAGGTTCTCCGGAAGAATATGAGCAAACAGTTTATCATTTGGAAGAAGGGCAAAAAATTAGTCGCTTAGAACTGGCGCGAAAGTTAATTGAGTTACAATTTGAAAGAACTAATGCAGATTTATTTTTAGGACTATTTCGGTTGCATGGCCAAGTTTTGGAGTTAATGCCGGTTAATGAAAAAGTTATTTATAGATTTTCTATTTCTGAAAAAATTGATTCAATTGAAAAAATAGACCCAATTACTAAAAAAAGAATAGGCGCAGTTAAAGAGATATTTTTATTTCCAGCCAAACATTATCTTATTAATGAAAATAGAAAGCAAGAAGCGATTAAATCTATTCGCGAAGAATTAAAAGAGCGGTTGCAATTTTTTGAAAAAGAAAATAAGCCATTAGAACGGGAAAGATTAGAAAGAAGAGTAAATTATGATTTAGAGATGATTGAAAATATTGGTTATTGCCAAGGTATTGAAAATTATTCTCGTCATTTTGACGGTCGCAAATCCGGAGAGCCACCATTTACTTTATTAGATTATTTTAAGAAAGCCTCAGAAGAATTTTTAGTAGTCATTGATGAATCGCATGTTACTATTCCGCAGATTGGAGGAATGTATGCCGGTGATTTTAGCAGAAAGAAAGCTTTAATAGAAAATGGTTTTCGGTTGCCGTCGGCTTATGATAATCGGCCTCTTCGTTATGATGAATTTGAAGAAAGGGCAAAGCGGGTAATTTATGTTTCAGCGACGCCCGGACAGAAAGAGCTTAAAGAAAGCGCTCAAATTGTGGAACAGATTGTTCGCCCGACTGGTTTAGTCGATCCAGAAGTAGTTATTTGTCCAATTACAGGGGGAGGTGGTAAAAAATCTCAAATTGAAGATTTAATTCAAAGAATAAAAGAAAGAATAAAACAGAATGAAAGAACCTTGGTAACGACTTTGACAAAACGAATGGCGGAAGATTTAGCCGATTATTTAGAGAAAGAAAAGATAAAAGTTAAATATCTTCATAGCGACATTAAAACCTTGGATAGAGTGGAAATTATAACTGATTTGAGGAAAGGGAATATTGATGTCGTTGTGGGAGTAAATTTATTAAGAGAGGGATTAGATATGCCAGAAGTATCATTGGTGGCTATTTTAGATGCTGATAAAGAAGGGTTTTTGAGAAACGAAACAAGCTTAATTCAAACAATTGGCCGAGCAGCGCGCAATATTAATGGGCAGGTGATTTTGTACGCGGATAAAATCACTGATTCTATCAAAAAAGCTGTAGAAGAAACAGAGCGTCGGCGACAAATTCAATTGGATTATAATCAAAAAAATGGCATTACCCCTAAAACAATTGAAAAAGAAATTAAAAATATTTTAGAGCAGTTTGGACTAGAAAATAGGAGTTTATATGATAAAAAACACTGCCAGAAAATATTAGAGATAGATTTAACAGGAGATGCAAGGCCATTAGAAGAAATTATTAAAGATAAAAAACAAAAAATGAAAGAAGCGGCTGAATCTTTAGAGTTTGAGCTAGCTGCTATTTTGCGTGATGAAATTAAAGAATTAGAAAGATTAAACTCAAAACAAAAATCAAAAAATTAAATATTTTTAGAAAATAAAATTTTATGCAAAATAAAATAATAATTAAAGGAGCGAGAGAACATAACCTAAAAAATATATTTTTAGAATTGCCTCGCAATAAAATGGTTGTTTTTACAGGTGTATCTGGTTCTGGAAAATCTAGTTTGGCTTTTGATACAATTTTTGCCGAAGGTCAAAGGAGGTATATAGAATCTTTATCGTCCTACGCACGCCAATTTTTAGGCGGAATGCAAAAGCCGGATGTTGATGAAATTGAAGGGCTATCGCCAGCTATTTCTATCAGTCAAAAAGCGCATAGCGCTAATCCACGGTCAACCGTTGCTACTCTTACGGAAATATATGATTATTTAAGAGTTTTATTTGCGCGGATTGGACATCCTCATTGTCCTCAATGCGGTACTGCTATTAATAAATTTACCACTGACGAAATCTTTAAAAGAATTGAAGGAATATTAAAAGAAAAAGATAAAACTGGACAATTATTAATTTTGTCTCCGGTGGTGCGAGGCAGAAAAGGCGAGTATTATCAATTACTTCAGGACACCTACGAGGCTGGATTTGCAGAAGTTAGGATTGATGGAAAATTAAAAAACCTAAAAGAAAGGGTATTTTTAGAAAAAAATCAAAGACACACAATTGAAATTGTGATAGATAAGATATTTTTTAATTCTATTGATGATGATTTTGAATTTCGGCTGAATGAGGCGCTTGAAATTGCTATAGATATGGCCAATGGCTTATGCTCTGTTATTTTTCCAGATGGACAAGAGCAAATTTGGAGTACTGAATATTCTTGTCCTCAGTGTGGTTTTAGTTTTCCGGAGATTGAACCAAGATTGTTTAGTTTTAATAGTCCTTATGGTTTTTGTGAAGAATGCCATGGATTAGGAACAGAAAATATTTTTTCTACAACTCCTTGTCCTGCTTGCGAGGGAAAACGTTTAAATAAAAATGCTTTAAGTGTTACAATTGATGAAAAAAATATTTGGGAAGTTACTACTTTAACTATAGAACAAGCGTTTTTATTTTTCAAAGAATTAGAAAAAAAATTAAGTTCAAAAGAAAGAGAAATTGCGGAAATAGTTTTGAACGAAATAAAAAATCGTTTGCAATTTATGTTGGATGTTGGTTTAAATTATATTGGCTTAAATAGACAAGCAGGAACTCTATCGGGAGGAGAATCGCAAAGAATTCGTTTGGCTTCTCAAGTCGGGACAAAATTAGTGGGTGCGTTGTATGTTTTAGACGAACCGACTATTGGTTTGCATCAAAAAGACAACGAAAGATTAATTAGAACATTGCGGAATTTATGCGATATTGGAAATTCAATCATTATAGTAGAGCATGACGAAGATACGATCTTAAAAAGCGATTGGGTGGTTGATTTTGGACCGAAAGCCGGAGTTCAGGGCGGAGAAATAGTTTTTTCCGGACCTCTAAATAATTTATTATTAAAGGAAAATAATAAAACAATGTATGATTGCAATGTTTTGGGGAGCGCTAAAAGTTCTTTAACTGGACAATATCTTCGTCGGGAAAAAATTATAGAAAAACCAGCTCATCGGCGAGGCATTCAAGACAATACTTTAAAATTAAAAGTTCAAAAAGCTTATGAACATAATTTAAAAAATTTAAGCGTTGAAATACCTTTAGGCAGGTTTGTTTGCTTGACTGGTGTTTCTGGCTCTGGAAAATCAACCTTAATGAATGATATTATCTATCGTTATGTAAGTGGAAAAATTAACCATATTAAACGAGATATTAAAGTAGAAGAAATTAAAAACATAGAATATATAGATAGAATAATAAAAATTGACCAATCGCCAATTGGACGAACACCGCGCTCTAATCCGGCTACTTATACTAAAGTGTTTGATGAAATTAGGGAGATTTTTGCAATGACACCTGAGGCGCGATTGCGGGGATATAAAGCCGGCCGTTTCAGTTTTAATAAACCTGGAGGGCGCTGTGAGCGCTGTGAGGGAAGAGGAATTTTAGAAATAGAAATGCATTTTTTGCCAAGCGTGGAAATTCTTTGCGATGTTTGTAAGGGAAAAAGATTTAATAAAGAAACCTTGTTTATTAATTATAAAGGTAAAAATATTTCACAGGTTTTAGATATGACAATTGAAGAAGGAGTAGAATTTTTTCATGATATTCCCAGCATTTACGATAAGCTTAAATTTTTAAATGAAGTTGGGTTAGGATATTTAACATTAGGTCAGCCAGCTACTACTTTAAGCGGAGGAGAATCGCAAAGAATTAAACTTAGCCGTGAATTATCAAAGCATAGTTTAACTCGCACTCTTTATTTATTAGATGAACCAACTACGGGCTTACATTATGACGATATTAAAAAACTAATTGTTTTGTTGCAGGAGTTAGTGGCGCATGGCAATACGGTTTTAGTCATTGAACATAACTTAGATTTTATTAAATGCGCTGATTGGATTATTGATTTGGGTCCGGAAGGGGGAGATCGAGGAGGTCAATTGATGGCAGAAGGTACACCTGAAGAAGTTGCAAAAAAACCTTGCGCTACTGGAAAATATTTGCGTAAAGTTTTAGAAATTTAAGACCATGAATAATTTAGCAGAAAAAATTAAAAAATTGCCTAATCAGTCCGGGGTTTATCTTTTTTATGATAAAAAAGGAGATTTAATTTATGTAGGCAAAGCAACCTCATTAAGAAGTCGGGTTAAAAGTTATTTTTTGAAACCAAAAACTTTTCGTCCTATTGAAATGATGATGCCTCAGGTAACTGATATAAAATGGAAGATCACTGACTCAGCTTTAGAGGCCTTGCTTTTAGAAGCTAATTATATTAAAAAGTTTAAACCTAAATATAATATTAAAGAAAAAGATGATAAAAGTTGGAATTATTTAGCTATTACGCGAGAAGATTTTCCAAAATTACAGCCGATTCGGGAACGAGAATTGCTTTTATTAAATGGAAAGGAGAAAAAGAAATTTAAGTATATTTTTGGACCTTATGCTGAAGTGAAATTTTCAGAAGTTTTAAAAATGCTTCATTCGCTTTTTAATGTTTCTCGTTGCTCTCCTCCTCAAAAAAATAAACCAGCTCGTCCTTGTTTTGATTATCAGTTAGGAAATTGTTTGGGGGTTTGCGTTAACGAAATTACTAAAAAAGAGTATCAAGAAAAAGTTATTCAACCATTAGTTTCTTTTTTAAGCGGCAAAAAAGACGATTTACTAAAATCATTAAACAAAAAAATGAAACAAGCTGCGCAGGCAGAAAATTTTGAAGAAGCGAAACGTTTGCGCGACCAGATATTTTCTCTTCAAAAAATTAAAGATTTTTCTATATTAGATAAAAGTTTTTTAGAAAATGATGATTTTTCAATTAGTTTAAAAATTAGACGGCTTGAAGCTTATGATGTTTCTAATTTAGGAACCGAAGCGAAAACCGGAAGTTTAGTTGTTTTTAATAATAAAGGACCGGTTAAGAGCGAATATAAAAAGTTTAAGATTAAAACTATTAGTGGGCAAAGCGATGTAGATTGTTTGAAAGAAATTTTAGAAAGACGGTTAAAGCATCAAGATTGGCCTTGGCCAGATGTTATTTTAGTAGATGGAGGAAAACCGCAAGTTAATGCAGTCAAAAAAGTTATTAAAAAAAATAATCGGTTTGTTCATATTATTGGAATTGCCAAAGGCAAACAAAGAAATAAAAATGAATTTGTTTTTTCTGAACAAAATAGAGATTTTTTAGCGTGGGTAAAAAATAATCAAGCGCTTTTAATAGAAGCGCGAGATGAAGCGCATCGTTTTGCAATTCAATATCAAAGACAATTAAAAAGGAAAAGTTTTATTGCTTAATAATTTATATGAGATATAATATAAAAAAGCGAATAATAAAGTTTTTTATAAAGATAAAAAATAATTTTTAGTACTTTAAATTTATTTTAAAAATAAATTAAAGTGACGAAAAACAAAAATTATGGAAGAAGAAGAAACATTAAATTCAACCTCACCCTCAGCTCCACCCACGCCCCCAAAATTATTTAATTTTGATAATTTTAATAAAAATAATTGGCCTTGGATTAGCGGAGCAGTTGTAACAATAATAATTTTGTTTTATTTTCTTTTTACTAATTTAAGCGCTTTTAATTTATCAGCTGCAATTGAGAACAGCCAAAAAACATTAAGCCAAAATAGCAGTCAACCCATTTCTTCTATTAACAATGCTATCCAAACCACTAATATTGATATTTTGCTTAATCAGTTAGATATAGCAGAAAGCGACTTAACGCAAGCTTTGAACGATACACCTATTGATGTAATGAGCGATGAATAATTTTTTAATTTATTTAGCTTTTTTATAAATTCAGATTAAAAATATAGATATGAAAAAAACAAAAATATTTATTTCAATTTTAGCGCTTAGCGCAATTTTATTAGCTTATAATGTTTTTGCGGCCAATGAAAACAATCAGAGCGGGTCAGCTAAAACCGATGAAACTGCTGTTTTAATGCAAAAACAAAAGACAAAAGCTGTTTCTGAAATAGTTCGTCGCCTTGCTTTTTTAAATCAATCAATTGAAAAAATTCAAGCAATGCAAAAAATTAGTTCGGAGCAAAAAGATATTTTTAAGACCGAGGTTCAAAGTGAAATAGACTTCTTAAATCAATTAAAAGATAAAATTAACGCGGATACTGATAAGACAGTTTTATTCAACGACCGGAAAACATTAAAAGACCGATATAATATTTTTGCTTTTCTTCAATCTCAGATAGCCGTAGTAAGTTATGCTGATAAAATATTGAACATTGTTGATTTAATGGATGCTCAAACAACCGATGCTATGGTTAAGTCTAAGATAGCAAGTGCTCAAAATAAAGCGCAGAATGCTATTAATAGTGTTGTGGCCCTAAAATTAGAAAATTATCCTAAAAATAAAAATATTTTGCAAGAAAATAAACAATTATTAGTTGAAGCAAGAAAAGAATTAATTGAAGCGCGGGCGACGATGAAAACCAGCAAATAGTCTAAATAAGTTAATAAAAACAAACCGTCTATTAGACGGTTTGTTTATTTTATTTTTTTATTATTTTTATTGATAACAGCAAAGTAATTGGTATTTGGTAATATAGTAAAAGAAAATAGACAGAATAACTAAGGGGAGAATTGGCCAAACAACTTTTTGATAGCGAAATAAAGATTTGCCTCTTTTGGCGCGCATATAGCGATACCACCTTTCAAATCCAAATAAAGAAACACTTCCTAAAATTATTGAAAATATTAATTTATCCATTCCCCAAATTGTGTGTTGTTCGTGGCCAATTACCTCTAAAGAGTGTAATGGCCAAAAAACAAAGGCGTAATAAGCAATAATGGTAATAATATTTCTTCCGGGAAATTTTATATTTTTTTTATCAAAAAAAACAAATGTCCACATAATCAGCATTACTGTAGCGCCACCAATCCATAAGCCCGTAATTGTATCATCTATCTTTAACCAACGGGCGAGTCCTAAACCAGCAAGAACGCCAACAGTGCAAACAGGACACACTGCTTGAGCAAAGGAAGCAAAGAATAATCCCAAAGAAGAAAAAATGGAAAGAAAAGTTATTTTTGTTTTGTTGAACATAAATTATTGATTATAATTAAAATTATATTTTAAGAATAACTTATAGATTTAAAAAATGCAAGCAGAGAATTAAGTAGGTTATTTTTTTTTGGCATTGCTCTTGCCATTAGATAGTATAAGTCATATAATAAAATAATCAAAAATGGAGAAAAAAGAAATTGCTAAATTTTTATCTGGTTTTTTTACTGCCATGGTCTTGGTTGATCTTGGTATTGTTTTGATTTCAGTTTATTCATCCTTGAACATTTTAGGACCAGTTTTAAGCTTTGAACTTTGGACAATTTTATTTGTTAGCTTTTTAATGTTGGCGATTTTTTTTGCTTTTATTGGTTGGGGAATAGTAGGGGGGCGGCAATATACTATTTTTTTGCTTTTAGCAATATTGGGATTTTCTTATTATATTAGCGCTGATACCTTAAAAGCAAAAAATATTAGTCTTTGGAGGGCGAATTTAATTTCTATGGCAGATAATAACTTATATGTAACTCCTATTAATGAAGGTGGATTAATTAATTCCGAAACCAATTCAAAAGAATTTACTTTTTCTTTGGGGTCAGATAAATATGACGGCGGAAAAGCTATTGTTATTGATTCAGAAGGAAACTTTTATATAACTGGTTATTTTCAGGGCACAGTTAATTTAGATGTAAGAGGAGGATTGAAAGAAATCACTTCAGTCGGCAATTCCCTTATTAGCAGCGCCACAGATATATATTTGGCGAAATATTCTCCTGAACGAAAATTATTATGGGGATTTAGTATTGGCTCGGCAGGAAAAGACATGCCCTTAGAATTAAAGTTGGATAACAATAACAATGTTTATTTAGTAGGATATTTTGGAGGATTGGCTGATTTTAATCCGAATGAAAAAGAAGAAGCTAATTTAGACGCCGAAACTGGCCGAGATGGATTTATAGCTAAATATGATAGTGTAGGAAATTTTAAGTGGGCTAAAAAAATAGGCAACCCAGAAAAAATACCTTTTGTAGAAAATGATTTAAGATTTGAGGAGGTTAGAAGTTTAACTATAGATAGTGAAAATAATATTTATGTGACTGGAGTTTTTGACGGAACAATTAATTTAGATGAGCCGAATGAAATTACTCCTCAAAATAGCTTAACAAGCAATGGAAACGGAAAAACGAGAAATATGTTTGTAGCTAAATATGATTTGGATGGAAAATATTTAGGCGCTCTAATGGCGGGAGGGATGATTAGAGATGAAGCTGTGGCAGTTCAGATCAGTCCTGACAATAATCTTTATTTAACTGGTTATTTTGTGGGTCGCAGTAATTTTGATTTTAAGGTTAATAAAAACAAAACGGCTTCTGTTTTTTCTGATGATGATTTTGATATTTTTTTGGCAAAATATGATAAAGATTTGAATTTTATATGGGTTAAATCATGGGGAGGAGAAAGCAATGATTATCCAGTGAGTTTAGCTATTAGTCCAAATAATGAATTATATTTAGCTGGCAATTTTAGCGGTGTGTTGGGGATGGGTAATAAAAAATTGATTAGTCGAGGGGGAAGTGATATATTTTTTGCCAAAATAAACAAAGACGGCCAAGTAATTTTTTCAAAAAGTTTTGGCGGGACTAAAAATGATTTAGCTTCTAAAATTAAAATAGATTCGGATGACAATTTATATATAACTGGGTTATTTAGGTCTGTTTGCGATTTTGACCCTCAAAAAACTGGACAACCTTTAATTACGGTAAGCGATGGGTTGGCAAGCGACGGATTTTTAGCTAAATATACTAAAGAAGGAGATTATCTGTGGGCGAGAGATTTGGGCGGTTCGGTTTCCTTAGAGAGCGAAGTTCAATCTGTTGACGATGTAGCAATTAGCGCTAATAATAAACCTGTCGTAACGGGTTACTTTTACGATGCTCTTAATTTTCACTCTATGAATTATCTTGATTTGAAAAGCCAGGGGCTTACTGATATCTTTGTGGTAGAATATAATGAAAATGGCGAAATAGAATAATATTTTTTCAATAATATTAAGTGTTATCAAATATAATAAATATAAATAATTTTTATAAAAATTTATGTCAGATATACAAATACAAAACAACCCTTTTGTTAAACCAGTAAAACAAAAAAAGCAATTGTCAATTGTGCCAATTATAATTGGTGTTATTGTTGTTTTATTAATTGGGGCAGTGATAGTGTTTTTTAATATTAATAAAAATAGCGGAACAGATGGTGCAAAAAATAAAGTTTTTCAATCATCGGTTGGGTATGTCCAAGCAGCTTTAGCTAATAAAAGTTATGGAGTTGTTTATGCAGACCAAAATCAATGGTATGTGGAAATTAATCATAAAAAGTATGGACCATATACAAGCAATCCAATTTTGTTAACAGTCTCCGATAATAGTTATGGTTATGTTTATCAAAAAGATGGGCAATGGAAAGTGGTAGTTAAGGGA
>Ga0209506_1002280_pt1 | contig 17420 bp, 15 predicted proteins | sample AD_JPNHG2_MetaG_FD_184409 | JGI IMG/M metagenome (GOLD analysis project Ga0209506, IMG submission 184409) | Active sludge microbial communities of municipal wastewater-treating anaerobic digesters from Japan - AD_JPNHG2_MetaG (SPAdes) (version 2) | ecosystem: Engineered > Bioreactor > Anaerobic...
AATCGCGGAGATCCAGCTGCAGATTGACGCAAAATGGGAAGGATATTATCGTAAGGAAGAATAACGGCTCGCCTGTTTTGCCGCGCGAAAGCGGGTTATTTAAGAATAGGCGAAAATCTGTTGACATAGAGCGTCAAGAGCATTATATAAACCGCGCCCGCCGGGTAATGGGGAAACTTTACGGAGGCGCGGCGTCTTTCTTTGCTGGGGAATCGTTCAATGGTAGGACACCGGACTCTGACTCCGTGAATCAAGGTTCGAATCCTTGTTCCCCAGCCATTTTTTACTTTCCGAAAAAAGCATAAAAAAAGAGATTGCTTCACCCCGCTGACGCGGGGCTCGCAATGACAAAAGAGTGGTCATCGCGAGGGCGGGTCTTGTGGCGATTTAAGAGATTGTCCCGCATGCCCGGGATTGGCGCTTCGCTGCCCGCCGCGCCGCGCTCGCGGCTTTGGCTCACTGCAATGACAGATGATTGTCATCGCGATGATGAAATCCAAAGCGATCTTTTGAAGTAAACGATGGTCATGACGGCATCTTGATAACAGCCTGCGCCGGTATGAAGAAAAAATCTTTTTTCAGGAAACAGCGGCGATCTTCGCCCATGAATCCCGAAGCGGCACAACGCGGTTGAAAACCGGTTTGCCGGGTTTGGTGTCTTTTTCGTCGGCGCAAAAATACCCCTGGCGTTCAAATTGATAGCGAGTGAGCGGCCGGGCATCGGCCAGGTTTTTTTCCGCCCGGCAATTTTGCAGAATTTCCAGAGAAGCCGGATTTAAAAACTTTAAAAAATCCTCTTCGGCTCCCGGGTCGGATATGGTGAAGAGCCGGTCGTAGAGCCGGACTTCCACAGGCACGCTGTGCTCGGCGGAAACCCAGTGAATCACGCCTTGCACCTTGCGCCCGTCAGCGGGCGGGCCGTCAAGCGTTTCCGGCGCGTAAGTGCAGTGCAATTCAGTGATCTCCCCGCTTTTTTCATCCTTGACCATGCTTTCAAATTTGATGACGTAAGCGTTACGCAGGCGCACTTCCCGGCCCGGAGCAAGGCGGTTATATTTTTTCGGCGGGTCTTCCATAAAGTCTTCGCGTTCAATATAAATTTCGCGGCAGAAGGGAACCTGCCTTGTTCCCATTTCCGGTCGTTGCGGATGATTGGCGCAAGTTAACTGCTGCACTTTTCCTTCGGGATAATTATCGATGATGACTTTCAGCGGGCGCAAAACGCACATCGCGCGCGGCGCGTTTTCATTTAAATCTTCACGCACGCAATGCTCCAGCAAAGCCACGTCAATAAGATTGTCGTTTTTGGCCACGCCGATGGCCGCGCAGAATTGACGAATGGATTCCGGCGTGTAGCCGCGCCGGCGCAGGCCGCTCACCGTAGGCATGCGTGGGTCATCCCAGCCGGCCACATATTTTTTCTCGACCAGTTCAATAAGCCGCCGCTTGCTCAGCACCGTGTAGCTTAAATTGAGACGGGCGAATTCGATTTGTCGGGGGCGGTTTTTTTCGATCAAGCGCTCAACTATCCAATCGTACAACGGACGGTTATTTTCGAATTCCAGCGTGCAGATGGAATGCGTGATGTTTTCCAGCGCGTCGGAGAGGCAATGGGCGAAATCATACATGGGGTAAATCACCCATTTGTTGCCTGTCCGGTAATGGGGCTCGCGCTTGATGCGGTATAAAATGGGATCGCGCATGACGATATTCGGCGCGGCCATGTCGATTTTCGCGCGCAGAGTGTGCGCGCCGTCCGGAAATTCGCCGGCGCGCATCCGGGCGAACAAATCCAGATTATCTTGGACCGAGCGGTTGCGGTAGGGGCTGTTTTTTCCCGGCTGGGTAAACGTGCCGCGGTATTCACGGATCTCGTCCGCGTTCAGAGAACATACATAAGCGTCGCCTCTTTTAATCAGTTCCACGGCAAACTGATAAAGTTTTTCAAAATAATCGGAGGCGTAAAAGAGACGCTCTTTCCAGTCAAAGCCCAGCCAGCGAATATCGCGGATAATGGATTCAACATATTCCATGGATTCGCCGACGGGATCCGTATCATCCATTCTCAGGTTGCAGGTTCCCTGGTATTGCAGGGCCAGGCCGAAATTCAGGCATACGGATTTGGCATGGCCTATATGAATATAGCCGTTGGGTTCCGGCGGAAAACGGGTGGCCACGCGGCCGTCATTTTTGCCGGCGCGCAAATCTTCATCGATTATGTCGCGGATAAAATCGCTGGAAGTGGATGACAAGGGTTGAGCCATAAAAAACTCCTTTAGGTATCTCCAAAATTACGTCTGGACGGTATAATATTCAAAGGAATATATCAAGAGGGCTGGAAATTTGATTCTATACAAATTTTGTGCTTTATCAATTGACGCCGCTTAGCAACTTATCAGCAGCCTATCGCGTTTTTGAGCACTTCCAGGCTGAGATTGCCGCCGGACATAATCATCACCACTTTTTTCCCCATAAGCCGCTCTTTTATTTTACAGGCGGCTATCAAAGAGACCGAGCCCGCCGCTTCCGCCAGATTGTGCGTGCTGAAAAGCGCGAGGCGGATTCCTTCGAGAATCTCCTCCTCGGTCAGAAGCACAACATCGGTGACGCTGTCTTTAAGTATCACATAGGGAAGCTGGAAAACACTCCGGGCGGCCAGGCCGTCAGCCACGGTGTTGGCGTCGTCAAGAATAACGATGTCTCCCTTTTTCCATGAATTGTAAAAGGAAGGAGCGTTTTGCGGCTCCACGCCGATTATTTCAATCGCGGGATTGAAGGCGCGCACGGTTTTTATCAGCGAGGCGCAGCCCGCGCCGCCGCCGATAGGACAGATGATGACGTCGACATCGGGCAAATCCTCCATAATTTCCAGTCCCATGGTGGCCAACCCGTTGAGGATCTCCGGTTCGTTGCCCTGCTGGACATAATAATAGCCCGCGCTGTCCACCAACTCTTCGCAGTATGATTGGGCGTCGTAAAAATCTTCGCCGTGCACAATAAGTTCCGCGCCGTAGCTTTCGATGATTCTGTTGATTTCCGGATTGTTGTTTTCCGGCACGACCACCGTGCAGGGCACGTGAAACCACTGGCCTGCCCAGGCCATAGCCAGGCCGTGATTGCCGCGCGTGGCCACCAGAATTCCGCCTTCCAGTTCTTCTTTAGACATATAATGAAAAAAATTGAGCGCGCCACGTATTTTAAACGAGCCGGTCGGATTATGGTTTTCATGCTTGACAAAAGCCTCGGCGCCGATCAGGCGGGAAAGCTCCGAATAGTGGATCAGGCTCGTTTTATTCAGGTATTTATTAATAACGGCCCTGGCCATTAACGCTTTTGTCGGATTGACCTGTTCGCTCAGCGTCTCGTATTTTTTCAGCATAAAAACCTCCCGTCTAATCAAAACTTTAGCATTCTTCCCGCAGGAACTCGGACGCATGATGCTGTGTCATAATGTCTTTGCGAGGAAGTGTAACGACCGAAGCAATCTCTTGTTTATTCGATATTATAGGGATTGCCACCCCGCATTCGCCGGGCAAGCTGCTCCCTGCGGGAGCTCGCAATGACAAATGATGATTGCGACACAGTCCCACATGCCGGATAAGCGTGATTCCGCGCTTTGCGCTTCGCATTCAGTCGTTAACCTAAAAACTTTTCAATCAGCTGCGCGTACCTCGCGGCGGCGCCCCTATTCGCGGCGATTGCTTTTTTTCCCGCCGCGCCTTTTTGCTCAAGCGCGGCCGGATTTTCCAGTTCTCGAAGAAGCTTCCGCGTTAAGTCCCGCGCATTTTTCACCATAATACCGCAGCCTGCGGACTCAAGCAACGCTTTTTCTTCCCGGAAATCATCCATGGAAGGGCCGTAAAAAATAACTTTTCCCCAGGCGGCCGCCTCCAGGATATTTTGTCCTCCTTTGGGCACCAGAGAGCCGCCGCAGTAAACAACAGTGGCCACTGAATAAATTTTAAAGAGCTCGCCGATAACGTCAACCAATATGACTTTTTCCGCCCCGCGCTTTTTGTCTTTAATGATCTCGGTCATGGTGATAATATCCGTTAATCCACTCTGACGCAAAAGTTCCATGATCGACGGTGTTCTTTCGACATGACGCGGCACGATAATCAGCTTAAATTCCGGATGAGCCGCGAGTATTTGCTGGTAGGCGTCTATGATAATTTCTTCTTCACCCGGGTGAGTGCTGCCGGCAACCAGGAAACTTTCTGCGGGTCGCACATTCAGGCGGCGTGAAATCTCCTGCCGTACCTGATCGAATGCGCGGGCGGCCAGCGCGTCGTACTTCGCGTTGCCGAGAATATGGATTCTATCTTGGGGCATGCCCATTTTTATTATCCGTTGCGCGTCCAGATCGGAAATCATGGCGGCACCAGAAAAATAATGAAAAATCCGCCGCCAGAAGAATCTGGTCAGGAAGTATTTGCCAAAGGAACGGGGCGAAATGCGCCCGTTAATCATGAGTATTTTTACGCCGTGTTTTCTGCAGGTATTAAGAAAATTGGGCCAGAGTTCGGTTTCTATCAGCGCGAAAACAACCGGCTGTGCCTGCCGGATGACTTTACGCACGACGCAGGGGAAATCCAGGGGAAAGTAAAAAAAAGCGTCCGCGGCGGTTACAATCTGGCGGGCCATGTGCTGGCCGGTTTCCGTCGAGGTGGAAAGGATGATTTCGACATCCGGTCTTTTTTGCTTTAAAGCTGTGACTATGGGGGCCGCCGCCGTTACTTCACCCACCGAGACAGCATGTATCCAGAGGCGTTTGTCGCCTTGCAAACCACCAAAAATATCTGCCTGCTTACCGCCGAGTTTCGGAATGATGCTTTTACGGTATTTTCCCCGGAAAATAATGATGAATAAGTAATAAGGAGCGATGATTGCCGCGGCGAGAAAAAGCAAAATATTATAAATAATAAGCATTATATTTTTTAAAATTTTGCGGTGGCTATGTCAATGGAAAAAATAGGGGAAAGGTTAAAGGAGAAAAACGAAAGGTGGAGGGCGGAAGGCTTAAGGCCTAAGTTTTTAGAGCAAAGGATAGACGCTGGAAGCTTATGCTATTGGTCTTCAGCCTTAAGCCTTTAACCTATATGCCTTGACATCGCTTTTATTGACAGGACATACGCATTGGTATATTAAATGAACGTTATCAGGAGAAAATGTCTAAATGAAATTGATTGCCCCTTCGATTTTGTCTGCCGATGCCTCCCGGCTAGGAGAAGAAATTGCGGCCGTGGATAAAGCCGGCGCGGACTGGATCCATGTCGATGTCATGGACGGGCGCTTTGTTCCCAATATCACCATGGGACCGGCCATTATTAAAAACCTGCGCAAAACCACCAAACTGCCTTTTGACGTGCACCTGATGATTAAAAACCCGGAAGCTTATATAAAATCTTTCGCGGAAGCGGGAGCCGATTATATCACCGTGCATGTGGAGGCGGCCAGTCATCTGCACCGGACGATTGAATTGATAAAAAATACAGGCAAAAAATCCGGCGTTTCTCTTAATCCGGCCACGCCGCTCAATACGGTGGAAGAAATTCTGCCTGAGATCGATCTGCTGCTGGTGATGTCGGTTAACCCGGGTTTCGGCGGACAGCAGTTTATTCCAAGTTCCTTGTCTAAAATAAAACGCGCCGCGGAGATAATCGCGAAGCTGCCGCGCAAGCCGCTTCTGGAAGTGGATGGGGGCGTAAATCTTGAAAATATCGGCGACATCGCCCGTGCGGGCGCGGATGTTCTGGTAGCGGGTGCGGCGGTTTTCAGCACCAAAGATTACAAAAAAACAATCGCTGAGCTCAAAGCGGCCGCAAACAAAAGTTAGTTCTGTTTTTGCATTTCCTTCGCCATGTTCAGCGCCTGGCGCGCCTGGGTGAGTTTGGGATTGATCTCGAGAGCCTTTTCGAAATGTTTGACTGCCTTTTCTAAGTCACCCTTGTTGCCCAGAGCCACGCCAAGGTTGAAATGCAATCCGGCGTTTTCCGGCTCTAACTGCATCGCCTTTTGGTAATAAGAAATGGCCTCGTCGTGGCGTGCCTGTTTTTCCAATAGAACTCCCAGGTTATTGAGCGCTTTGAAAGATAAAGGGTCGAGTTCAACAGATTTTTCGAAATGCTCGATTGCCTCGTTTATCTTGCCGCTCTTTAACAAGACCTCGGCAAGGTTATAGTACGCCTTGCTGTGCCCAGGGTTTGTTCTGACGGCCTGTCGGTAGCAGGATTCCGCCTCGCTGTTTTTCCCCTCCGCGGCAAACAAATTTCCCAGATTGTAGTGCGCCTCGGCGAGGTTTGGATCGATTTTGATCGCTTCGTAATAATGACGGATAGCTTCTTGCTTGTTTCCGGCCGCTGCCAGCGCAACACCCAGATTGATATGCGCGTGGGCGCTCATGGGATTTTTTCGGATGGCTTGCCGATAAAAAACGACCGCTTCATCGCTCTTGCCGACGGCCGCCAGCGCCGCGCCGAGATTGACTAAGGCGCTGTCGTATTCGGGATGAATTTCCAGCGCGGCGCGGTAATGGTAAATAGCTTCTTGGCGCTTACCCGCTTCATCAAAGGCCACGCCCAGATTATTATGCGCCAGATGGTTGTTTCTGGTTGTTTTTAGGGCGTGGCTAAAAATTGCCACGCTGTTTTTCCAGGATCTGCAATATTGCCAGGAAAGAAGCATCATTACCAGAATGGCAACTACTGATAGAGGCGTCAAAACTGATTTGCGCTTTTTTTCTTTTGGCACAAGATACAGCAAGCCCCAGACAAGCATGATTAATATTCCGACCGAAGGAAGGTAAGTATAACGGTCTGCCATCGCCTGGTTGCCCACCTGCACCAAGCCGATTACGGGAACCAGAGTTCCTAAATACCAGAGCCATCCTGTAATTAAAAATGGCGCTTTTCTGACAAAAAACAAAACTCCTGTTGTAGTAATAGCTAAAAGTAAAATTGCCCCCAATATCTGCCAACCGGATAACAATTGATGCGGATAGAAAATTGACAGGTTGACCGGCCAGAATGTTTTTCCCAAATACACCGCGTAAGATACTAGCGCGTTGGCTAGCCGGTCGGAAAACGGAAGTATATCAAGAGAGGCAATAGACCTGCCTTTATCTTGTGCCCAGACAGTGACCAGAGAAGAAATAACGCTGAGTGCGAAGAGCGGTATTTTTTCTTTGATGAGTTGTATGGTTAGCTGTTTGGTGTTTTGAACTATTATTGGCTTTTTTGCATGTTCGGCATGGATTTCGGCACTTTTTCTTTTTTTCTTTTTCTTGTTTTTTTGTTGTTGTGCGACAACCTGTGTTTTGTGAGGCTCCGGACTAGGGACTTTTTGCCATCTTTGCAGCGGCCAGTAATCGATCAATAAGAGGACGAATGGCAGGGTGACCATCATGGGTTTGGACATGAGCGCTAAAACAAACAGCAAGAAGCAAAGAAGGTATCTGGATATTTTTTTGTCTTCCACATAAAAGGCATAGGCGTAAAGTGTCGCCATGCCAAAAAACATGCTCAGGACGTCTTTTCTTTCTGATGCCCAGGCGACGGATTCCACCCGCAAAGGGTGCACGGCAAATAAGGCCGCAACGATGGCCGAGGGCCAAAGCTGCTTGGTTGTTTTGCTCAGAAACAGGAACAGGAATAAAACCGCGCCGATGTGAAAGAGAAGACTCACGAGATGATGGCCGCCCGCCCAGGTACCGAATAAGCTCCAGTCCAGGGTGTGGGAGAGTAAAGTTAAAGGGTGCCAGTTGCTGGCGACTACTGCGGTAAACGCCCATTTGATGGTTTGAACATTGATGCCGGATTTAATTTGATGATTTTCAGTGATGTAGAGATTGTCGTCAAAATTAATAAAATCATTATTCAGAATGTGGCCAAAGGAGATTATGGTGATTAAAACTAAAAAAATGATAACCAGATATCTATGATGTTTGTTCATGTGGCTTTAGGGAAAAACGGCGAATTTAATAAATTTAATTTTGCCAGGCGAAAAGCGAAAGCTGTTTTAAGGCAACCAAAGCCATATTTTACGCTGCGGATAAAATTGATCGATGATGCTTCGGCAAAATAACTGGTCGGGCAGCTTACCTCCGCAATCGTATAACCAAGCCAGACGATTTGCGCAAGCATCTGATTGTCAAAAACAAAATCATCCGAATTGTTTTGCAGCGGCAATTTGAGCAGGAGCTCGCGGGAAAAAGCCCTGTATCCGGTGTGGTATTCGGAAAGCTTTGCCCCGATTAAAATATTTTCCACAAGCGTCAGAAAACGATTGGCTATATATTTCCATATAGGCATGCCGCCTTTCAGCGCGTAGCCACCCAGAATCCGGGAGCCCAGCACACAGTGATACAAGCCGCTGGCTATTAAGGAAGCCATGGCGGGGATAAGTTTCGGCGTATACTGATAATCCGGGTGAACCATGATAATAATATCCGCTCCCTCTTCCAGGGCCAGGCGGTAACATGTTTTTTGGTTTCCGCCGTAACCCAGGTTTTTTTCGTGAACGAAAAGCTTGCTTTGCGCAAGTCCAGAGGCAATCTTAGCCGTATTATCGGCGCTGGCATCATCAACAAAAATAACCAGATCCACAACACCTTGCTGCATGACTTCTTCATAGGTTTTGATGAGAGTTTTTTCGGCATTATATGCCGGCATAACAACCACAATTTTTTTGTTCTGGTACAAAATTATTCTCTCCAGGCGGTATTTCAGGATAATTGTGAGTTGAGTATTTGTCCGCGCTTTTTTGCCTCTCTTACCATCTTTTCGATAAGTTCGGCAACGGTGGGCTCTTCATGAATCAGGCCGGTGGACTGTCCCACGGGAAGAACGCCTTTTTTTGTATCTCCATCCTCCGTGGCAATTTTAATTGCCTTGAAGCCGTTGGCCATGAAAGCCAGCTGGCGCGCGTTTTTCCAGCCGGAGAGAAGAACGCCAAGGAATAACTTGCCGAAGGGCAAACCCAGCTGTTCGGCGATAAGCCGTGCGTTAAAAAAAGCCGCCGGTAAATTCAAGCCGCGCTTAATGGCTTTTTGCGCCGCGGGTGTGTCCAAAACGCGGCAGAACAGACCGTCAAAACGGTCGGAGTACAGCGTGTCGGAGATATCTTTTTCGATGGAAAGATTCTTGTAAACCGCATGCAGCGGGCTTTCTTTTGTTGTCATAAAGCGTGTGCCCATGGCGATTCCCTCGGCGCCCAGCGCCAGCGCCGCCGCCAGTCCCCGGCCGTCGGCAAAGCCGCCGGCGGCAATTATGGGAATGTTCACGGCGTCAGCAAGGCGAGGAATCAGCACAAGGGAAGTCACAAAATCTCCGTGCGCCGCCGCTTCGTGGCCGGTGGCGATTATGGCGTCCGTGCCGTAATCCGCGGCGCGCTTGGCATGGTGGACGTTAACAACCGTGGCAATGACTTTTCCACCGTAGGCATGAGCTTCTTTGACCAGCCAATCACCCTTGCCTAAGGAAAAATTAATCACCGGCACTTTTTCTTCCAGTAACACGCGGGCGTTTTCAGACGCGCCCGGGAAAAGAAGCGTGGCATTTGCCCCAAAAGGTTTATCGGTGAGAGCGCGGATTTCTCTGATAGCTTCGCGTGTCTGCTGCGCGTTGTAAGGACCGGTGGCCAAAATTCCCAGGCCGCCGGCATTGGAAACAGCGGCCACCATTTTCGGCACGCTGATCCAGCTCATTCCTGATAAGATAATCGGGTATTTAATGCCGAAAAGTTCTGTAATTCTCGTTTTCATAAAAGTCTCCTGATTAATTTATAGGCCGCGCGCTGATTAATAGCGCCGCAAAAAAGACCAGCGGCGGCCTAACGGCTGATCCGCCAATTTCGTTTTGTTACAACTGGTCAATTATCTTGATTGCCGGACCGTCTATTTTTTGCTGTAATCGTAGACGCCACGCCCCGTTTTGCGTCCGAAGTGACCGGCGCGCACCAGCTTTCTTAAATACTGCGCGGGACGGTATTTATCGCCCAGTTCCCGGTGCAGACCTTCCATGACGCGCAGCAAGGTATCATTTCCGATAAGGTCGGCCAGGGCCAGAGGGCCTATGGGGTGGTTGCAACCCAGCATCATGCCCTTGTCGATGTCTTCCGCCGAAGCCAGTCCTTCATCCAGAGCGAAGAAGGCTTCATTGATCATGCTGCAGAGGACTCTGTTAACGACAAATGCCGGCGCTTCCTTAACGATAATAATTTCTTTGCCGATTTTTTTGCCCCAGGCTTTGGCGATTTCCAGCGTTTCATCGGAAGTCTGAAGGCCGCGGATTATTTCCAACAGGCGCATCACCGGCACGGGATTGAAAAAATGAGTGCCGATAAAACGCTCCGGTCTTCTGGTAATCGAAGCCATTTCGGTAATGCTCAAGCCGGACGTGTTGGTAAAAAAAAGGCAATGTTTCGGCACGATATCTTCGAGTTCGGCGTAAACTTTCTTCTTTACCTCCATTACCTCAATCACAACTTCCACGACAATATCAGCCTCCGCCGCTGCTTCTTTCAAATCTAAAGTGGGTTTTATGCGCGAAAGAACTGCATCCATCTGTTCTTTTGTTATTTTTCCCTTTTCCACATCCCGACTCAGGTTTTTTTTAATTGTATTCATCCCGCCGTCGATGAATTTTTGTTCAATGTCTCTCAGGGTTACTTTCATGCCCGCCTGCGCGCAAATCTGAGCGATGCCGCTGCCCATAAGCCCTGCTCCCAAGACGCAAATTTTGTTGTAATCCATAGGTGCCTCCAAACTTTATTTGTTAATAAATAACTAAAATTTCATCAATAAAATGTGGCTAGCTAACAGCGAAAACCAGGCAAAGTCAAGGAAAAACAAGGAATATTAATCAGTTGAAGAAGGCGCTTTTATGTGCCAATATTCAAACATGTTTATTATTATTGATGGTTATAATTTAATCCGCCAATCCAAAACGCTGCGTCGCTATGAGGTAAAAAGCCTGGAGGCGGGGCGCGCCGCGCTTTTTTCACTCTTGAGCGATTACCAGAAAATAAAAGAACACAGAATCACCGTCGTTTTTGACGGCTGGCAGGGCGAGCAGCGGTTCGAAGAGCGCGACCGCTACTACGATGTGGATATTATCTATTCCGGTTATGGCGATTACGCCGACGATGTGATCAAAAGAATGATCGAAAATGCCGAAGAGGAAACAATCGTTGTATCTTCCGACCGCGAAATAATTTCCTTTGCCGAAAATTACGGAAAAACAGCTTTGTCGTCCGCGGAGTTTGAAGCGCTGATGAACAAAGCTCTCCATTCGTCAACAACGAAACAATACGCCGCCGCAGATAATCAGGAAAGAGAAAGAAAAAAAGTGGGCCCGTCCCGGAGATTGTCCAGAGCGCAAAAAAGCAGGCAAAAAATAATGAAGAGGCTTTAGCTCAGCTTCGGATGTTATTGATTAAGCGTTTTTTTGCCGTCATATGCCGCGCAGGCGCAAACGAGGAATTTTTCCAATAAAATCCGCGGATCAGCACCCGAAGATTTTAGCGCTAAATCTATCTCGAGCAAATCATGGAGAAGGTCAGTCAATTTGGAGAGAGAAAAGTTGCCGCAATTTTTCCAGGCGTTATAGATGACAAAAGGGTGTTGGCTGAAAATCAAATCAGCCGTGATGTTGCTTTTTTCTTTTCGGTCGGCAATTAAAGGATAAACATTTTTTTGAAACCAACCATATTCCGCGTTGGTTTTACAGGGCGGCAATATTTTTTTATCCAAAAGTATTCCGGCCTGAATAAGCAGCCGCAATTCTCTGGCGAGCATCGTTAAAATCATCAAAGGATGCATCCCCTGTTCCAAAAGAGCTTTTAAGGCGGAAAGCGCCGCCGCGATATTTTTCTGACCTAGCGCGGAGGTTAGATCGAAGACGGAGTCCTCCTTTGTTTTGCCTACAAGTTCTAGGACATCGTTTTGCTCGATAATCTCGCGTTCACCAGTAAAAAATATCAGTTTTTCCAGTTCGGCAAGCGAACGCCTCAGGTCCCACCCCGTTTTTTTACCCAGTTCCGTCCAGGCGGCAGGCGACATTTTTTTGCCGTATTTTTGAAGAAGATGCTGCGCTTCTTTGATTAAATTATCTTTTTGCGCGGCGGCGGATGCAGACTTGCCGCAATAAACAGCCGCGCCACTTTCGGCAATCATCTTGAAAAGTTTTTTTCTCTTGTCAACCATTGGAGCGGTAAAAATGACGCAATTACCGGTTGCGGCCGCGAGCATCATGATTCTTTCCGCGTCGTCCTCTCCCCCTTCGGGAGCCCTGGTTTTAAAAGCGGCATTGGTACAAATTTCCAGTATGCGGGGCAGCCATTTTTCGAGATCTTGTGCGCCATTTTCACCCTCAAGGATTTCGCGCCATTGCTCGTCGCTTATTTTTTTCCAGCCGTTATTTTGCAGGTCTTCCAGCGACATTCCGGAAATTTTCAAAAAAACATGGAAATATTTTGCCGCCTTGTCAGGATAGTCGTCAATATTGGAGATTATTTTTTGGATGATGTCCGCGGTGTTATGCCGCGAGGAAAACAGCGCAGAGTTTTTAACCACGACCACCTTACGGTTTCCCAGCAGAGACGTGGTCTCGATCAGTTTCAGCAAATCCTCTGTTTCTGCGTCTTCTCCGTCCAGAAAAAAAAGACTGAAATCACGATCCGTCTCCGGCACAAGCTTATCAATTATTCTATCGACACTTTCGGCAATGAGATACTCTTCGTCACCATACAGGAGGTAGCAAGGCGATACTTTGCCCTGATTGAGGTTGGCAATAATTTTTTCCAAGGCTAAACCTTTAAGATAAAAAGGCGGAATTAAACAATCACGTATTTTTTAATATGCCTGACAACCTGTTCCGGATCGTCTATGATTTGGATCATTTCGAAATCGGCGGGCAGAATCATGTCTTTATGCAGCATGCTGTTTTTAAGCCAATCCAGGAGGCCTTGCCAGTATTCGCTGCCCATCAGAATAAGCGGAAAACTCTTCACTCTCTTTGTCTGAATCAGGGTAAGCGCTTCAAAAAGCTCATCCATCGTGCCGTAGCCGCCCGGCAAGATAACATAAGCCAACGCGTACTTGACAAACATCACCTTGCGGATGAAAAAGTATTTATACTCTATCTGCAGATTGGCATAGGGGTTTGGTTTTTGCTCGAAAGGGAGGCGGATATTCATGCCCACCGATTTGCCGCCCGCTTCCGCGGCCCCCTTGTTGGCCGCTTCCATTATGCCAGGGCCGCCGCCGGTAATGACGCTGAAGCCATTTTGAGCCAGAATTCTCCCCAGCGATTCCGCCATCTGGTAATACTCGTCTTCGGGTTTAAGCCGGGCGGAGCCGAAGATCGTCACGGCATTGCGGATTTTAGAAAGGGCTTCAATGGATTCGACAAATTCCGCCATGATACGGAAGATGCGCCAAGATTCTTCAATAGAAAATGAATCAATCATTGATAAGAACTTCCTTTTTGTTGGTCGGAGTATACTGAGGGCGGTCTTGTGTGTCAAGAATTTTCAGGGCACAATATATGGGGGCATGTAAGAAATTGCCGAATGGTGGACAAACAAAGAGACCAACCGTATAGCCTGCCGGACTGCTTATACCGCCGGACAGGCCCTTTAGGCCGGAATTCAGACAGACCTAACCGTCACGTCCTGTTTCGATATTCGTCAAGACGTCAGGATTGCTTGTGCCCTTCAGGGTAGATGTAATCATCCCATGCGTATTCAGGATCAGCGTAAGCGTCAGCGTGTTGGTGTGGAGGATGCGCGTAAGAATCGGAGACTTTGGATTCCAATAATGTGATGGCCGTGCGCATCTTTGGCGGCGGTCTTGACCGGACAAGCCAGAGTCCCAGGTGGGTGAGGATTTCCCGGATGACCGACGGGTCTTCGATAAAGCTGATGATCCGCATGGGGCCTTTGCAATGTGGACAAACCAATGGATCCACCTCGTATATTTTCTGAATCAGTCTCGCCCAATTTTTCCTGAATGCCTTTTCGTTACCCTGCGGTTCGATGATGCAGGGCACAAGAGCATCACTCTCTTCTTTCTTTCGTTTACCCCGTGCAACGTTGCTGTAATAGCCGTAGTAGCGAACCATCTGTTCGCCCCGGTTGGGGATGTGGGAACACATCGCCGCCAGCCATTCCATTGCAGGAAATGTCTTTTGATTCTTACCGTCTTTGGATCGATAGACGACCGTACCTTCCCGATCTAAGTACTTCATGCGTTCCTGAGAGAAAGATGCCCGTATAATATAGCGAGCCAGATTCTCCATCGCTGTGTCATCGTTCGGCGATATCCGCTTGCCGCAGAAGACATTGAAGCCGGAATGCCGCCACGTTAGAAGCATCCGCACCATTTCTTCAGTGATCTTACCCTTTTTCAGAAGCATCTTGAAAACCTTGTGCCGGAAGATGGCCTCCAGCTTCTTGAGTTCCAAAGGCGGCGCAACCCGAAACATTCCTCTGTCGCCATAGAAACACCCGTCTGTCATCAGAATGTGGCAGTGGGGATTGAACCCGAGGAAGTCGCCAAAAGTCTGCATGGCAATCACCGCGCCGGGGATAGGCGCCTTTTCAGGCACGGCCTCCTGCATAAAGACTTTCAGAGATTCCCAGGCGCAGCGGCTGAGGGCGGCAAGCAGTTTTCGATCATACAGAAAGTAACGGCGAAGCATCTTCGGGATGCTGAAAATAAAATGCCGGTGGGGAATCTTTTTGAGAACATCCAGGCAGAGCCACTCGCCGAACTCCACCACGCGCTTCTGGTGGCAGGATGGGCAGAAATGACGGCGTTTGCAGGAAAATGCCAGCAGGTATTCGTGGCCGCAGTCATTACATCTGACACGGGCAAATCCATGTCGAAGATCGCCGCAGTCAAGATAGCGGCAGATCACCTTTTCAATATAAGGCCGCCAGAATCCGTAATCCCGGGAAAACCGGTCATCATAAACCTGCAGGAAGGTTTCAAAGTAATCCTCTACGCAGTGATAATAGTCCGATTCCTGCGGTCGCCGGGTGCGGTATTCTTGCGCCGGTAAGGTCATGTCTTGCCCGTTTCAAATGCGGGATGAGGCTGTTCTGATGGAGCAAGACCATAGTAGAACGCACGTTCTGTTGTCAAGCGGGAACATTTTATTGAAAGGAAGGTAAATAGTAGGGGACATCCTATAATGTGTTAGCGGCGCCATAGAAGAGCCAAAAGCGGCGGAGCTGTCCCGGTGTATATACCCTTTTAAACTGATTACCTTGGGTGAAGGCCAATGGTCCTGTCCCTCTTTTGGCAAAGCTCTTTTCATGAGTCCCTCAGAAGTTCATGCCGGTATCAAGCACTGTTTCAGCCCGCCTTATGGATTCCAATCCTGCTTCTGCAAGCAGATTTCAAGGTGCCTATTCCCTCATCTCTTGTGTAGCTTCGTGGCAAACTTGAACCGAAATACTTTGGAGCCATCAGCAACCTGTCCGGCGTATGCTGGATGATTGCGCAAGCCCAATCCTAGACCGCAAAACACCGGCGGCATACAGGGGGACAAAGATACGATTTTCATTTCGGCCGCCGTTTCTGGCGCTGAGGATAAAGGATTTTTCCGGATGGAATTTTTTTAGGGTTTTAAAAAAAGATGTGTTGACAAGGTTATCTTTTTACTTTAGTTTACAGCTCGAATTCAAATTTCATTTTGGAGACAAAAAAGTGAAAGACATCAGCACTTTAGACTTGGGAAGCAGCTTTAACGGCAGTCTTCTAAGCATGATCATTGACGCCGGTTTCGTTGTCAAATTTGTTTTGCTGCTACTCTTTATTTTTTCCGTAATTTCATTGATTGAATTGATTGAATTGATAATAATTGAATTGAATTGAATTGATAGTTCTGTGCTTTGTCCCAATTCTTTTATCCATCTATGTACATTAGCCTTCGGCGCACCCTTTGGTCATTTACTCATAATAAGGATTCTTATCCCGTCTCCCGGCCGGCTTTTTAGCCTCATAAACCGATTTCGTTTTTAGCATGTTTATTTAATATCTTGAATGGCTTGTAACATTTTCACAGCATCGTTTAGAGGTTTGACGTCGTGTGTCCTGATATAATCTACTCCCTGGAGATATGCCCATATTTCGGTTGCCAGAGTTCCGTAGTTTCTTTCCTGCACGGGACGATTCAAAACAGAACCAATAAATGATTTCCGCGATGTTGATATAAAAAGCGGGCGATTAAAACATTTTTTCAATTCTTTAAGATTTTTTAATACTTTTAAGCTTGGTTCCGGGGTTCCTCCAAGAAAGAACCCCATACCAGGGTCAAGTATAATACGGTCTATTTTTATCCCGGCTTTGCTTAAAGTGTTGAGTCTCTCTTCGAAAAATGATTTTATTTCATCAAGTAAAGTAGTATAAGAGCGGGTTGTTTTTTCTGCATGAGGTTTTTTATTGCGAGCAAACATAATGACTACAGGGACTTTAGAGCCAGAAAGAATTTCAATGGATTCAGGATTTTTCAAACCGGTAATATCATTTATCATTTTTGCACCGTGTTGCAATACATATTTAATGACTTCAGGTTTATACGTATCTATAGATATCCGGAATTTCTCCGGTTTAAGGACTTTAAGTATAACTGCCAATCTTTCGATTTCTTTACGGGCAGATATTTTTTCACCTTCCGGATTACTTGCTTCGGCACCAATATCCAGCCAGTTTGCTCCTTCCGTAATTAAACTTCTTGCTTTTTCTACGGCATCAACAAGTTCTAAAAACAACCCTCCGTCGGAGAATGAATCGGAAGTAATATTCAGGATACCTACTATATTAACCATAATATATCGGCAATTTTACTTAATTGACTTCAAGGTTTATTTTTGTTATAATGTCCACACTATGTAATGTTTATTTTAAAAAGCAAGTGTTTTTTTGAAAAGACAGGAGGCAACCAACAACAAATAGCTATAATGCCCAAACTACAACAAAACTAACAGAAAAGTTCATTATTAATTACATCAAATGAAAAATTTATTATTGGAGGAAATTTCACTGTCTTTTGCCTTTATAGTAACCTTACTTCCTATCTTAGTTATATTGGAGATTGTATTGTTTTTATTTTTCTTTCAGATACACGAATCAAATATGCCCCCCTCGAAATCTCTTTTTTAGAAAATGAAGTTATGAAGAAAAACGAGAACTATAGTTATTGATAAGAACTTCCTTTTATTTGTCAACAGTATAAAAAACGTTCTCTTGTGTGTCAAGAAAATTTTGACCACAAAATGTAGGGTGCAACGCCAATGACCCTGCTGGTGACACATTCTCGCATCCGTTCTATTGAACAATCTACTCACCTTTCGGTCTGTTCAGACACCAAGAAGGCCAATTTTCCCGGAATTCAGGCAGACCTCTCCGGCGCGTC
>Ga0209506_1002287_pt1 | contig 17401 bp, 19 predicted proteins | sample AD_JPNHG2_MetaG_FD_184409 | JGI IMG/M metagenome (GOLD analysis project Ga0209506, IMG submission 184409) | Active sludge microbial communities of municipal wastewater-treating anaerobic digesters from Japan - AD_JPNHG2_MetaG (SPAdes) (version 2) | ecosystem: Engineered > Bioreactor > Anaerobic...
AACTACGTTATCTTTCTTCATGGTGTGTGTATCCTTTCCTTTTTATTTTTACCGGCTGATTGTCGGGAAACTCTCAACCGGTGGATACACCACCTATCTTCCTAAACACAACTTTTGTTTATATCTCCATAAGCTGGGAAAAAGGGGAACAAAAGCGTTGCTGTGGATGCCTAATACAATAGATAAAAAAACGCAGGTGGGAGAAGATGAGGATATTGAGTATGTCCCGGCCTGCCCAAACAGCGACGTAAGCGTTTTTTAGATATTGGTAAAAACAGAGCTTATTAATTTGGAGCGATATTATACCGTAAACAAAGCCTCGAAATTTCGGGGATTAATAATGTTAATTTCTTTATAGCGTTTTAATATCAGTAAATCTTCATCTCCGGTCACGATATAATGTGCTTCGGCAGCGACCGCGCAGGAAATAATGAAATCATCACTGGGATCACGGCAGATACTCTTTATCGGGTCGGGTTTATGAATTATTTCCGCGGCAGCTTCTTCCACAATGTTTGTGATTTCGGAAATATCCGAAGATGGTAGTTTGAATTTATTTTTAAGGACTTTTTTGAATTCCCGAATAATATCATCGCATAGGATAAGGTTAAAATAGCGCTTGCGCGCGCGGGTAAGAAGGCCGGAACAAACACCCTCCGTCAGAAAAGCCGCAATCAGAACATTTGTATCAAATACCGTCTTCACGATATTTCCTTGAAAACATCTTCATCGGTAACGAAACCCGCTGCTTTTGCCTTGCGGCTCAGCCTTTTTTTCATGCGGCGAAATCTGTTTTCCCACAAAAATTCTGCGAGCGACTCTTTTACGATATCGCTTTTGTTTCTTCCTGTTTCGCTGGCCAGGACTTCCAGTTCACTGGCAAGTTTTTTGGGTAAACTTACAGACAAAACACTTCTCATGTTGCACCTCCGACACTACAATACACTACATGTATTAAAAATACAAGTGTGATTCCAGCAATAATATCGGATAATGACTTGATTTAACCCATATAATATCAAGGCGTTAGATATGGCGAATATTTATATGGTATGTTAAAAGAAATTTGGCGTACAGAAACATTAAGGGGAACAAAAGCGTTGCTGTGGATATCTAATACAATAGATAAAGTCAGGCAGAGGGTTGAGGATGAGGATATCGAGTATGTCCGGGCCTGTCAGAAGGGCGATACCAGCGCTTTTGAAGTATTGGTGGAAAGGCATCAGAAAAAAATGATCAATATTTCCTACCGGATGCTGGGCGATTATGATGATGCCTGCGATGTCACACAGGAGGCGTTTATTGCGGCATATAAAGCAATAAAGAAATTTAAGGGAGAGGCAAAATTTTCCACCTGGCTCTACAGAATAGTTATTAACTATGCCAAAAATCGCCTGCAGCAATTGCAAATTGCGGCAAAGCGAGAAGGTGTTTGCCTTGACGATGTGGAAGAGATAAAAACAAAAGAGGCGTGGAGTCAGCCCGCGTCAGCAGGCGCTAATCCCGGCGTGCGGTTGGAAAAAAAGGAAAGGGAAGAACAGGTGCAAAAATGCATGTCATCCCTTGATGAAGAATTTAAAGAAGTGTTGGTTTTGCGCGATATAGAGGGATTGTCCTACGGGGAGATAAAGGATATTTTGAAAATTCCGGAAGGGACGGTTAAATCCCGTCTGGCCCGCGCGCGTGGCACGCTTAAGGAGTGCCTGATAAAAGTTATGGGTGAATTATGATGAAAAATTGCAAAGATATGGAAAATAAAATTTCTTTGTATCTGGATAATGTGCTTTCTGCTGCGGATAAGCAGGCAGTGGAAAAGCACCTGAAGTCCTGCCCGCAGTGCGTCAAGGCGCTGGCCGACATGCAAAAAGTAAAAGCCATGACTGGAAAGTTATCGGAAGTGGAGCCGCCGCCCTGGTTCAAGCAAAAAGTCATGGCGCGTGTGCGCGCCGAAGCCGAAAAGAAAAACTTTGCTGAAAAATGGTTTTATCCTTTGCGCGTAAAAGTCCCCGTTCAGGTATTTGCCACGATATTCATTGTGGTTGCTGCCGTTTATATTTACCGCGCGGGAAACGAGCAGTTTAAAGAAGTTATGCCGTCTGCAGCCACCGCGCCGATGATGGAAGAACAATTACCGTTGAAAAAAGATTTGCCCGGAAAAGAAAAGGAACTCGCTGCAGTCAAAGGACGTGAAGCGGATGCCGCATGTGTCGGGAAATCATGCAAGGTGGACGGGAAGGTTTTGTATGACAGAGCGGAAGAAAAACTATTGCCATCCGCCAGTGGAAAAGCAGATATAGCCGCATCTCCCGCCCCGATACAGGCAGCGGATAAAGACGCGGCCGCAGAAGTATTCAAGACAAAAAGCCCTACATTTCGGACTTCAATGGAAAAGTCTGGAAGCTCAGTCGGGTTAACACAGGAAAATAGTTTAATTATTATAAGGACTTCTGAAGTTCAACATGCCGTGGCGCAGGTGGAAAAAATCCTTGCGGAATATAGCGCAGCAAAGATCAGCAAACAATCGACTGAAGCCAAGATAATCTTTAAAGCGGAAATAAGCAAAGAGAAGTTAAAAGATTTAATCGAAAAATTAAAAACAACCGGTGCTATTGAAGATAAAGTTGCGGCTGACATTGACGCCGCCCAGCAGGTGCCGGTGGTTATTGAAATAAGGGAAAATTAACCAGGCCGAGATTTTTTTGCTGTCGCTAACTTCATTGGCTTTCTGGGTTGCCGCGCAAATTAAAACCCATATAAGAAAAAATAACTTACTTAGTTTTTTGCCAACGAGTAAATGGACTTCAGCGCCACGATAATGGTGGCCGGCCCAACAAAAGCCAGCAGGGCCGCGTAAATTCTGCTCATAGTCTCTCCGACAACGGGAAGATCAGCAAACTGATCCGCGCCCAGAGCAGAGATTATTACCAGAGAGACAGCGGCGATCAGGAATGCCTGCACTTCTTTGTTGGTGACATTCAGGAAACCGACGATTAATCCCAAAACGGTCAGGATCGGGAAGAGATATTCCCAGCGAATAAAACCGGCAAGAATACTAACAACCACGCCAATGATGAAGCAAACAGTTCCTACGAGAGCCAAATTGTTTTTGTTGCCCTTAACTTTTTTCATCTTGTAGCCCCTCCTTTTATTAAAGTAGATGCTGCGTGCGGTGCTTGCGCGGCAACCCGCTTAGCCGTATTTTGATTTTTGTTGCTGTACGGTATTCATAACACTATTTTAAATTTTGTCCAAGTATTTTGAAAAATGGGCAAATTATTCTTTGCCGGCGTAGTTGATGACAAAAGCCAGTAAATAAATAAATTTTATTGCCGTGGATGACGCGCCCCTGGATCCGCTGCGCTTATCGAGATTGCCTTAGTGCAAATAAATTTATTTAGTGAGAGCGGGAAGGGCGCGATACAGAGCTTTCATTATTGCCTGCGCAAACACTTCATGACCTTTTTCGTTGGGGTAACGGGGATCGGATAAGACCAGATCGGCGCTTTCAAGCCCATTTTTCGCCAGATATCCCGCCCAGTAACGATCCAAGGAAATAAATTTGCAGTTTAAATCCACGGCGACCAGGCGCACGGAGCGGTAAAAAATATCAACCGCGGCCATATCGTGAGTATTGTCGAACGTGTGAGCTGTGGCCAGAAAAATCAGGGGATGAAAAAGTGTCCTTGCCCGTCTTATTATCTGCACGATATTTTCCTGAAATTCGGAGCGGTAAACATAGCCGAAGGCGTCATCAACGCCAAAATGAAGAAGAAGAATATCTGGGGCAAAGGCGGCAATATCTTCGTTGAAAGTTTCTATGCCTTCAAAGGAAGTCTCACGGTAACGAGAGCGGTTGATTACCTGAATTTCATGCGTGGTAAGTGTATCTTTGAGTATATCCGCGTAGCCTCTGGCTACGCCGTAACCGGCGGCAATGCTGCCGCCGCGGATAAGCAGTTTCATATTTGAGCGGCGTTTCATCCTCCCAGGTAGGCCTCTTTAACCCTTGGATTTCCCATCAATTCTTGGCCGGTGCCGGAAAGCACAATCCTGCCTGTCTCGAGCACATAGCCGCGCTGCGCGATATGCAAAGACATATTGGCGTTTTGTTCGACCAGCAGAATGGTTTTTCCCGCCTTGTTGATTTCCGCGATGATGCGGAAAATTTCTCGCACCAGCACCGGAGATAAGCCCATGGAAGGTTCATCCAGCAAAAGCGTGTCGGCATCGCTCATTAAAGCTCTGCCCACCGCGAGCATCTGTTGCTCGCCGCCGGAGAGCATGCCGCCCAGCTGGTGTTTTCTTTCCGCCAGGCGCGGAAAGAGGGTGAAGACACGGTCAAAATCGCGCGCGATATTTTCTTTATCCTGCCTATGCCAGGTGGCCAGTTTCAGGTTTTCCATCACCGTCAGGTTGCCAAAAATGCCGCGTCCTTCGGGAACCTGCGCGATGCCCAGCGCGACGATAAAATCAGCGGCGGTCTGTTTTAAATCCTTGCCTTTATAGGAAATCGAACCGCTGTAGGGGATTATACCAGATATGGAACGCAAAATGGAAGATTTACCCGCGCCGTTGGCGCCGATGAGCGCGACAATTTCACCGGCAGCGACATCAAAGGAGACGCCGTGCACCGCGTTGATATTGCCGTAGGCGACGTTCAGGTTGCTGACGGAAAGCAGCTTTTCTTTCGCGCTCATTTTGCCGCCTCCTCGCCCAGATACGCTTCCAGAACTTTGGGATTGCTTTTGATTTCGGCAGGCAAGCCCTGCGCGATGGTCGCGCCGAAATCAAGAACCACCAGTCTCTCGCAGATGCCCATCACCAACCGCATTTGATGTTCTATAAGAATGATCGTCAACCTGAATGTTTTTCTGATCCAGCCGATGAAATCCATAAGCTGTTTTATCTCGTTGGGATTCATTCCCGCGGCCGGCTCATCCAGCAAAAGCAGTTGGGGATTGGTGGCCAGCGCGCGCGCTATTTCCAATTTGCGCTGCAGACCGTAGGGGAGATTTTTGGCCAGTTCGGATGCAGCATTATCCAGTTGAAATACGGATAATAGCTCCAGCGCGCGCTCGGTTATTTTTGTTTCTTCCCGGCGGTAGCGTCCCATGTGTAAAAGAGCCTCCAGGGGACTGTAAGTGGCTTCTCCGAAATAGGCGGTGCGCACGTTGTCCAGCACCGTCAGTTCCTTGAAAAGACGGATATTCTGAAAAGTGCGGGCGACGCCCATTTTGGTAATCTGGTGCGGCGTTTTGCCGACAAGTTCATCTCCGTTGAAGAAGATGCTGCCTTCGGTGGCGCGATAAACGCCGGTAATCAGATTGAAAACGGTTGTTTTTCCCGCGCCGTTGGGGCCGATAATGCCCACGAGCTCGCCTTGTGTCAGTTGAAAATTAAAATTCGCCACAGCGCACAGGCCTTCAAAGCGATGAGTGATATTTTTCATTTCAAGCAGAGGCATCGGGTGCCTCCTTATTTTTCTGTTTCCACAGCTTCGCGGCCAACAGATCGCGCAGCGGAACGAAAAAGCGCGCTTCGCGCATGCCCATGATGCCGCGGGGGCGGTAGATCATCAGCAGGACAAGCATTAAAGGCATGAGCACCATGCGCCAAATTCCCAATGGCCGCAGTATTTCCAGCAGAATCGTATAGATAACCGCGCCGATGATGGAGCCGGCGATGGAAGCGATGCCTCCCAGATAGACCATAATCAGGATATCCGTGGATTTAATGATATCGAACATGCGCGGGTTGATAAATTGCAGCGCGTGGGCGAAAAGCCCGCCCGCCACACCCGCGAAAAACGATGAAACGACAAAAGCGATAATTTTTACCTGTCTGGTGTTCACGCTCATTAGATCGCTGGCGATTTCATCTTCACGTATGGACAAAACGCCGCGGCCGAATTTGGAATAAACCAGATTGCGGATGATCCAGACGGATAAAACCGTCCAGAAGAAAACCCAGGGCAATGTGGTCAGTTTGGACATGCCCAAAAAACCGCGCGGCCCGCCGATGACCTCGATATTTTCCAGGCCGGATTTGACAATCATGCCGAAAGCAAGCGTGACAATCGCCAGATAATCGCCGCGCGTTTTAAAAGATGGGATGGCGACAATCAGCCCGATTACCGACGCTGCCACGCCACCGGCTATGATCGCTAGCGGAAATAAATAATTCAGCGCGCCCGCAGGAAAAACATTCACGGTTAAAAGAGAAGCAGTATAAGCGCCAATCGCCATAAAACCGGCATGGCCGATGGAAAACTCGCCCATATAACCGTTGACCAGGTTAAGACTAACGGTGAGAATGATATTAATGCCCACGTAAATCAATATCAGTTGCAAGTATAAGTCGAGAATGTCAAATGCGGAAGCGACGATGGAAAAGGCAAGCCCCGCGGCAAAAAATACCGGCCAGAAAAACCTGTGCGTGCTGATGTTTTGCCAGCGTTCAAGAATATTTTTGTAAAAATCAGCCATCTTTACACCTTCTGCGGACTGGGTCTGCCCAAAATGCCGTAGGGGCGGAAAATAAGCAGAATTAGAAGCAGCGTAAAGGCGACAAAATCACGGTAAGTGGAAGGGAAAAACGCCGCGACCAGAATTTCCACCGTGCCCAGGATAAAACCGCCGATCATCGCGCCGCGCACGTTGCCGATGCCGCCGACCACCGCCGAGATGAAAGCTTTCCAGCCGACCATGATGCCCATGTAGGGATCGATGACTGGATAGGCCAGGCCGTACATCATTCCCGCCGCGCCGCCCAGGCCCGTCCCGATGGCGAAAGTCAGGGAGATGATTTTATTTACTGGCACGCCCATCAGCGGGACAATTGTTTTATCCCAGGAAATGGCGCGCATGGCCATGCCCGCTTTTGTCCGCTGGACGATGAAGTCGAGAATCAGCATCAGTGAGACAGACAAGGCGATGATGATAATCTGCAGTGAAGAAATGGTGACGCTGCCGATCATCCAGGTTTTATCGGCCAAAAGCGGCGGAATGTTTTTGGGATAGGGACTGAGCGCCAACGTAAAATTTTCCAGAAAAAGGCCGACACCCAGCGCCGTGATGATGGCGGAAACACGGGGCGCGGCCCGCAGCGGCTTATAGGCCATGCGTTCGATCAAAACGCCCAGGCAGGCCACGCCGAACATCGTCAGCATCAATGTTGGCAAAAAAGGCAGTTGCAGATAAACGGCGATAAGAAAACAGAAAAAAGCGCCGACCATGAATAAATCGCCGTGGGCGAAGTTAATCATGGTCAGAATGCCGTAGACCATCGTGTAGCCCAGCGCAATCAGCGCGTAGATGCTGCCCAGTTGCAGGGCGTTGAGAATCTGTTGGAGGATATATGTCATACTATATTAGGAAGGAAACCCAAAGTGAGTCAAATTATTTTGTTATTCCAGACATGACCCGGCATCAGAAAGCACCAGTATAATTTACCGGCTGACGATTTATCAAGGCATGCCCCGGAATATCCCGCCGGAATGATAATGATCTCGCTTTCTATCGGGCAATTTACGGTTTGGCGTTGGCAAACCAGGTAAATTTTCCGTCTTTTATTTTCAGGATAACAGCGCTTTTAATCGGATCTCCCGAGCCTTCCTGAAACTGCATGGTACCGGTTACGCCTTCATATTTAGGGATTTTGGCCAGTGCGTCGCGCAGGGCCTGGCGATCCTTGACGCCGGCGGTGTTGAGCGCCTGCCAGAGCAAACCAAATGAATCGTAGGTAAGGGCCGCAACGTCATCAGGCGTCGCGCCGAAAGCCTTGGTGTAATTCTGAATAAACCTTTTGGTGACTTCGGTGGAGGCATCCACGGCGTAGTGGGTGCTGAAATAGAATCCATCGCAGTCCTTGCCGCAGAGTTTCAGGAGTTCTTCGCTTCCCCAGGAATCGCTCCCCAGAAAAGGCACATTGATGCCCAGGCGCTTGGCCTGCTGTATCTGCAGCGGCACTTCGCTGTAGTAGTTGGGCAGAAAGATAAACTGCGGCGTGGCTTTCTTGATTTTGGTCAATTGCGAGGAAAAATCCTTGTCGTTGGTCGTGTAGGTTTCAAAGGCCACGACTTTGCCGCCGTTTTTCTCGAATACTTCCTTGAATATTTCGGCGATGCCTTTATTATATTCAGAGGCCACATCATACAAAACCGCGGCTCTGTTGAGTTTGAGATTGTTCAGCGCGAACTTCGCCAGCACCTGTCCCTGGAAAGGATCGATAAAACAGGAACGGAAAACGTAGCTTTTGGGCGCGCCGGTTTTGGAATCCAGCGTTGTTTTGGGCGCAGTTGACCAGGGAGTGATTAAAACCACTTTATTGGTTTCGGCTATTTCGGACGCGGGTATCGCGTAACGGCTGGCGTTAGGGCCGACAATGGCCACAACTTTTTTCTGAGTAATGAGCTTTTGCGCGGCGGACACCGATTGATCGGCTTTCCCCGCGTTATCTTCCACGATTAGCTCCACGGCGTATTTGTTCTCGCCAAACTGAAAACCTCCGGCCGCGTTAATTTCCTTGACGGCCATCTCCGCGGCGTTTTTGCAGGAAGCGCCGACGGCGGGCATGTCGCCAGTCAGCTCGGCAATCAGGCCGATTCTGATCTTTGTGGCGTCATCCGAGCCGCAGCCGGATAAAAGGAAAAACATTATCGATAAAAGCGAAAATAAGGCGGTCGGTTTCTTCATGGGATTTCTCCTTATATGTCTGATAAAGTGCCGATATTTATAAGTGAAGGCCACAGCCGTGTCAATGAAAATAATCTAACATAAAAGGCCGCAGCCAACGAAAAATATTTACGGATTGGGGCAAAATTTCTTGAGAGATAAGGGTGGTCATGCTAATAAACATGCACTTTTTAAGTTAGGGTATTTGCCTTGAGGATCGCTTCCTATAACGTCAATTCCATACGCTCACGGCTTCATATCGTCATTCCGTGGCTTGATAAAAACAAGCCGGATTTTTTCTGCATGCAGGAGACCAAGGTTGAAGACGCAAAATTTCCCGTCGCAGAATTTGAGGAATCCGGATATCACATATACTTTAAGGGCAATAAACAGTATAACGGCGTGGCGATAGCCGCCAGAGAAAAACCTCAAAAAATTAACTTCGGCCTGCCGGGAAAGCCGCCTGACGAGGACCGGCTTGCCGTTGGTTTTTTTGATGACCTTGTCGTGATTAATGCTTATGTTCCTCAAGGACAGGATGTGGACAAGCCACAGTTTGCCTATAAGCTGGAGTGGCTCAAACGGCTCAAAAAACACCTCCAAAAGAACTTTGATCACCAACAAAAACTGGTTCTTTGCGGTGATTTCAATGTGGCTCCCCATCCGCTTGACGTGCATGATCCCAAAAGAATTCTGGGTCACGTGTCTTTTAACCCCCAGGTCTGGAAAGTGTATGAAGAACTCCTGGCATGGGGTTTGATTGACGTCTTCCGCCTGCACCATCCGGATGAACCCGGTCAATACACTTTTTTTGATTATCGCGTGCGTGATTCCGTCGGCCGCAATATGGGATGGCGCGTGGACCATATTCTGGCGACTCAACCGTTGGCGCAGAAATCAAAAAGCTGCGTGATTGATTTGCCAACCAGAACTGCCGATAAAGCGTCAGACCATGCGGTTATTTATGCGCAGTGGTGAGGAAAATAAAAATGTCCAGTGAGGCGGAAATCAAAAGCATCAACGATGATATTATCAGGCGCTTTGCAATAATCGAAAGCCGTCTGAAGGATTGCTCCGGTATAACCGCTTTTTTTGAGACACTGCTGGAGGGAGCGGAACAACAGTTTAAAATTCCCTTTGTCTGGCTGAGCTTGATAAATGAGGAAAAGAATAATTCGTTAATCGCTAAAATCAAGGCGTCGCCAAAATTAAGAGAAAGACTAAATCTGGTTGAAAGAAATTTATGGGAAAATCTCGTTGTGCAAAGCGCCAAACCGCTTCTGGTTAACAGCAATCTGAAACCATACTTTAAATTATTTCCTGACGGGAAAAAATACTTCATCAAATCGATGGCGCTTGTGCCGCTGCAGATAAACGGCGATATAATCGGTTGTTGGGTAAACGCGGACGCCAGGCAGGAACGTTATCAGCCGGCGATGCACACGGATATTTTGCAGAATTTTGCCGAATTTGTCAGCCGGCGTTTGTCAGAGTTTTCCTGAATAATAAAAGGTAAAAACCCCGCCAGAACTGCACGGGGTTTTTAAGGATATAGATAGAAGGAGAGGGGTTAGTTTATTAAAGTTTTCAGAGCGTCGACTACCGGACCGGTGAAAAGGGCGACCAGCACTGCATAGAGGGCAAACGATCCGATGGCTTCGCTGAGATACAATCCCGTATACTTTCTTTTCAGAGAAACAATAATCAAACCGCCGATGATCAGGCAGCCCAGATGAAAGAACGGGAAAGCGCCGCCGCCGGCAACCGCGTATTCCGCGTAGCTGAAGGACGCTGTGGCGAAAATTACAAAAGCCGCTAAAAAAGTGGTTGGCATCATTTTTTTCATAACCTCTCGACCTCCTTTTCCTTTCTTTTTTCTTTCTCAATCCTCTTTGGTTACTAATACATGGAAAAAGTATGCCAAGTTTAACGCCGGTCAGTAAATAATTGTAAGTGTATAATTATATTGAAGTAAAACAGATATTACCTGAGCAGACCGGGTAAATATCGCAATCAAAGCGTTTAATGAAACATTAAATAACACGAAGAGATAGAAAGAAATATTTAATAACGCTTCCCGGAGGCACGGTCTTTTTTCAGGGTCAGAATAATCACGCAGGTGAACGCCAGGATAGCGGTATTGATAAGCCAGAGGTATTTGTAAGAGCCGAAGGTGTCGTAAATGATGCCTCCCAGTATCGGTCCCAGACTGCCGATGAAACCCACAAAAAAAGTCAAAAGACCGTAAATCGAGCCGAGAACATGTCGCCCAAAGCGGTCGACGGTCAGTATCGGCAATATCGGGGCCAGGCATCCGTAACCAAAACCGTAGATGACGGCAAACAGGTAGAGACGGCCGATGCTGTCGGTGTAATTAAGAATAATCATGCCGACCAGCAGAAAACATATCCCTAAAAAATAGGCGTATTTTGGATCGCGCAGACGATCGGAAAACCAGCCGAAAAAAAACTGACCGATAAAGCCGGTAATGCTTACCGCCGCCAGAGAGCTTGCCGCCGCCACGCTGTCAATTTTATTGGCTATGGCAAAAGCCACCTGATGCACAAAGACGGACATAATCACCATGACCAGCAGGCTCTGGCTGAGGGCGATTGTCCAGAAGCGGGAATCGGCAAAAAGGCTTTTGAGCGCAATTTTTGATACAATCGGCGCAGCGCATTCCTGGCTGCCAATTGAAATTTTATCGCCGTCGGGCAGAAGCCCGTAATCCTCAGGCCGGGTTTTACGCATCAGAAATTGAGAAACAGCAACGCCGACAATTAAAACAATCATTCCTAATATAAACATGCCGACGCGCCAGCTGAAATATTTTCCCAAAAATCCCGCGAGCGGTGTCAGTGTCATTGTGCCGAAACTGATGCCCATGGTGGCGACTCCCAAGGCCAGGCCGCGCATCTTGATGAACCACTTTCCTACGGAGGAACTGCAAATGACGACACCCATTCCGGTCGCGCCCATGCCCACGAGCAGGCCGTAAGTCAGATAAAGAGAGACAGGTGAGTTGACAAAGCCGGTCAGCATAAATCCGGCAGCGGCGCAGATTGCTCCCGCGGTCATAATCCAGCGCGGCGCGATGCGATCGAGCATGCGTCCGACAAATATTGCGCCAATTGAATAGACAAGCATATTGATCGTCGCGGCCAGAGATATGACCGAGCGGGACCAGCCGTGCTCCAGATAAAGAGGTTTGACGAAAATGCCAAAACAATAGCGGGCGCCGTAATTTACCGCCATAACCAGGAAAGCGCCCGCTACAATATACCAACCCCAGAATATATCGCCTTTTTTCCGCATATTAAGTAATGTGCGCTTCCTTTACCATTAAATTTGTTTGTGGTAAAACAAAATTCCCATGCGCGCAAAATACAGTCATCAAGGAAAATTATTTAAAGACAAGCGGCAGTTCGCCCGGCGTAAAACGTCCAAGAGTCAGACACCGGCGCGCATGAAACCCGAGATCGCGCCGGCGCTCAAAAGCGTGCTGGCCGGCATCGGCAGGCCGGTAGCGGCGCCTTTTGTGCCGGATGACTTCCAGTTGCGCGCCCTGGAACAGATCAAAAAAAACGATTGTCTGGTCATCGCGCCTACCGGCTCGGGCAAAACTTGGATTGCGCGCGAAGCGATAGTCTCAACAATTGAAAAAGGCGGGCGCGCTTGGTACGCCTCGCCGCTTAAGGCTCTTTCCAATTCCAAATGGCTGGAGTTCGGCCTGCATTTTGACGCGCAGAATGTCGGCATTATTACCGGTGACACCAAGGAGAACACGGAAGCGCCCATTATTGTCGGCACGACGGAGATACTGCGCAATCAGCTTTACGACGCGATGCATCAGGGGCTGGATCTAAATTTTGACCTGGTAATTCTGGACGAAGCGCATTTTTTAGGCGATCCAGACCGGGGTGTTGTGTGGGAAGAGATTATGATTTATTTGCCGGCGCGGGTGAACCTTTTGCTCTTGTCCGCCACGATCGGCAACGGCGAGGAAATCGCCGGCTGGCTGGAATCAATCCGCGGCAAAAAGTGCGCGGTGATACGGGAAGAAAAACGCCCTGTTCCTTTATATCCGCTGTTTCTGCACCCCAGCGGCTGCATTTTTCCTTTTCTGGAAGGAGAAGGTAAAAGGGTGACACCCGCGGTTGTTGAGTTTCTCAAAGACAATAAATCAACGCGGCGTGCCGGACGAAGCATGCCGGACTACGCGGGAATAATCCGTGTGCTGGAAGGATTCAATCTGCTTCCGGCTATTTTCTTTTTAAAATCCCGCGCGGAATGCGATACCGCGCTCAACTGCCGCAAGTCACTGACGCCGCTTAATAATCATGAAAAGCTCAATAATGATTTGGCGGAAATGCTTTACCGTTTTCCTTATCTGGAAAAGCACCGCCAGCTGAAAGCTTTAAAGTCAGCGGGAATTGCCGCGCATCACGGCGGCCAACTGCCCGCATGGAAACTATTGGTGGAAGAAATGATGAGCAGGGGTAATCTGCGCGTGATCTTCGCCACATCGACAATTGCCGCCGGCGTTAACTTTCCGGCGCGCACCATCGTGCTTTTTAATTCCGATTTATTCAACGGGCATGATTTTTCTCCGCTGACCGCGACGGAATTCCGGCAGATGACGGGCAGGGCGGGCCGGCGCGGCCAGGATAAAATAGGTTTTATGCTCACGGTTGCCGGCAAGTTCATGGATCTGGCGCACATCAAGCGCATGCTTTTTTCCGCGCCGGAAGATATCGAAAGCCGGATAAAAAACGATTTTGCCATGGTATTGAACCTGCTTTTGTCACAGACCCCTGATGACGTAAAAAATATTTTTGACAAATCCTTCGCGGCCTATCAGCAGGACCGGCGCAAAGACGCCTCGGCCTCGGCTTTAAAACTATGGCATGATTTTTTACGGCATCTGCGCTTTCTCAGGCAGGAAGGATTTGTTGATGATTCGGGGCGGCTGACCGAAGACGGACATTGGGCAACCCGCCTGCGTCTTGATTATCCGCTCTTGGTCGCGCAGTGCCTGAGGGAAAATATTTTTCCCCAGGACGATGAAAAGATGCTGGCGGCGATCGTGGCAGTATTCGCTTATGACCGCGATGATGAAATAAACATTGTTATTAAGGATATGCCGCCGCGCCTGCATTCATCATTGCGTAAAATTAATCTGGCGCTTAAGCCGCTGATACAAAGGCTGCGGACAGCCGGCTTTGCGACGGCAAAGTTTTATCCCTCGCCAGGTGTCGCCATGCATTTCTGGGCACAGGGGCGGGCCTGGGATGAAGTGGTAAAATTGACCGGCATTGCCGAAGGAGATATGGCCACACTGGTTTTGCGCACGGCTGATAATTTGCGCCAGATTGCCTCGCTTAAGGACACTCATCCGGTAATCGCCGCCTGCGCGCAAAAAGCCAGGGAATTGATATTGAGGGAGCCGGTGTTGTTTTTATAGTGATTATAGGCCGATGGCTCAAAGCCAAAGGCTGGAGGTAAATACGGGTAATACGGAAGATCTCCATTATAAAAGAGAAGACATTCATGGGTAAATTTTTGATGAAAACAGATTTTGTGCCGAGCGGTGACCAGCCCAAGGCGATCCATGAGCTGTCGGCAGGATTGAAAGAGGGTAAAGAGCATCAGGTGCTTCTGGGAGTTACCGGATCGGGCAAGACATTTACCATTGCCCATGTTATTGAGAAGGCGCAGCGTCCCGCGCTGATTATCGCGCACAACAAAACCCTAGCCGCACAGCTCTACGAAGAATTCAAAAGTCTTTTTCCGGATAACGCCGTGGAATATTTTGTCAGCTATTATGATTATTATCAGCCCGAAGCGTATCTGCCGGCAACAGACACCTATATCGAAAAGGATTCCGCCATCAATGAGGAAATTGACAAACTAAGGCATGCCGCGACTTACGCGCTTTTAACGCGCCGCGATGTCATCATTGTCGCCAGTGTTTCGTGTATCTACGGTTTGGGCTCGCCTGAGGCCTACAGGGGCATGCTTATTCAGCTGGAAGAGGGCATGGAATATCCGCGTGAGGAAATGCTCAAAAGACTCGTGGAAATTCAGTATGAAAGAAACGATGTAGATTTCCACCGCGGCACGTTCCGGGTGCGCGGTGACGTGGTGGAAATATTTCCCGCCTACGAAGGCGAGCAGGCGCTGCGCGTGGAATTTTTCGGAGATAATGTCGAATCAATTAATATTATCGATCCTCTGCGCGGCAGAAAACTGGGCACGCTTGCCAAAACCGCCATTTATCCGGGCAGTCATTATGTCACTACACGTGAGAATCTGGACAGGGCCATTGCCGCCATCCGCGCCGAACTTGCGCATACATTGGCGGAACTTAAAGAGCAAAATAAATTACTGGAACATCAGCGGCTCGAGCAGCGCACAAACTATGATTTGGAAATGATGCAGGAGATGGGTTATTGCCAGGGTATTGAGAATTATTCACGTCATCTGACCGGGCGCAAGCCTGGTGAGCCGCCGCCCACGCTAATGGAATATCTGCCCGCCGACGCGCTGATTATAATTGATGAAAGTCATGCCACGCTGCCGCAACTGGCGGGCATGTTTCGCGGCGACCGTTCGCGCAAAGAAACTCTTGTGAAATACGGCTTTCGCCTGCCTTCAGCTCTTGATAACCGGCCTCTCACTTTTGATGAGTATGAGGCGCTGAAAAATCAGCGGATATATGTTTCCGCCACTCCCGCTCAATATGAAATGGAAAAGGCGCGCGGCGTGCGCGTGGAGCAGATTATCCGGCCGACGGGTTTGATGGATCCGGAAGTAGAAGTAAAGCCAGCACGTTATCAGGTGGATGATTTGCTGGAGGAAATCCGCCAACGCGTTGAAAAAAAAGAGCGTGTGCTGGTAACGACTCTGACCAAACGCATGGCGGAAAACCTGACCGATTATTACAGCGGCATGGGCATCCGCGTGCGTTATTTGCATTCGGATATCCAGACACTGGAACGCGTCAGTATTATCCGCGATTTGCGCCTGGGTGAATTCGACGTGCTTGTCGGCGTCAACCTTCTGCGTGAAGGATTGGATATTCCCGAGGTGTCACTGGTGGCGATCCTGGACGCAGACAAGGAAGGATTCCTGCGCTCCGAGCGCTCATTAATTCAGACGAGCGGGCGCGCCGCGCGCAATATCAACGGCAAAGTAATCATGTATGCCGACAAAATAACCAAGTCCATTCAGGCCTGTCTTGACGAGACGAGACGCCGCCGTTCCATACAGGAAAAGTTCAACAGAGATAACAATATCACCCCGGAGTCAATTGTGAAGTCCATCAGCAATGTCCTGAGTTCAATTTACGAGGTGGATTACGTGACTGTGCCTGTGGATAAAAAAGCAAATATTGAGATGACTGAAGAAGAGGACATCGAGGCGCTGATAAAAAAACTCACCACGGAGATGAAACAGGCGGCAAAAAATCTTGAGTTTGAAAAAGCCGCCGACCTGCGTGACCAGATAAAGGACTTGAACAATATACTTTTGCAGATGGGCTGATGTTATCACGCGCCGCTCGCCACATTTTGTCTGGTTGCCGCATAAAACCGTAAAAACATAAAAATTAGTTAAAACTAAACTTGATAAGTTTATATAAAAATAATATGAAAGCTGCCGATAATATAGCGGGGATGGAAAATATTTTATGAAAAAATTAAAACGCATCTATTGGGAAACAAAGTATAGCGTTTATGATGATAACCTTGACCGCCAGCATCAATATCTTTTTGAAATCACAAATCAGATGATTGATGAATATGAGGAGGGAAAAGATGATTGCCGCGAGATACTTGCGAAATTAGTCAGCTATATATCAGAGCACTTTAAAGCAGAGCAGCATGTCATGATGAAAATGCGTTTCTGGGCGTATGATAAGCATGAGAAAGAGCATCAGAAATTCATAGAAAAAGTGGAAGAATTTATAAACGCATGCAGGGAAAATCCGGAAGGTATAAACTTTGAAATTTTGTCTTTTTTGCAAGATTGGCTGTCAACGCATATAGCTAATTATGATCTGAAATACGGAGAACTACTGAAGATATCCCGGCGTTTGTGATAAATTAATATTATCTTGACAGGAAAAACTAAAAGTTCTTATACTCGCGCGAATTTTGGGCTTCGAAAAAAACAATATAAATAAAAGGAGGAAATGGGTATGGCAGAAGCGAAGGGATTGGATAAACCGGTAAAGTTAAAGGCGGATCTAGCGGAATTTTTGGGGGCCAGCTCGCTTCCTCGCACGGAGATAACAAAAAAACTTTGGGATTACATCAAAGCCAACGGGTTACAGACAAAAACACAAAACGGCAAACCGGAAAACGCGGGTAAATTTATTGTTGCCGATGCGAAACTGATTAAGATATTTAAAAATACAAAAGTTACCAGCAAGACCGGAAAGTTGACCGATTTAAGCAATATGAAAGAGGGCGAAACGATCGATATGATGCAGATGGCGAGTGTTGTCAGCGCGAATATCGAATAAATTAATTTACAGATTATTCCCAGGTAAAGGCAGGCCTAAAGCCCTGCCTTTTTTATTTAAAATATCTCGCGGTTTGAGCTATAGTCAATAGTTGTGTATTGAGAATTTAGGCGGCGATGCGTTTTTCTTCAATACCATTAATGAATTTAACTCCTTTTACAACATCAGCCAAGCGCTGCGGACGATGTAATCGAATCCATCG